>MDTD01137439.1_pt1 | contig 18011 bp, 17 predicted proteins | sample 811221 | NCBI WGS metagenome assembly MDTD01 (sample SAMN05326646, study PRJNA326480) | marine metagenome | isolation source: seawater | place: Pacific Ocean: South West | collected 2011 | reverse complement strand
TTGTCGGTGTGGGAATTTCAGCCCGCCAATTCGAGGAGATGAAACAGCGTGTCCGCGGCAGTAAAGATGCTGTGATCGATGATGCTGAGGATAAAGTCAAAATTCATAAGGTTTTGCTGGGGGTTGACCCATCTCTTCGCGGAACAGGATATGGGGTTATCAGATTGGGTAAAGAAACACCCAAAACTCTTGCTTATGGGACTATTAAGTGCCCTACAAAATGGAGTCGTAGTGAGTGTTTGGCTGCCATAACTCGGACGCTACGCGAAGTGATTCAAGAATATCAACCGACCGCCTGTGCAATCGAGGGATTATTTTTTGCTCAAAATGTAAAGACCGCTCTAATCATGGGCGAAGCGCGTGGTGCCGCGCTGGCATGCTTGGCAGAGGCAGAAATTGAGATTGTCGAAATTGCTCCCAGAAAGGTAAAGCAATCCATTGTTGGATATGGAAATGCGCAGAAGATTGCCGTTGCGAAGATGGTTCAAAAAATGCTTAAGCTTGATGAAGTGCCCGAAGCTGATGCTGCTGATGCTCTTGCATTGGCATTAACCTTTGCGCACTTAAATAAACGGTTTGCTATCGATCCAGCTCAAAAAATATAGGACCGTGGTATGATTGCTTTTTTAAAAGGTATCCTGATTGAAGCTTTGCCAACCCAAGTGGTAATTGATGTAAATGGAGTGGGGTATGAAGTTTTAATTCCCTTATCTTCCTTTGAAAAGCTACCGCAGCCGGGAGGTGAATTAACCCTCCTGACTCATTTAGCTATTAGGGATGATGCGCATATTTTATATGGTTTTAGTACTGAAACAGAGCGAGATCTCTTTCGTCAACTTATTCGCCATGTAACTGGAATTGGCCCTAAAATCGCACTTAATGTATTGAGTGGCACTACCCCTGCCTCCTTTCGTGCTGCAGTGTCCAATGGTGATGTGAAAGCATTATCAGGAATCAGTGGGGTAGGTAAGAAAACGGCGGAGCGGATCGTCGTTGAATTAAAGGATAAGCTAGGAGACCCGGAATTGGGTGAACTTAACGGTGTGAAATCTGCTTCTATTGAAGACCAAAAGATTGCAGATGCGGTTGCCGCTCTCGAAGCATTGGGCTCCAAACCCAAGGATGCTCAGGAGGCTATTCGAATGGCGATTACTATGCTGGGGCCAGATAAGCCCGTTGATGAGTTGGTTCGTGCAGCTTTAAAGAAGAGCAAATGAGCAGTTCAAACCCAGCGTCAGGCTTGGTGGTGCCTCATACGCTCAGTGTGTCGGGCAGACTTTTGGCTGCAGCAGGTTATGTTTTTCTCAGGGCATTGTCCGCTACCTTACGGTTGCACTTGGAAAACCGTAATGAAATTCTGCAATCTATCGGTGAAAAGAGGGTTATCTTTGCCCTTTGGCATAACCGACTTGCGCTTTCTCTGCCGATTTGCCGCAACATTTTTCTGGCTACCCAGCCTTATCGTCGAATGGTTGCTTTAATCAGTGCTAGTAGAGATGGGGCAATCCTCTCCAAGCTGATGGAGCATTACGGTGTTCAGCCGGTGCGTGGATCTAGCAGTCGACGTGGGGGGCAGGCTTTGCGCGAGTTGGTTTCATTCACAAAAAAAGGATATGATGTGACCATTACACCTGATGGACCGCGTGGGCCGAAGTATCAGGTGCAAGAAGGGGTGGTAATGCTTGCTCAACTCACAGGCATGCCGGTTTTACCTGTTTCAGTAAAGATTCATCCCAAGAAGGTATTAGGTAGTTGGGATGCCTTTCAGGTGCCGTTTCCATTTGCGCGATGTGACGTTCGTGTGGGTCAGCCTATAGATGTAGCTCGTGAAGCAAATCAAGAGGAGCGTGAAGCTAAGAAGTTGCTAATTGAGAAAAGTCTCATGGATTTGACCATCGATTGATTACTTGAAGTCCCGGTATTTTTCCCGCCTTTTTTTGATCGATATTATATAATTCTTGGTTGTTGGAAATTCAATTGCTTCGATAAAGGAAGCGCTGTTGGTACCTGCGTCTTCTGAATTCCACTTTAATACATTTGAACGACCCGCATTATATTCAGCTAAACCGTAGACGACCGGGTCATCGGTATGTTGATGGCGGCTGATTGCCTTCTTGAGATACCAAGTGCCAGCCAGAACATTGCTCTTGGCATTAATAAGGTTTTCATGATGAAAGTTGGTAATGCCAGCGGATTTTGCCCACTCGCCGGCTGCTACGTCTCGAATTTGCATCAGGCCCAGTTCTCCTGCTGCGCCCCGGGCATTTGGATTGAAGCGGCTTTCCCGCCAAATGACCGCTTTAATGAGTGCAGGATCCATCTCATAGATCGAGGCAGCTGCAATAATGATTTCATCCTGACTGTGGTCGAGTTGATACTCTTTCCACCACCATAAGGCAGCTAAATCGATCGCAATTACCGCCAGAATGATTAACAGGATTTTTGGTTTCACTGAGTCAGTTTTAGTTCAATAAGAAGAAAGCGTCGAGAGCCCTGTGAGTTAATTAATCTCGCTCCCCTTGCGATGGGTCGCAAGGGTGTGGCGTGGTCGCGCGTGTGACACTCGAAATAGCTCTCCGTAAGGAGTTTGATTATCTAATTCCTCCTGAATTGGAAGGCCGTGTGGAGGTGGGAACACGTGTGAAGGTGCCTTTTGGCAAGAGGGAAGTGCTGGGATGTGTGACTAGTCTGGCTGAACATTCTGACTACGATTCGCTTAAATCAATAACCAAAGTAATTGGGGCACAATCATTGGTGACACCCCGAGTTTTGGAGCTGGCCAGATGGATTGCCGAGTATTACTGCTGCGCACCTGAGACGGCCCTTAAAAGTGTGTTACCTGATGCCGTACGCAAGGAACAGCAGGGTTGGCGTGAGCGGCTTTTTGTTCGTCTGCTTCCCGGTGGCGAAAGCATAGTAAATCTCACTAAGCGGCAGGCTGAAGTTTATCATGTTATTGAGGAGAACCGATCCATTGCCCTTCAGGAGCTGCTTAAGATCACTGGAACGACCGCCGCGACGGTTCGTAAGCTGGAAGACAGAGGGTTTATAGAAATCGCACCTCAAATCTCTGAGCGTGATCCTTACGCAAATGAAGAGATTATTCCTACTAGGCCTCTTGAACTTAACTCTGAACAGTCTGTCGCCTTGGGTGAGGTGAATAAAAATCCTGGTGAATTCTTTTTGCTACATGGGGTGACAGGGAGCGGGAAGACGGAAGTCTACTTGCAAGCAATCGCACATGTACTGGAACAGGGCAAGGGTGCGATTGTTCTGGTTCCCGAAATTTCTCTCACCCCTCAGACTGTTGAACGCTTCAAGGCACGTTTCAGTACGGGATCATTAAAAACCCTTGTGGCGGTTTTACATAGTCACCTTTCGGCTGGTGAGCGTCATGATGAGTGGCATAAGATTCGGCAAGGAAGGGCAAGAATAGTAATCGGAGCCCGCTCAGCAATTTTTGCTCCAGTGGAACCCTTGGGGCTCATCATTGTTGATGAAGAGCATGAGCATTCCTACAAACAGGAAGAGGCGCCACGTTATCACGCTCGGGATGTGGCTGTGGTTCGGGGCCAGCGTGAGTCTGCCACGGTAGTATTAGGGTCGGCCACGCCCTCCATGGAAAGCTACCATAATGCAAAGAGAGGTCGTTATCGTCTCCTTGAGCTGCCTAATCGCGCAGATGATAAACAAATGCCTTTGGTGCGCGTACAGGATATGCGTACCGAAAAATCAAAAGGAGACAAAGGGCCCCCAATTTTCTCTCAGCGTCTTAAAGAGGCCATACGCGACCGTCTCGAACAGGGCGAACAGACGATTCTGTTTCTCAACCGGCGTGGGTTTGCGACCTCTATGCAATGTCCAGAATGTGGTTTTGTGGCCGAATGTCCAAACTGTAGCTTGTCGCTGACTTATCATCGACGAGAGCAGTTTTTGCGTTGTCACGTTTGTGGGCACAATGTATCTGCGCCAAAATATTGTCCTCAGGAGAAATGTGGATCATCTAAAATTCGATTTCACGGCTTAGGCACTGAAAAAGTCGAAGACGTTTTGCGGAAATTATTTCCTAAGGCCAATGTTACACGAATGGATTCAGACGCTCTTAAACGTAAAGATGATTATCGCCGCATTCTTGGTGATTTTCGGCGAGGAAAAATTGATATTTTAGTTGGCACTCAAATGATTGCCAAAGGGCTTCATTTTCCCCGTGTGACGCTCGTTGGAATTGTTTATGCGGACACGGGACTGCATCTAGCTGATTTTCGTGCGGGCGAGCGTACTTTTCAATTGCTTACACAGGTTGCTGGCCGGGCTGGCCGTGGTGAGGTGGAAGGCGAGGTGGTAGTCCAGACCTTTTCTCCGGTGCATCCTGCGATTCAGTTTGCACGACGTCACGATTATGAGGGTTATTTTGATGCTGAGATGGAATTTCGAGAACAATTATATTATCCGCCTTTTACTCGTGCGGCGATGTTAACGTTGCGCGGACGCAGTGAGCAGAAGGTGTCCTTTTCAGCTGATTACCTGAAAAAACAAATTGAGCCGATTGTAGAGACGATCACAGATCTTCAGGTCTCAGGACCCGCGCCTGCACCTCTACTACGGGCAGAGACTTTTTATCGTTACCAGCTCATGCTCCGTACGGTGCGTATGAGTGAATTAAGTCGATGTCTGGCGGCTGTGGCTTCTGGTCTTAACCTTCCTGATGAGGTTGCATTGACCATTGATATTGATCCTGTGAATCTTTTGTAATGGCCGATGTAAAAACTCAACCGAGTCTATTGCTGCTTATTCCAGCTTATAACGAGGAGGAGCGGATTGGGCCAGTGTTACGCGGTTATGCAGAGTATTTTAGGGCAAATTATGACGGTGAATTTCGAGCTGTGGTGGTGCTCAATGGGTGCCGCGATAATACAATTGGAATCGTCAAGGATGCGGCTAGGGAGTTTCCTGAGATTGAACCGCTTAATTTCAAAGATTCCATTGGCAAAGGAGGCGCTTTGATTGAAGGGTTTAAGCGGGCAATCGAAGCGGAGGTGGTTCTTACCGGTTATGTGGATGCCGATGGGGCTACTTCGGCAAAGGCGTTGCATGAATTGATTAAACATTATGAAGCAGGTGAATCAGATTGTGTGATTGGCTCGCGCTGGCTCCCTCAATCGGTACTACATCAAAACCAAACCAAACTTCGTCGCATATTTAGTAGAGGCTTTCATGTTATTGTGGAATTACTTTTTTGGCTTGGGATTAAGGATACACAGTGTCCTGCTAAATTGGTCAGGCGTGAGGCTTTGGAAGAGATCATTGAATCATTACGTATTGCTGACTTGGCCTTTGATGTGAACTTGCTGGTATCACTAAAGCGTAAGGGATACAAAATTGAGGAAATGCCCATTGAATGGACCGATCAGCTAGGCTCTAAGGTAACTGCTAATCTTTGGCGTGTTTCTTTAATTATGTTTTTATCCGTGGTTAGGTTACGGCTGATTTACTCGCCATTTTATGCATGGCTGCGGCCTCTTCGTCCCTTGGAAACTTGGTTGTATTTGAAGCTTAATGCTCCTCCCCCACGATCGAGAAGCAAGGACGCCTAGGTTTTTTGGCTTCTGATATATCTCCACGTTAGGCCGACACTTAGGGCTAGGATGATAAGATTGAATCCGCCAAATATCTGGATGATTCGCAGAAATGCTGCTTGAGTTTCGGGAGTCAACAGGTCCTTGGTGAGAGTCACGTTTCCAATCATGTTCAGCAGTTTTGGTTGCTGCCAAATTAAAGTGCCCGCATATCCAACCGCGGTAATTACTAAAATTGTGCCCGGCCAAGCCCCGAGGCGTTCCTTAGCCAGAAGGTTGCTAATGAGAAGATTGGCGAGAAGCAGTGGGTAAAGGGCGCCGATGTAAAAAGGAACCAATGATCCGGACTGCCAGTAAAGTGAGTTATTATAATAGAGCACCCACAAAGGTAGCTTCGGTACGAGTAAAAGGATGAGCACGGTTAACCCACCCAGGGTGGCCGTGCCGGTTAAGGCAAGTTTGAGGGCTTGGGATTTCTTGCCTAAGGCATTGCTATTAACGAGCTTGGGAAACATTACAATCGCCATGGGGGTTAGAAACATGAAGATCGCCATGCCGACAGTAGCCACAGGCATGTAAAAGTGAGCTTGTTCATTGGCGAAGCAGGTCTGCACAAAGATAACGTCAGCACTAAACATGAAGACCATCACGCCCGGGCCTATGGCGAGCGGGAGGGTGCGCTTTAACCAGAGACTCCATTCAACAGGTTCGCGATTTTGCCAGGGAAGGTCACGCAACCACCAAATGGCCAGAGTTAAAGAGATCAGTAAACCGATTAGGACCCCCGCTATGCCTCCGGTTGCTTGATAGCCCAGTGTCATGGCCACAGCGACGGCGATGAAGCGACCCGCGCCTTCAATCATTATGGTCCAGCCAAGGCCCCAAAAATTTTGCTGACCGGTGAGCACTCCACGCAGGGCAGATAAAAGTATGAAGCCCAGACCAATGGTTAAGGTTAGTAATAAGGCGGTAGGTTCTTTGATGTTCCACTGCTTATAAATGCCAGGGTTGATTGATTGAATGATGGCAAGTAGTGTGAGGAGGATAAACCACAAGATAGCAATGGTGGCTACGACCCGGGAGAGAGTGGCAGTAAGTTGGCGGCGTTCACTGTCACTTGACACAGCAGCAGTTTGGTGGGCGAACATCGTCTGAAGGCCCGCAGCGGGAATGCTGATGAGTAGTTGCACTCGAAGCAGGGTTACAAAAATGCTGTATTCGGCTTCGGTCATGCCCCCATTTTTGCTGCTGGCGACAACATGGACAGCGGTAAGAAAAATACCACCGAGAACTGTGGCTAGAGCTACCCAACCACTTTGTCTAAAGAATGTGGCTTTGGATTCTGTGGGCGCATCGGTCATGTTTTAGAGCTCTTGATTTGCTTGCGCCCTATAAGATTAGTGTACTTACGGCCTTGATACCGTGAAATCAAATTGTAATCATCATAAATTTCGCTGATTTCTCCATCACTTTTTAACTCATATAATGTTAGCCCAAGGTTGCGCAGGTTGTCTAAGAATACCTTCGCATCTGCACCAGCATCTGTAATTCCTTTCGGCCAGAATTCAGTGATTAGAACAATCTGAGGTGAGCGCGAAATGGTTTTTTTCAGGCCTTCAATGACCTTGGGTTCGTATCCTTGAACGTCTATTTTTATCAGGTCTACGTGGTCAATATCATGCTCAAAAAGCAGCTCATCAAGCGGTTGGGCCTTTACGAGGATTTCAGTTCGATCTTCTGATGAGGCGTAAAGTCGGTTGTCGCCTCTGTTTTCAGTTGAAATATATAGAGGTAAATGGGTTTTTTTATCTGAAGCTGCAACTTGAAATGCTAGAACATTATTTGAGTTATTAGCCGAGATTGTTTGTTCCAAATAACTGAAACTTTCAGGGTCGGGTTCTACTGAAATTACTTTTCCTTTTAGTCCAACCAGATGCGATCCGAGAGCTGTATAATAGCCGATATTTGCCCCTACATCGAGAAAAGTCATTCCCGGATGACATACTGATTGGAACCATCGGGATTCTGCCTTTTCATAAACACCGAATCGAAGTGCTCCAGATACAACCGGATCTTTTGGGTTAAGTACAATCACTGCTTTTTCAACAAGAATTTGTTTCGGAAGCAATTGTCGAATGGTCCAATTGGTCAACGGGCGTAGTGGCCAAGGGCGCAATAGATAGCAATATATAAACTCAGCAATATGGGTTATCATTTTTGCTTGAGGAACCACTCCACAAATTTGGGTATCCCATCTTCAATTTTAGTTTTCGGATGATAACCGAGGAGGCGTTGAGCTTTTTCAATATTGGCGTAAGTAATAGGTACATCACCGGGTTGCTCAGGTTGGTGAATGATATCAGCCTTGATCTTAAAGTCTGTTTCCAGCAATTCTATGAGTCGATTTAATTCTACTGTTTCAGATTCGCCAAGGTTGATAATTTCATATCCGAATTCTTGTTCTGTACATGCGATGACGCCAGCAACTGTGTCGGTTATATAAGTGTAGTCACGTGAGCTACTTCCATTACCGAAGACGGTGATGGGTTGGTTTGCTTGCAATAGTTTGGCAAATTTGTGAATGGCTAAGTCAGGGCGTTGGCGTGGTCCATATACTGTGAAAAAGCGCAGCATACAGATATCCATGCCATACACATGATGGTATGTATGTCCTAGGGCTTCACAGGCAAGTTTACTGGCTGCGTAGGGCGAGATAGCTCGGAATATGGGATCTTCTTCACTAAATGGGATATTTGAATTAATGCCATAGACTGAAGAAGAGGAAGCGATCGTAACTTTCTTTATACCTCGTTTACGCGCGGCTTCTAAAAGATTTGTTGTGCCTTCGACATTTACACGTTGGTATAAAGCCGGTTGCTCCAGGCTGGGTCGTACGCCCGCGCGGGCAGCCAGATGAATAATTTGATCGAAGGACATACTGGCTAGCACCTCGTCGAGCTCATCACGTTCAGTAATATCTGCGTGAACAAAGGCGAAGGATTGAGCCCTAGCCTGCAATTCGCGAAGCGTATTCTGTTTAATCGCTGGATCGTAGAAATCATTTAGGTCATCGAGTGCGCAGACCGTGTGGCCTGCATCGAGCAGGTGTTCGCAGACATGAGAACCAATGAATCCCACGCCGCCGGTGACCAAGATATTCACCCCCGAAGCCTAACGGTCTAACGGATTGGTGTCGAGATTGCCCATAAGGCGTGAATGACTTGTGAATTTCCTCCACTTGCGGTGCGTATGAGCATCTGGATACTCCCGCTCATGCCCGATAACGAGTTGCTGGAATTAGAGATCCCCCAATTTAAAAAGGTAAAGAGCGGTAAAGTCCGTGAGATATTTGATATGGGTGACAGTTACCTGTTTGTTGCCTCTGATCGCGTCAGTGCTTTTGACGTAGTCTTGCCCAACGGTATCCCGCGTAAGGGTGAAGTCCTTACTCAGATTTCTCATTTTTGGTTTGATCGGTTTGAGGATCTGGTGCCAAACCATCGTGTTAAGGACGGATTGCCCGAGGATCTTGCGCATTTAGGGCCGCGCAGCATGGTAGTGAAAAAAGCTAAGCCGCTTGCAATTGAGTGCATAGTACGCGGGTACATCACTGGTAGTGGTTGGAAAGAATATAAAAAGCAGGGGACGGTATGTGATATCCCGTTGCCTGAGGGGTTGCTGGAATCGGCCGAGCTGGAAGAGCCATTATTTACGCCAAGTACCAAAGCTGACGAGGGACATGACGAGAATATCTCTTTCGAGAAAGCCGTTGAAATAGAGGGGCAGGAAACTGCCGAGAAAGTGCGTGATTTGAGTCTTAAGATTTACACCGAAGCCCGCAACTACGCCCGCGAACGTGGCATCATCATCGCAGATACCAAGTTTGAGTTTGGGGAACTGGATGGAGAACTAATTTTGATTGATGAAGTGCTGACTCCTGATAGTTCTCGCTTTTGGCCTTTGGACGAATATGAGCCGGGTCGTGGCCAGTTTTCTTTTGATAAGCAATATGTTCGTGATTATCTTGAAACGTTGGATTGGGATAAAACCCCACCGGGACCGGTTTTACCGGATGACTTAGTGGAACGTTCTCAAGTTCGATATTTGGAAGCATATGAGAAGCTCACCGGCAAGGCTTTGTGAATGCCGCACTTGAAGATTTTCTGCAACACATACGCCATGAGAAAGGTCAGTCGATCCAGACTCAAAAAACTTATGCCACATTGCTCGGTCGTTTTGTGCAATGGGCTGAGAGCAATGGTCTAGCTGAATGGGAATCAGTTAATCGCAAGCACCTTACTGAATTTCTCAAAAATGAGAGAAATCGTAAACCTCAAGGACAGGGGGAACAGGGTGATCAGTTAAGTCCCGAATCGGTTTATTTGCAGATCGCGGCATTGAGGGCATTTTATCAGTTTGCTGCTTCTGAAGAAATTGTTCCTGCCAACATTGCTGAAAATCTTTCACTACCCCGTCGATGGAAAAGGTTGCCGAAAGCTTTGTCAGACATCGACATCGAAAAACTCCTTCAAGCTCCAACTCAATCCAGTGCGTCTGAGCTTTGTACCACAGCTATTTTGGAATTAGCCTATGCTTCTGGTTTACGGTTGGCTGAGCTGCGCAATTTAAGGTTGGAGCAGTTACAGCTTAAAGATGGTTTTGTGACCGTTATAGGCAAGGGAAACAAGGAACGCGTGGTCCCGTTGGGGCAGCCGGCTATTGAAGCAATAGAGCATTATTTACGGGTGGGGCGCCCTGAGTTGGTTAAGTCACGTACACCAGCAAATGTATTCCTTACTAAAAGAGGTACATCCTTTGCCCAGAATACCATGTGGGCACGCATCAAGACGCGTGTTAACCGTTCGGGAATCAAACACAATGTCACCCCCCATATGTTACGTCATAGTTTTGCTACACACCTGCTGGAAAATGGGGCTGATTTGAGAGTGATTCAGGAATTATTGGGTCATGCGAGTATCAGTACCACTGAAGTCTATACTCACGTTGCCGGAAAAAGGTTGCGCGAAGTGCATGATCAATATCATCCGAGAGCATAAAAAAAGCAGGCCCAAGAGCCTGCTAGATAGGGTAAGCTAAAAACTTTTATTCACTTTTTTTACTTGGTTTCTTTTTTCGTTCTGGTTTTTTAGTTTTTACATTCACGGTTACGGCTTCTACGGATTCTGATGATAGGCGTTTGGCACGGCCTCCAACCCACATATTAGCTTTGATATTCTTGATGTTTGTTTTTTTCCCATCCAGTGTGAGCTTTACTTCATTGGATAAAGTAAAAACCCGATCGGGTTTACCTTCCGCCCCAGGCAGGCTAATCGTGCCTTTTTTAGAATCAATTGACTTAATCATTCCTCGGAACGGAAAAAAGGTACTCTTCTTTTTGGCAGGCTTTTCTGTAGTTTCTTTTTTGTCACCAGCAAATGCAGATGTTTCAGTGAATACCCCGCCAAGTACGATGGCGGCCGACAATAAGGGGATAAATATATTTTTCATAGATTTTGTGGATTGGAACTAAATTAACCTGAATCATCGCCTTGACAAGAGATAAATTATATAAATATATAAATTAAATATACTAAAAATTAAAATAAAGTGGTTTTAAGGCGCCTCTTTTGCAGGTTATTGACAATTCAGGGGTGGTTATTGTCAAATTCTGTTATTAAGAGATTATTTGCTCCAAAGTTAAATGGCAGCCTGAGGCTATTCAAAATACAGTTTATACATGAAGAAGGTTATTTTATTTTTATCAATGGTTTTATCTGGATCAGCCGCTCAATGGAAAATGCATATTATTGATAATACTTCACGCGGTGCTGATGGAGTGCGGTTAATGGATATAAATAAAGATGGATTATCTGATATTGCGACCGGCTGGGAGGAGGGTGGTGTTGTTCGTTTCTACCTTCACCCCGGTCTCAAGAAAGTTAGGCAACCGTGGCCCCATACTGAGGTGGGTAAGGTAAAGTCACCTGAGGATGCGGTATTTACAGATTTGGATGGTGATGGGGATTTTGATGTAGTGAGCTGCTGTGAGGGGAGCACGCGTACGGTGTATTTCCATTGGTCTCCTGGAAATGATCAAAAGAATAAACTTAATCCATGGAGAACGAAGCCTGTGTCCATCACAGCTGGCAAGCAATCATGGATGTTTGCATTGCCATTACAGGTTGATGGGGGTGGTATCGATTTGGTGCTGGGATCCAAGGGCGCTGAAGCGAGTATCGGCTGGTTACAGTCACCCAAGAATCCGCGTGACATTAAGGCATGGAAATATCACTCCTGGTATAAGGCGGGTTGGATTATGTCTTTAATAAGACGCGACATTGATAATGACGGTGATCTTGATGTGCTAGCATCGGATCGTAGGAGTAAAACACCGGGTATATTGTGGCTTGAAAATCCCGGTACCAAGGCCATGCGGCTCAACCCCTCGCTCAAATGGAATGTACACCGGGTTGGGGCAATTCGTGAAGAGGTGATGTTTATTACGATTTCAAAAGATAACGCCATTCACGCTGCGGTGAGGCCCAACCACATTCATGTTCTTCAGCCTAACGGTGACCCTCGTCAACCGTGGACAGAGCAGATTATTAAGTATTCCGCTGATAAATATGGTACTGCCAAGGCTGCTCGTGCTGCTGACCTAGATGAGGATGGTCAGATAGAGATTGCCGTCTCTTGTGAGGCTGCCAATGGGTCGAAAAGCGGTGTATTTTATCTGAAGCAAAACAAAGGTAAATGGGTTGACTACGATATTGGCGGTCCACAGGGATTGAAATATGATCGTATAGAACTATTGGATTTGGATGGGGATGGGGATCTGGATTTACTAACCTGTGAGGAGCGCGATTTTAATGCAGTTCTTTGGTATGAAAATCCCCTGAAGTAGTTGCGCAGGTTAAATGAATCTGCCAACCTGTTCTGGTATGAAGCGTATCCTCTTTTCTGTTGCACTAATTTCTATTTCCGGTGTTGCGGCTGAAAAACCCACTTTGTGTGTGGGTAAATATCATTCGGAGGCTGAGGCAGTGGCTCAACTTAAACGAATGGGTGCCACCTATAGTAATTTGAATCAATGGAAAGCGCGGGCAGCTGCGGTTCGCCAACAAATTTTAACGGGTGCCAACCTTAATCCTCTTCCCATACGGACACCTCTCAATTCTATCATCAAAAATAAACGCATATACGATGGGTATACGGTAGAGGCAGCCACTTTTGAGGCGCGACCGGGCTATTTTGTTTACGGGAATCTATATCGTCCTTTGGGGCGCACTGGAAAGAGACCCGGAATACTCTGCCCGCACGGACATGCGCGTGGGCCTGAAGGTGGGAGGCTGCGTTCGGATCAGCAGAATCGCTGTGCGACCCTGGCACGTATGGGTGCGGTGGTGTTTTCCTATGATATGATTGGCTTTGGTGATTCAGAGCATCTGGGTTGGAGTCATAAACATCCGCAGGCTCTAACGTTGCAAACCTGGAGCAGTATTCGGGCGATTGATTTTATGGAGACACTGCCGGATGTAGATGAAAAAAAGATTGGAGTAACCGGCTGTTCCGGTGGAGGGACACAGACGTTTCTATTGACCGCAGTAGATGATCGGGTGGCGGTCAGTGTACCGGTGGTGATGGTGTCGGCACATTTTTTTGGTGGGTGTCATTGTGAAAGTGGTATGCCGATTCATAAGACCGGCAAACTCGAAACCAATAATACTGAGATTGCGGCTCTTGCAGCTCCTCGACCTCTGCTTTTGATCTCCGTAGGTGGTGATTGGACTAAGAACACGCCGGTTGTAGAGTATCCCTACATTCGCCGCGTATATAAATTTTTTGATAAGGAGTCGTCGGCTGAAAACGCTCACTTCCCTAATCAGAAACACGGTTACCAGTATCTAAAGCGTCAGGCAATGTATCCATTTATGGTCAAGCATCTCGGTCTCGATCGGAGTGGTGTTTACGATAAGTCAACCGAGCTTTACGATGAGAATAAAAACACTATTGAGAAGGTGGCAACCATGCGCACGTTTAATACCTTGGATGAGATGCCTAAACATGCATTAAAACCAGGTGCGGCGGTGCCTTTAAGATAAATTGTGGCGATGGTTTTCGGCCTTTGTTTTAATGGGCCAATCTCAAACCAATACAGATACATCGAATTTGCTTTCAAAAAACTTTCCTCAACTGGTTGTAATAATTTAAGTCACATAATTTTAGTTTATGTGGTTTTTTTGCAGTGTTAGAGAGGTCGGTGGATTTTACCTTCGATTAAATTGAATCTTGGGTTTCAATTAGACCTGTGAGCGGGATCATTGGCCATACCATGTATGCCCTGTTAGGGGCCAGAGCAGCAGCCCAGCGTGATCTGTCCGTCGCCCGGATCGTTGAGCGTCATGTGTCGAGTTATCTCTGTGGAGCCTATTTGGGGGCGGATGTAGGGACGGTACCTTCAGTTATTTGTCAGGATACCGGCACTTTAGTGGGGTATGGTTCAGAACGAATTCTAAAAAGCCCTTTGACCGGTGGACCGGTAAGGTCTTGGCGATTGGAGATGGATGGTAAGTTTATCACTCCGCGCCAAATCCATGATTCATTTTATGGTCGCGCCCATATTGCTTTTGGTTGGGCAGCAAAGGATAAAGCCTTGGCAGTTCCTTGGGATAAGCTTCCTGAATATTTCTCTTCGGTAATAAAGGATGCGCGGAAACTTTATGGACCAGGCGAACGGCAGTTGGCTTACATTCTTGGATGGATAACGCATGTCATTGGCGATGGGCTTATTAAGTCAGTTGCTCCGGGATTAGATCTTCACTTACTGGATGGGAAGTACACACCGGCTAATCGGCCTATTCAAGATTTGGTGACTTTTCATGAAATCGGGATCAAGGAACTTAAACTTGATTGGCTGAGTTTGCTCAGTGATTTAGTCGACTGTCCCATTGAACCAGTGCAGGCCCACTATATGCGGGTTGGTCAGGCTCAGGGCCATTTAGGAAATAAATTCAAGGCAGGCTGGGAGCCACAGGATTTGAACTTACTAATGGAAGTTATGGCTGAAAACCGCCGTTATCAGCGTATTCGTAACAGTCGTATTCTTAAGCAACTGGCTTTGAAAAAAACTAAGGTCGGGCTCCAATGCGATCAGATTCTTAGTGAGCGGGCAAAGGGATTGAAATATGGGGAAATGCTGGAATTAGCTAGTAAAGCCAACTTTCGCCATGCACTTTGGCAGATGGGTGAAGTTATCGCTGAGATATTTGAAGAGATTGTTCGGCTGACACCTGAAATGAATGAAGTTTGGATTAGGGATAAACCGAACTGGAAAGAGATCGGCAGTAAATGGCGTAAATAATGTCATCTAAACGGAGTGTTAACTGATCCTTTTCGTCAAACTTGTATGATGAATAAATTAATTCCAACCGTATGTATGCTGGTTTTGGGTTTCTCCTTTTCTGCTTTTGCATTAGAGAAAGAGAAGGCCAAGAAGAATGGCAAAAAAGAAAAGCCTAAGATTGAAGTCTGTTTTGTACTAGATACAACCGGTTCCATGGGTGGATTGATTGCTGGAGCTAAGGAAAAGATTTGGAGTATGGCTAATGAAATGATTTCTGCCCAACCAACGCCTGAGATTCGTATTGGTTTGATTGGTTATCGTGATAAAACCGATGCATATGTCACCAAGGTTTATCCGCTGAGTAATGATATTGATGATATTTATGGCAAGCTCATGGGCTTTCAGGCTCAGGGTGGGGGAGATACCCCTGAGTCTGTTAATCAGGCGCTTAATGAGGCAGTCACGAAGATGGAATGGAGCAAAAGTCGTGATGTGCTCAAAGTGATATTCCTCGTAGGGGATGCTCCCCCTCACATGGATTACCGACAGGATGTGAAATATCCCGATAGTTGTCAGCTGGCCGTGAAAAAGGATATTATTATTAATACCATTCAATGTGGAAACATGGCTTCTACGACTCCAATTTGGAAAGAGATTGCCCTTAAGGCTGAAGGAAAATTCGCACAAATTTTGCAGAGTGGTGGAGTCGTTGCCATTGCGACCCCTTTTGATAAAGAGATTGCTGAATTTAACACCAAGTTGGGGCGCACAGTATGCGTATATGGATCTGTTGAAATGCAAAAAAAAGCGGCTAGTAAGAATGCTTTAGCTTTAGCGGCTCCGGAATCAGCGGCGGCGGACCGTGCTCTATATTTGTCCAGGGCTTCAAAGGATGCATTGTCTGCTTCTGTAATTAGCGGTGGAGGTGACCTGACAGATCTTCTGGCTAACGGTAAGTTGAAGTTGGATGACATTGAGGAAAAAAAGCTTCCTGAAAATATTCGCAAAATGGAAAAGAAGGAACGCGAGGCTTATCTGAACAAACAGGTTGCAGAGCGCAAGAAGTTACAGAATGAACTCAATAAGCTCCTCAAGAAACGCAGTCAATTTATCGTCACCAAAAAAGCTGAACTTAAAAAGAAAGGCAAAGGAGACGGCTTTGACGCACAGGTGGGAGGTTTCATTCGTGAACAAGCCGCCAAAAAGGGTTTTCGCTACGAGAAATAACAGCGTAAAACAAGTCAACTGCAGGATGCCGAACCTTTTTCCAGGTTCAGCATTTTTATTTTTGTTCGATCCGATATAGCGCCTTATCCGTTCTAAGGATCAGGGCATTTCCATCAACTGCAGCGCTGGCCATGTGCTGGCCATTAAGTTTGTTTTTGGCCAATACCTTGAATTCCTTGCCAGCCTGCAAAACTGTTGTCTCACCCTCACGGCTGTGAAAATAAATCTTACCATTGGCCGAAGTGGGTGATGCAGAATAATTGCCTCCGATCCTTTCGACCCAATTTTTTTCACCGGTATGGGCGTCCAGACAGGTTACTAGCCCGCCACTTTCGGTGACAAAGTAAAGTTCATCTCCTAACAGTAGCGGAGATGGCTGGGTTGAAACGCCTCGGTTATAACTCCATGCGATATCCGGCTTAGCAGTTTTTTCATATCTAATGGCCAAGAGTTTGGCCTTCATAAATCCTGTGCTCATAAAGATCATTCCATGACCCGTGACTGGACGGGGAACCAGCGAGAATCCCAGGCCTCCGTATTCGACCTTCCACAATTCTTTTCCGGAGCTTGGGTCATAGGCGTAGAGCCAATTCGAACCTGGGGAGAGTAGGGTTGGTTTTCCGTCAATCTTTCGAATCACGGGCGTGCCATAAGATTTCTTGAGTTGTGGATTTGTATGCATAGTTCCACTGCGAGTAGTGCGCCATTTTTCTTTACCTGAATTTTTATTCAAAGCCACGACAAACTGCTTATCACTTCCATCCATGTGAAAAATTAATTCGTTCTTATGAAGCACAGGAGTGCTTCCTGGGCCGTTCTCATGCATGATTTTAATTTTTTGATTTTGCCAGACCACCTTCCCTGTTTTTGCATCAACACAGGCAGATCCATAAGCACCGAAGTGGCAGTATACTTTTCCATTTTCAATTATTGGTGTGGGAGAAGCATAACTATTGAGCTTATGAACCCATTGGGGGTCTTCTTTGGTAATAACCTCAACATTATGCAAAAGTTTTCCAGTTCGTTTATCTACACAAATCGCGTGCAGGCGAACTTTACTTAATACGTAGACAGGAACGCTTCCGGTATTATTTTTTAGTCTTTCTTTTGTTTCTGTTTCGCTGGCTGGAGTTTCAAATGCTGTGGTAAACCAAATTTGATTTTCTTCAATCACTGGAGATGACCAACCTTTACCCGGAATAGAGGTGCGCCAGGTCACATTTTCGGTTTCACTCCATTTGACAGGGAGCTTGGCTTTGGCGTGGCCTTGGCCGGTGGGTCCACGCCACTGCTTCCAGTCGGCATGTGCAAGGGAGTTTATGGCCAGTAAAAGAGTGAGGTGACTCGCGAATTTCATACGCAGGGATGGATTGTCCACGAACTTACAGCGTTCGCAAGAGCGAATTGACACTGGAATTATCCAGTTAAGGAGTTATGGTCAGGCTTATGGCTGTTGAGGAAAAACGCTTGGTTAAAATTGAGTCGGCTCTTGCCCATATGGAGCAGCTTGCCGAATCTCTCAATGAGACTGTGATTGAGCAGGATAAAACTCTGCGCCGGCTAAACCAGCAGCTCGAGCAACTCACCGAGCGCATGGCCAAAGAGAATGCGGACTCAATCAAAAGCAACAACACCAAGCCCCCACATTACCAGTAAACATATTTTATTTTTCGTCCGGTTCTGGTACCGTCTCTGCCTGTGAAACAACTTACTGCCATTGCCGCAATTTGGCTGGTATCCGTTCTGCCGGCTCGGACCGATACCGTGCTCACCCAGAACGGGCAGCGCTATGAAGGTGCCCTGACCTTGCAGGCGGACGGAATCCAAATCGGCACGACTTTCGTGCCACTCAAGGATCTTCGCAA
>MDTD01037416.1_pt1 | contig 18020 bp, 16 predicted proteins | sample 811221 | NCBI WGS metagenome assembly MDTD01 (sample SAMN05326646, study PRJNA326480) | marine metagenome | isolation source: seawater | place: Pacific Ocean: South West | collected 2011 | reverse complement strand
GCCGCGGCCGAGGTTCTCGAGCCTCTCTACGAAACGGGCAGCATCGACGAGCGTTTCCTGCCCGGACTGCTCGCGGTTGGGGAGCGGGCATTCACGGAAGAGCGCTGGGAGGACGCGGCTAGGTGGTTCGAGCGGTACGTGCAGCTCGATTCGGAGAAGCCGTCCTGGGATGCCGCGGCGCTGCGTCTCGGCATCGCGCAGACTGAGCTCGGTGATCGGCGTGGTGCGATGTCGGCGTATCGGATGCTCGTTACCCAGCGGCGAGACTCCACGCTCGCACCGCGCGCATGGTACGAGATCGGGATGCTCGCACTCTCGCTCGATGAACAGCAAGAAGCGGTCGAGGCGCTGGAAAGAGCTGCAGCAGCGGGTGATGAGCGGATCGCAGTCAACGCGCTGCAGCAGCTCGGCACCATCGCGGATCGCGCCGGGGAACACACCGAGGCCGCGGCGTACTTTGCTCGGGCGGCACGGTATGACGAAGGCGGCGCCACGGCCCCGATCAGCCAGGCTCAGGCGCTGCTCGCGGCTGGTGAACACCGGCAGGCGGCGGGTGTGCTCGACCAGCTGAGCACGCGCAATCTTGATGCCGATCAACGCGCCAATGTCTCGGCTCTGCTGACGCTCGCCAATGCCAGAGCTGGCGAGCATGAGAGCGTGATCGAGGCGTCCCGGCCGTTCGCCTCGGGTGGTGCGGAGCTTGAACGACTTGAGCCGCAACTCGCTTCGGCTGTTCTGTATGAGCGAGGTCGGGCGCTTACGGCAACCGAAAGCCCCAGCCAGGCGGAAGACGCATTCTCGATGCTGATCGAGCGGTACCCGGCGAGTTCGTCTGTCCCGAACGGCAGGCTCGAGGTTGCGGCGATCGCTATGGCTGATGGCCGTTACCGCGAGGCCGCGACACAGTGCGACCGGATACTCCGGGACCGCGAGGATCTGAGCGTCGCGGTCGTCGAGCAGGCGATCTATCGGCTTGGTGTCTGTGCTCGCGAGCTTGGAGATCTCGAGGTCGCGGCGGATGTTCTGGCAGAGCTGGCCGAGCGCACGCCAGCGGACAGGCTCTCCGCCTCGGCGGCCTTGATCGCCGGCGAATCACTGCTCGAGCTTGGACGCATGAGTAAGGCCGCGGAGATGCTGGAGATCGCCGAAAGCTCCCGGATCGAAGAGGTCGTGCCCGTTGCGATGCTCCGCCTGGGAGAGGCGAATGTATCGCTCCAGCGGTGGTTGGCAGCGGAAGATGTCTATAGCCGATTCGTCAAGCGTTACTCGTCCGATCCGCGAGCGTATCTCGCGGTCTTTGGACGGGCGTGGTCGCTTGAGAATCAGGGGCGACACGACGCGGCGATCGAGGGATACCGCGCGGTCATCGCGCAGCACGACGGCGAGACGGCCGCCCGCGCGCAGTTCCAGATCGGTGAGTGCCTTTACGCACAGAAGAAGTACGAGGAAGCGGTGCGTGAGCTGCTGCGGGTGGATCTCGTGTACGCATACCCGCAATGGAGCGCCGGGGCGCTCTACGAAGCGGGGCGATGCTTTGAAGAACTCGACCGCGAGGCCGATGCGCTCGCGCAGTTCGAGCAGGTAGTCGACCGGTTCGGCGACACGCAGTGGGCCGAGCTGGCGCAGCGCCGTCTCGGGCGGTATCAGCAGTCAGCGCAGCAGATCGGACAGCAGGGCGGGTAACGACAAGAGGGAGGCAAGCCGGTGGACATGATCAGCACACTCGCACAAGCCGCGACCGGCGACGCCGAGAACGCGTCGATGGCCGTGGGGTCGGTCTGGGATTTCGTGATGAAGGGCGGGTGGATGATGATCCCCATCGGGATCTGTTCACTGGTTGTGCTGGCGGTGTCCGTTGAGCGGGCGGTGGTGCTCCGCAAGAAAGACGTCGTGCCCGACGACTTCGAACGCGGACTCATGCCCACACTCGACGGCGGCGTGCGCTCGAAGCGCGACGCGGAGGCGTACTGCGAGAAGTCTGGCACACCGATCGCGCGCACGGTGCTGGCCGGTGTTGAGCGGATCGGGCGACCGATGGAGTCGATCGAGAAGCACATGACGTCCGCCGGCGAGCACGAGATATTCAACTTGCGTCGCCGGCTCCGCGCACTCTCTGTCGTGGCGGCGATCGCGCCGCTGCTCGGGCTTGTCGGGACGATCTTCGGCATGATCAAGGCGTTTCAGACGGTGGCGCTCTCGGGCGAGGCGCTCGGCAAGACCGAGCTGCTTGCAGAGGGCATCTATGAGGCGATGATCACGACCGCCGCGGGCCTGGTCGTTGCGATTCCGGCGCTTGTCTTGCATCACTGGTTCGCATCCCGGATCGAGAACCTGACGAGGCTGATGGACAGCGTCTGCGTGAACGTGGTCGAGGCGATTGCGACAGCGACCGGGCAGATCGAGGAGAGCGAAGACCAGGCGGCTCGGAGCGATGAGAAAGACTCGTACCCGGTGCGCGGCGGCGCGATCGGCTAAGGAAACGCGACATGCTACTCAAAGCCAAAGCCACGGATTCATCGCCGGCGATCGAGCTGACGCCGGTGATCGACATCGTCTTTCTGCTGCTCATCTTCTTTCTGGTCGCTACGACTTTCCAGCAGAGCGAGCGGGAGATGCAGATCGCGTTGCCCGAAGCCGAGAGCGGCGGACCGATCTCGGTATCGCTGCGGGAGCTTGTGGTGAACATCCAGGCCGACGGAACGGTGATCGTGGGCGGGCGTGCCGTCAGCACCGATGACCTCCGCACGATCGTGGGCGACGCGGTCGAGGCGAATCCCGAGCAGAAGGTCACGGTCCGCGCAGACAAGTCCGCGACGTATGACCGCGTCGTTGGCGTGCTCGATGTGTGCAAAGCCGCGGGAATCCAGGAGCCGTACCTCGACACGGTGCCGCTGCGATGAGCCGTGGGCGCACAATCGGAGTAACGGGCGCGGTCGTGGTCGGTCTGGCGATGCTGGGCGCAGCTTTCTGGCTGACGACGCCGCAGTCACAGCCTTTCTACACCGACTCGGACACGATCCATGCTTCGCAGGAGATCGCGAAGCTGCGCGACATCCTCTGGCAACCTCCCGAGCAACTCGGTAAGCCGCTGAACACGCTGGAGAATGACGAGTACGAGCCCGCGTTGAGTCCCGACGGGCTCACGATGGTCTTCGTGCGAGGCAAGCCGGGCGGCGGGGCGGATCTGTATCTGTCTAATCGCACAGCCCAGGGTTGGACCGAGCCCGAGGCGATCGACGCGATCAACAGCGATGCGGACGAGCTCGGACCCGAGTTCACACGCGACGGCAAAGGTCTGTACTTTTACAGCGACCGCGAGGGCTCGCTCGGCGGGTACGACATCTGGATCGTTCGGCGTAGCGACACCGGTTGGGGTGAGCCGGAGCATCTCGGATTAAGCATCAACAGCCCGTTCAACGACTACGGCCCGGCGCTTGCGCCCGATGGCAAGCGACTGTACTTCGCCTCCAATCGGCCCCGGGCTGGCGAACCCACCCCGGAGACGCCGCCCGCGTCGTGGCCCGCCACGATCCGTGAGTCGTTCCAGAACAGACCCTACGACATTTACTCGGCCCCGATCGGGGAGCGGGGTGTCGGCGAATCGCGTCTTGTGCCGGAACTCTCGAGCGCCTTCAGCGAGGGCGCGCCCGCGGTCAGCCCGTCGGGGGACTTCATCTATCTCGCTTCCGATCGCCCGGGCGGCGAGGGTGGATTCGATCTCTACCGCGCGCGAATCGTCGGGGACGAGTACTTCCCAATCGAGCACCTGGGTGACGGCGTGAACACCGAATCCAACGAACTCGACCCGACCCTCGGGATGGGCGGATTCGGACTTGTGTTCAGCTCGGACCGTGATCAGGGCGCCGGTCGTCGGTACGACCTGTATCGCACAGAGTCGCGCGAGGTGTACCGCGAGGTCGAGATGCTCGCGGCTCGGATGACGTGGGGGGAACTCCTGCGCCTCGTGCTGCCCTGGCTGCTCTTGCTCGCGTTGCTCTTGGCGCTCCTGGCGCTGCTGCGCAAACTGACGACCGACGAGCGATGGAAAGCACGGTGGCGTAGGCTCGGGCTGATGGCCAAGTGTCTGATTGTCTCGGGGCTTGTGCACATGCTCATCCTGATGCTCCTGACACTCTGGCAGGTGAGCACGAATCTGGACGGGCTGCTCGGCTCGCCCGGCGGATCGAAGGTCACGCTCGTCTCGAGCGCGGTCGGTGGCGGGATCGAATCGCAGATCCTCGCGCAGGTCTCGCCAGTGGCTGAGAGCAGGCCCGTGGAACTCATGCCGATGGAATCGCCCGAGTTCTCGATGACACCGATCGAGTTCGCGCCAGCGCATATGGATGCTCCCGCTCCCGTCACTGTGCAGGACACACTCGCCCAGCAACCTGTGGAGATCAGTTCGCGGTCGACACGCAGCAGCCCGTCGACACCGACGCTCAGCAGCGCATTGCCGCAGGAGACGGAGTCTGCGCCGCTCGAAGTCACCACGCTCGCGTTGCCTGCGCACCAGGCGCGGGAACGAGTCGAAGAATCCGGCCTACCGAGCGCCAGTGAAGTGGTGATGATGCAAGAAGCGCCAGCAGAGCATGTGACGACCACTCTGCCGACACTCGCGGCAGGAGCCGTGCCCCTGGACGTACCTGAATCACTCGAAGTGGCTGATGGCGTTGTGTCCGAGCAGATCCAGGTGCCCGTTTCGACGCGAGGTGTTCCATCGAGCGCAACGGAGCGTGTCGTGGAAGCGGTCGCTGAAGGCGAAGAGTTCGAGCTGGACGTCGCACTACCCGGCGCAGTCGAGCAGGCCGAACGCTTGCAGGCAGAGTCCGTGGAGATCGGCACAGCCGAAGCGATCGACTCGTTCGCGGCCGACGAGCCTGAGCCGCTCGATCTGCCGGGTATTTTCGTCGAAACCGAATCGCTTCCGGCACTCGAAGGCTTGAGTGAGATCGAATTCCCCGATGCGGAGCTGGCTGACGCTACCCCCGAACTGCGCGAGCGTGATGTCCGAAGCGGGGCGACAGAGCTGGCGATCGATGACCCGGGTCTGTTCGAACTCGATGTGACGCTGCCCGAGGGCGTGGCCCTGCCCGAGCAGGTGGCGCTGCCCAAGCACTTCTCAGGCATCGTGCTCGATGATGAAACAGGCCAGCCTGTGCCGGGCGCGCTGATCAGGATCGATTCCGATCAGGGCGACCTTGTCCAGGAGCGCACCGCCGCCGACGGCACGTTCGCCCTCGAGCCGGATTTCGATGCCGACTTTGTCGCAGTCACCGCGTCCAAGCCCGGTTATACGCCGTCGGCGATGAACCTGCCCATCGAGGAACTCGCTCGCGGTGTGGTGCGAGAGATCAGGCTTGAACCGGTCCGGGATACCGTGATCGCGCTCGAGGAGGACCCCGAGGTGCATCACCTGGGCGACAACGACTTCGGTGGCCGAATCAACAGTCAGTTCCAGAAGGAGAGCGAGGGAACGGTTCTCAGGGCTGAATTCCTGCTCACCGCTGAGCAGCACGAGGCATTGGGCGACCAGGCGGCAGTCGTGATGCTTGCCAAGGGGCTGCAGGCCCAGAACATCATCCGAATCAACAGCCACGCCGTGCCGAGACGTCTCAACCGCTCGCCTTCTGACGGGAGCTTCGGCGAATTCGGAGCGGTGTTCGACGCGTCTTGGCTGCAAGAAGGAGGGAATGTTCTTGAGATCGAGAGCCGGATCAGTTCCGGGAACGACCACGACGACTTTGAGATCGTGAACATCAGAATCCTGCTCGCCCCACCCGTCGAGCCCGAGCGATCGGGCCGTCGAAGGTCCGGCGGGACCCTGTAACTGCCTATGGAGCGTCCGTATATCCGCTCGGGCATGGGTGGATTCCATGAAACCCGCTTCGGGGAGTGTGATTTCACACCAACCGGCTGAAGTTGCACTCACCGCGACCGATATCCACCGAGGCCGAGGATGTATCGGCCAGGTGGGTGAATTGCATGCCGATCGTGAAGAGACCGACAACACACACACGCAAGCGGGTGCTCGAGCGCCAGGCGCCGGGGGCCCCGATGGGTCTGATCGCGCTGGCCTTCGTGTCGGCGCTGCCGATGCTCTTCTTCTTTGGGTACAACTACTGGCGATACAAGTCGCTCGATCAGATCGATACCGCGCTCTACCCGATCCTGCTCGTTCCTGTCGTCCTCGGGTACGTGCTCTACCGCTCGCAGCGTCGATTGCTGAGTCAGATCGCATCGGTTTCCGAGGCCGTGGAAGTCGCAGCCAGCGGCGAAGCGGCCCAGATGGAACTCATCGTCGCCGAGCATGACGCAGGGCCGGGGCGTGCCTGGAACACCATCGTTAAGTCATACCTCGGTGAAGTTGTTGCCGAGGCTTCCAAGCCCGTCGGGACCGAGAACGAGACCGCACATCTGGCCATGGCCGCGTTGAACTCGCTCATGCAGACAGTCTGCGGCGTCGATCGCGCGGGACGAGTCGTCGTGGCAAACTCCGCCGCGGGCAGCTTCTTCCAGCGCAATCCAGAGTCGCTCTGGGGAACTGATATCGCCTCACTCCTCCCGGAAGAGGCGCTGCCCGCGTTCGAGGACGTCATGAACGGCCGCGTCCAGCGCCGCAACGGCATCGATCTGGTGCGCAGCGACGAATCGGGCGGCAACGACGAGATCCTGCGCTTTACCGTCACCCCCATGCGCGAGCGGGAGGGGGTCTGCGCGGTGATCACCATCGAGGACGTGACCCGTCAGCGCATGGCAGAACGCTCGAGGCATGAATTCCTGGCCCAGGCCACGCACGAACTCCGGACGCCCCTGACCAACATCAGGCTCTACGTCGACGAGGCTATCGATGCGGGCGACGAGGACGCCAAGGCCCGGGCCGAAGCGTTGAATGTCATCTCGCACGAGTCGCTCCGTCTCGAGCGACTGGTGTCCGAACTGCTCGATATCTCGGAGCTCGAAGCGGGCGCGAGGGTGGTCGACAAGGGCGACATCCGCGTCGATCAGCTCATGGAGCAGCTCCAGGCGGACTACGAGGCGATGGCCGAGAGCAAGGGCCTGACGCTCGAATTCGAGCTGCCGCCCAAGATGCCCGTGCTGCAGGGCGATCGGGACAAGGTCGCCGGCGCACTGCACAATCTGCTGGGCAACGCGATCAAGTACACACCCGAGGGCGGCCGAGTCACGGTGCGTGTCGACGACGAAGAAGGAACCCTCCGGTTCGCGTTCATCGACACGGGCATCGGAATCGGCCCCGAAGAGCAGGAACGCGTCTTCGATAAGTTCTTCCGGTCGTCAGACGAACGTGTCAGCACGATCGAGGGCACGGGTCTCGGCCTTGCGTTTGCGAGCCAGGTCGCCCAGATGCACGGTGGGGAACTGGCGATCGAGTCAGAGCTCGACCACGGCAGCACGTTCACATTCAGCATGCCAAAGCCGAAGCTGGCCGCGTAAGGGAGTGGCGCGATGAACATCGACACTCAACAACAGGCAGCCGTGACCGTGCTGACGCCCCGTGGGCCGCTCCTGGCAAGCGACGCCGACGAGGTCGGCGCCGCGGTCAAGAACGCGCTGGCAAGCAACCTCGGCCGAGTCGTGCTCGATGTCTCGAAAATCCCGTACACGGACAGCCGGGGGCTCGAGATGATCCACAGTATCGGTACCGAACTCGTCAGCGCCGGGCGCGTGTTCAAGCTGGCCGGGGCGAACGAAACGATGCGCGAGGTGCTCGCATTGACCGAGGTCGGTGCGCTGTGCGAGCAGTTTGATGATGTGACGACAGCTGTGCGGAGCTTTGCGTGAGTCTGAGGAGACGGACAAAGCGGGTCGGTGAGGCGCTCGTCGAGGACGGCGCGATCAGTGAAGAGCAGCTGCAGCGTGCGCTGATCGAGCAGGCACGCACGGGCGAAAAGCTCGGTGCTCTGCTCGTCGATCAGGGCATCGTCTCGGGCCAGACTCTCGTTCACTCGCTCGCCAAGTGTCTCGGGGTCCGCGGCTGCCACCTCCGCCACGGCCTGATCGACCCCACGCTGATCTCCGAAATCGGCGAGGATGAGTGCGAGAAATCCGTCGTCATCCCGATGTTCAAGGTCGGCAACACCCTGACCGTGGCGATGGCCGAGCCGCAGAGCCTCCCGACGATCGACCGACTGCGTCGCGCGACCGGTTGCGATATCCGACCGATCCTTGCTCTCGAAAGCAACATCCTCGAGTACGTCCGCAAGTACAAGGGCGGCAACGTCGACGTCGACGAGTTCCTGATGTCGCTGGGCGACCAGGACCTCGAAGTCGTCGAACGCGAAACAGTCGATGAGGGGCCCGAGACCGACCTCGACCAGATGGTCGCGGGCAGCCCGATCGTCAACCTCGTCAACATCGCTCTGCTCACGGCTGTCAAAGACGGCGCCAGCGATATCCACATCGAGCCGGACCGCCGCGGCACACGCATCCGCTACCGGATCGACGGCGTGCTGCGCGATCTGATGAACCCGCCCCCGGGCATGCACGCGGCGATCGTGAGCCGTGTCAAGGTCATTGGGAAGATGGATATCGCCGTCAAACGACTCCCGCAGGAGGGCCGCGTCCGCATCGTGGCCGAGGGACGCGAGATCGACCTGCGTGTGTCGAGCATGCCGACACTGCTCGGCGAGAAGCTCGTGGCCCGCGTGCTCGACAAGTCCAACCTGCGCGTGCGGCTTGAAGACCTCGGATTCAGGCCCGAGGAGATGCAGACATTCCGCGGCCTACTCGACCGCCCGCACGGTCTGCTGCTCGTCACCGGACCAACGGGCTCTGGCAAGACCACCACGCTCTATTCAGCGCTCGATCAGCTCCGAACGCCAGAACGAAACATCGTGACGGTCGAAGATCCCGTCGAGTATCAGATCAGTCTTGTGAACCAGATCCAGGTGAACGACCAGATCGGCCTGAGCTTTGCAAGGGCGCTGCGGAGTATTCTCCGTCAGGACCCCGACGTGATCATGATCGGTGAGATCCGCGACGAGGACACGGCCCGCGTGGCGGTTCAGGCGTCGCTGACCGGTCACCTCGTGCTCGCGACGCTCCATACCAACGACGCACCCGGAGCCGTCGCGCGACTTATGGATATGGGCATCGAGCCCTACCTGCTGTCCGGCGCGATCATCGGCTCGGTGGCCCAGCGTCTGCTCCGCAAGATCTGCCCGCAGTGCGCTTCGAAGTACTACCCGGGCGAACAGGCGATGCGCGACGCGGGACTGCCGCCCGAGTTCAAGAAGGCTTTCCGCAAGGGCGCCGGCTGTCAGCAATGCCACGACTCGGGCTTCCTCGGTCGTATCGGCGTGTACGAGCTGATGGCCGTGAACTCCGAGATCCGCAAGCTGGTTCACGTGGGAGCGCCGTCGCACGAGCTGCGTCTCAAGCTGCGCGAGCTCGGCGTCCCGACCCTCCGCGAGGAAGCGGTGCGTCTGGCGATGGACGGCATGACCAGCCTCGAAGAAGCCCTGCGCGTCACGCACGTCGACGGCGACAATGAGAGTGAGGCCGAGCAAGCTCCGCCCGCAACGAAACTCGGGGTGGCCGCATGAACTACCGGTACACCGCATTCACCAAAGACGGCTCGCGGAAGCAGAGCGTGATCGAGGCCGACTCGATCGACCACGCGAAATCACTCGTGCAGGCCGAGGGGCTGTACGTGAGCGAGATCGCCGAGGCCGGAACCGGCGGCACGAGCCAGGGCGGCGCATCGAAGCGGGTCTTTGGCACGAACTCGCTCAAGAACGTCGCCAGCTTCACACGCCAGATGTCCGTGCTCATCAGCAGCGGCACACCGATCGTTCAGTCGCTCGAAGCCGTCGAACGCCAGACGATCGACCAGAAGTGGAAAGCGGTCCTCCAAGGGCTGCGCGAGCGTGTCGAGGAGGGCAACCAGCTCTCCGACGCGATGTCGGCGTACCCGAACGTATTCGATGATGTCTATCGCGCGATGATCGCAGCGGGCGAGTCGGGCGGCGGGTTCGACAAGATCCTCGCCAGACTCTCCAAACTGGTCCGCCAGGAACTCGCGGTGCGGAACAATGTCACCGGGGCGATGGTCTATCCGGCTCTGCTGATGACCGTGGCCGGCAGCGTTCTCGTTCTTCTGGCCTTCACGGTCCTGCCGCGATTCCGCGAGCTCTTCGAGACACTCAATGCGCCGATCCCTGCATCCACGGCTCTCATTATGGCGTGCGCCGAGTTCATGAAAGCGTACTGGTGGGCCGTGCTGGGAGGCGTCGCAGGACTTGCGACGGCTCTCTACTTCTGGCTGCGCACACCCGGCGGGCAGCGCAAGCTGCACACGGTGCAGCTGAACCTTCCGATGTTCGGCCGCGTGATCAGAGCGTTCAAGACCGCCAAGTTTGCGCGTGTAATGGGCGTGCTCATGGAGGCGAAGGTGCCCCTGCTCGAGTCACTCGATATCGCGCGGACGAGCGCTGGCAATATCCTCTACGAGGAACTCATCGACAATGCGCAGGATCGCGTCAAGCGGGGCGAGTCCATGAGCGACGCGTTCAGCGGGTCGTATCTGGTCACCCCCGCGGTGTGCGAAGCAATCCGAAACGGCGAGCAGACGGGTCGGGTCGGCGAAGTGCTCATGAACCTCGCCGATCTGATGGATGAGGACAACGACCTCGTCGTGCGATCGCTCACAAGCATCCTCGAGCCGCTGATCCTGTCGGTGCTCGGTGTTGTGGTCGGTGTGATCGCGCTCAGCTTGTTCTTGCCGCTGTTCGACCTGACAGCATCGACGGGGAGCGGCTGATGACGCTGAACGGAATCAGAGTGGGTGTCGATATCGGGAAGCGCACGCTGAGGGCTGTCGCCTTGTCGCCCGAAGGCAATGCCTACCGCTTGCACGCCATGGTCGAGACCGTCCGGGCTCCGAACCATCCTGTCCCGACGTGTCAGGATGTCGAGCGCCTGCTGCAATCCTTCGAGCGCCAGGAAATCGATCTGCGCAGGATCTCTCTGGCGATCCCGCCCGATCGGCTCATGAACGCGATCGTTGAGCTTCCTCCGCGCTCTTCCGGTGCTCCCATCGAGACACTCGCCCAAGCCGAACTCGGCAAGGGCGGCGATGGACAGCAAGAGGTGCACGTCTGGGATCTGCCCCCCGGTCGCCGCGCCCGGGCCAGTGAATACTTTGCGATCGGGCTCTCACACACGTCCGCCAACGAACTTCTTGCGCCCTTCGTGCAAACCGGGATCGAGGTCGAATGCCTCGAGCCAGAGGCGAGTGCGCTGCAGCGCATCACCGGCGCGAACAACCGCGTGGTTTTCCTGGCCGGCGCTCGCACGATCGGCATCTATGCGTACGAATCCGCATCCACCCTGTTCATGCGCACCATCGATCTCGCCGGCGAGTCTCCGGATTCCGAGCGGGTCCGGACGAGCCTGATGGGCACCGTGGACTATCTCGCCGAGCGCTTCCCCATGCTTGAGGAGGCATCGGTGGTCGTGCTCGGCGACCCTGCCGGGACCGAGTGTTTGGCGACCGCCCTCCAGCGTGAATACGAGACCGTGGTCGAGCGCGAGCTCCGAGTGGACATCCGTCCCGTCGGCTGGCTCGCCGATCACGAGTTCGACACCCGCTGGGCAACGGCGATCGGTCTGGCTTCAAGGCAGGTCAGTCTGGAGGTGGCCGCATGAGTCAGCCCAATCTGCTCCCGCAATCAATCAAGGTCAAGGTCGCCCAGCGTCGGCGTCTTATCGTCTGGCTCAAGAGCGTTGCCGTCGTCGCGGTCTTCGGTGTTGTCGGCTGTGTCGTGGCCGGTGCATACCTGGGTGATCTCAAATCGCCCGTGCGCGACGAGCTCGACTCGGTCCGCTCGGTCATCAACAAACTCGAAGCCTCCGAAGCCGCGGCATGGACCAGGATCGAAACAGTCACCCACGAACTCGGTGTCGCCGAGGATATCGCCGGTCAGCCGAACTGGAACGTCCTGCTCGGTGTCCTGGCCGCGGGACTCAACGACGGCGCCTACCTCGAGCAGATCGAGACCTCCCTCGTCATGGATGAAGGCGTGGATGTTGCCCCGCCTTCACGCGCCGCCTCCGGCCCGTACCGGGTGCGGGTGACCGGCATCTCGCTCATGCAGGGCGACGCGACGCGGTACGCACTCTATTTGGAAAACTGCCGACTGTTCGACTCGGTCCGAATGGTCGGGACACTCCCGAGGCCGGATGTCGACCCCAACGCGGTCGGGTTCGAGATTCTGTGCACCATCGGCACCGTCGAGGAGAAGTCATGAGCAGCTTCAAATCGATTGACGGCATGGGCGTCGCCATGATCGGCGCGGTCGTGGGGCTCTTGTACGTTGCCGGCGTCCGTCCGCTGCAGGCCACCTATGCAGACGCGGTCAAGCTCAAGGCCGAACTCTGGATCGCCAGCAACGAACTGAGCGAACGCCAGACGTCCGAGAGCAAAGCGACGACCACCGCGCAGAAACTCTCAGACCGCCTCGAGCAGCTCGCCATCGAGCTGTCGAACATCGACCAGATGAATACGCGGCTCGCCGAACTCACTCAGCTCGCCGAGCAGTCAGGTCTGACCATCGAAGCGGTCCGACCCGGCGAGCAGGTCAGCAAGGAGCGTTACCGCGCGGTGCTCATCACACTGATCGGGCGCACCGGATACGAGCAGGCCGGGACATTCCTGGACGCCATGCGGAAGCAGTTCCCCGATACCGGGCTGCAGTCCATCGGGTTCAACCGGATCCCCGGCGAAGAATCCACGGGTCGCCTCCAGATCGAGATGGTCTGGTACGCGGCTCCTGCGGTTTCGAACGGTCGTGCCGGCCAAACCTCACGCTGAAACACCGCATCGGCTTGACAACCCGGGTTTATTTCGCACGCTCACAACGTGGCGGGAAAGAACAAACCAAACGTGTGGTATCTGGTCATCCTCGGCGCCGCCGGCGCGGGGCTGGCTCTGGATACGTTCGTCATCCGTGCCAAGGCCTCGACCGAAACGGTCGTGGATGAGACACCCGAAGCCGTCGAAGCCGCGGCCTCTACGAGTTCTCGGACACTGCCCGTCCAGACCGAACCGCTCGGCACACAGTTCGACAACGCAGCCGCGCTGCTCGAGCCGCCCGCGTTCCGTCGACTGGACGGCTTTGCCAAGCCCGAGCTCGAGGTCATCCAAAGTGCTGCGACCGAGAAGGCTTCACCAACGGGGGCGTTCGCAACCCGTCATAAGCTCACCGCCGTGCTGAGTCAGCCCAGCGGCGATCTGGCGGTTGTCGACGGCCTGCTCCTGCGCATCGGGGACACCGTTGAAGGCCTGCGCCTGGTGAAGATCGAGAAGGACGCCGCGGTCTTCGAGGGAGAAGAGAAAAGCATCCGTCTGCCCCTGGCCCGACCGGCATTCGACCGATAACACGGGGAAGCAGCCCGGTTCGCAATTCTCCGAAACCCACACGATCAAGTCACCCCAACATCGGGTCGATGTGTGGAATGTTGTTCGCACAATGGGGGAGCTAACCAATGTCTGCACAGATTCGTACCACCCGTAGGGCCTTCAGCCTGATCGAACTCGTGATTGTTGTTGTGATCCTCGGGATCATCGGTGCGGTCGCCATCCCGCGTATGAGTCGCGGTGCCGAGGGCGCATCCGAATCGGCTCTTGTCTCGAACCTCGCGACGCTCCGCGGCGCGATCGAGCTGTACGCGGCCGAGCACGGAGGAACATTCCCCTCCGCGGCGAACTTCGAGGACGAGCTCCTGCTCTACTCGAACGCTTCCGGCGGCACCAGCGCGACGAAGACCGGCGCGTTCATCTACGGCCCGTACCTCCGCGCCGTGCCCGCTCTCCCGGTGGGCACCAAGCAGGGGAACTCCGGCGTCGCAGCAGCTGATGGGGCCGGTGTGGGCTGGATCTACGACGAAGACACCGGTGCGATCACCGCCAACTGCGCTGACTCCGAATTGAGCGGCAGCGGTCGGCAGTGGAACGAGTACTAAATCCTTCTTCGGAAGCGTCTCATGACGCCGCGAACAAACAAAAACGCACACGCACCGGCCGGTTCACACCGGCCGCGTGCCTTTACATTGATCGAGCTCGTCATGGTGATCGTCATCATGTCCGTTATGGCTGCGATCACTATCCCCAGATTCGCGTCCGCCTCGAACCGGTACCGGGTCGACGCCGCGGTGCAGCAGATCCTGGCCGATGTCAACATGACCGCCGCGGTCGCCAACCGGGCGAGCGCCACGCGGACCATCAGCTTCGACCCCGACAGCGACAACTACACACTCGTCGGGCAGACCTCGCCCGTCAATCCCGCCGAGGACTGGGTCATCGAACTCGGCGTCGAGCCATTCGGGGTGAATCTCGCGCGGGTCACTTTCGGCGCCGACGATGATCTCCCGATCTCGGGTCACGGTCTGCTCGCCGAATCAGGCGAGCTCACCGTCACCGCAGGCAGAACCGCTCGCAAGATCATCTTCACGCAAGGCTCGACCTCGGCAACCATCGAGGATCTCAACCTCACCGAGCCCACCGACGACGACACCATCGTGGTCTCAAGCTCCGGAGGCACCCGCAGCGCAGCCGTCGGGGGCGCCGCCTCAGCCATGTCGGGGACACCATGACGCGCCGCGGCTTCACACTCATCGAACTCGTCGTGAGTCTCGGCATCGTCGCCGTGCTGTCATTGGCGCTCGGCTCGACCATTCTGCTCAGCACACGGACGCTCCCGACGACCGGCGGGGGACCCGAAACCCAGGCCGCCGCGGGGCGCGCTCTGCAGATACTCGGAGCCGACGTCCGCCTGGCGACCACCGCCTCGATGCCAAACAACCGCACGCTCATCCTCACCGTTCGCGACCAGACCGGTGACGCCGCCGAGGAAACCGTCACCTACGCCTGGGGCGGCACCACGGGCGACCCGTTCACTCGGACGTTCAACGCGGACGTCGTAACACTCCTGCCCTCGGTTGCCGATCTGGAATTCACTTCGATCACCCGCGCCAGCGTCGACACGGGCGACATCACGACCGAGCCGACCGAGCGGATGCGGATATCCATCTCCGCCGGCACTGCGGAAATGACCGGAGTCACAGCCGAGTTCCGGCTACTCAACGCGAGAACCAGCGGTGGAGGGGGGGACGACGATGACGATGACTAAGAAACCAAACGCCTTCGCGATGATCGAGGTCGTGATGTCCACCGCCATCATCGGCGGCCTGGCCGTTGGCGCGATGACACTTGTCGCCTCTGCCGCTCAGCAGAAAGCAAACGCCGCCAACTTCGCACGCGGCCAGGTGCTCTGCCGCTCACTCGCCGAGGAAATCAGTACCCGCCCCGTTGTGGACTGGGACGCCGGAGGCATCGACATCGAGATCGATCTGGGCATTCTCTCGATCGGGGGCGATGACGCCAAGGGCATCACGATCACAGTCGGTTCGGGTGACCGCTCCTCATTCGAGACCATCGACGATTACCACGGCTACACAGAATCACCACCCGAAGACGAGGACGGGAACGTCCTCCCGGGCTACTCGGGATGGAGCCGGAAGGTCAGGGTGCAGCCCGTACAGGTCGCAAGCCCGAACAGCGCGAGCGCCGTCGAGACCGGGCTCAGACTCGTCGAGGTGACGGCGATCTACAACGGCAAAACCGTCGCCACGACCACGTTCCTCCGCAGCTCGGAATGGGAGCGTGTGCAGCCATGATCCACCCAGCAAAGACCAGATCGAATACCCCAACGCGTCGCGGCACGATCTACATCCTCGTGCTCATGACCTCGATCATCATCACCCTGATCGGCATCCTCGGCTTCCGCATGGTCGAGAGCCAGGCGCGCGTGGCGCGGATCGACGCGCAACGGGACAACGCGGCAGCCCTCGCCGAGTCCGCCGTGCAGTGGGGCATCCACTATGTCATGCTCGCCGATGACTGGCGGGACTCGGTGAACTCGAGCGAGACCATCCGCACCATGACCGTCGGCGACGGACAGATCAGTGTGCTCCTCTTCGATCCCGACGGAGACCTGGCGGACGAAGAAACAGACGCCGTCACCATTGTCGGCACAGGCACGATCGGGGACGCCTCGCAGTCGTACGCCGTCACGCTCCAGCCGGGCACCGACGGGTCGCATCCCTCGCTCGAAAAGTCAATCACGGCAGGCGGGATGCTGACCGTCAACCCGAACGTCCTCTGGCTCGAAAGCGGCGGCACCGCACAGGATCAACAGCGCCGCGACGGCCGAAACCACTCGACCCCCGTCGTCGACGAGCAAGACCCGGTGGATCTCCCGAACCCGGGACTCGTCGATATCTGGGCCGCTAAGGGAACGTACATCCCGCGATCAACCCACGGCGGCAACATCAGCAGCAAAACCTTCTCCAAGTCACAAGCGCCCTACGGGCTCACACCCGATCCGAACGGAATCTACGTCTTCGACGCAGAAGGCCAGGACCTGATCATGTCGAACTGCTCGACATCGGGCACAATCGTGGTCGTCAACCTTGGAAGCCGTGACTTCCGCGCGACAAGCTCCAAGTTCACCATGGGTGACCACGGCGGCCCTTCCCTGATTGTCGACGGCGACGGGATCCTGGAGCTCGGAGCATTCTCCGGCATGAGCGACGGCATCTTCTACTTCAGCGACGATGTGTATATCAACAACTATCTCTTCCTCATCGGCGTACTCATCGCCGGGGACAGAGTCGATGTCAGTACATCATCTGTGATCATCTCGGATTCCTCGGCCGCGGTCGCCGGTCCGCCGGAAGGCTTCAACGATGTCACCCCGCTTCGAGTTGTCGAGGGTAGCTGGCTCAGGATCGTGAACTAAACAGCAAACCTGTCAGGCCGCCAGCGGCGCTTTCCGCTGGGCCTTCGCCTGTGCGACCAGATCGTCATACCGGCTCAGGTCGATCTTCATAAACGCGTCAACAACATCAGCGTCGAACTGCAGGTTCTTGCAACGCTCAAGCTCGGCGAGCACCTTCGCCCGAGGCATCGCGTCGCGGTACGCCCGGTTCGAGCTCATCGCATCGAACGTGTCGGCACACGCCAGAATGCGGGCCATCTGCGGGATGTCCTCGCCCTTCAGCCCGTGCGGGTAACCCCGGCCGTCGTACCGCTCATGGTGATGAAGCACGCCAGGCAGCACGTCCTCCAGACCGGTCAGATCCTTGAGAATCCGGTAGCCGATCTCGGGGTGCTTCTTGATGTGCTGGAATTCCACGTCGGTCAGATGCCCCGGCTTGCAGAGCACCGCCTCGGGCACGCCGATCTTGCCAACGTCGTGCAGCAACCCGCAGATCTTCACCCGCTCGGCTTCCTGATGCGTCATGCCGAGGTTCAGAGCGATCTGCTCGCCAAGGTAGGCCACGCGCTCCGAGTGACCGTTGGTGTACGCGTCCTTGGCATCGATCGCCGCCGAGAGCGATTCGATGATCCCAACGAACAGCTTCTTCTGTTGATCGAACAGACGTGCATTGGACAGGAAGATCGACGAGAAGCTCGCCGCAGCCTCGATCAGCTTGGTGTCATAGCTGCTGACGACACCGCCCTCGGACTGCTTGTCACCCGCGACGATGATCGCGTCGGTGCCATAGTCAGACGGCAGCGGTCGCACGACCGCTCCGAGCGTGTCCTTCCACTCCGCGAGCGAGGCGTTGTTCTTGATCGCGTTGAGCAGGCGATCACGCGCGGCGTAGTCCTCCGGACCCGCGCCCGTCTCCCCATCCCAGAACGTCCGGGCCGGGAGCAGGTTCATGTCCTTGCCCACGTTCATCGCGACGAAACCAAATTCCAGCGTCTCGCGGATCTTGTGGCAGACGTGCACGATGAACTTCTCGGGCCGGTCGATGTTCCGCATCACTCGCCCGAGCGAGTAGAGCAGCTCCAGCGTCTCGTACGCCTCGCTGAGCCGGTGCGAAAGATCATCCACGTCGTTCGAATGCTCGTACCGATCAGTCAGATCGACGACCGTCTGGCGGAGCATCGTCGAGAGCAGCTCAAACCGATCCCGGCTCTGCTCGGGACT
>MDTD01023985.1_pt1 | contig 18030 bp, 12 predicted proteins | sample 811221 | NCBI WGS metagenome assembly MDTD01 (sample SAMN05326646, study PRJNA326480) | marine metagenome | isolation source: seawater | place: Pacific Ocean: South West | collected 2011 | reverse complement strand
TAAATAATATATAAAATAGCAAAAGTATAAGCCCTTCTTTTCTTCCAAGCTTCATTTTAGATGGAATAAAAACCAAAAGAAGCACAAGTAACGAAACACCTAACATCCAAAAAATATCTGAGGTTATGATTCCATCATCAATTACACTAATCGGCGTTATCAAACCAGTTAAACCAATAACAGCTAAAACATTAAACATGTTAGAGCCAATTAAATTTCCAAGTGAAATCGCTTTTTCTTTTTTTAATACAGCTATAATAGATGCCGCAAGCTCAGGAATACTGGTTCCAACAGAAACAACTGTAATCCCAATAATTCTTTCACTAATATGAGCTTGTTTTGCAATTGCAACCGCCCCATTAATAACTAATTCTGAGCCTGACCACAATCCAAAGGCTCCAATTAAAAAAAACAAAGCGTCCTTTAATAAAGTTGTGTCTTTTATTGGGGTAGTTTCTATTTCTAGATTTTTTTTTGATTTCAATAAAGAAACTATGATAATTATGAGAAGCAAAAACAATACGCCACCCTCTATTCGACCTAAATATCCATCAAAAGCAATAAATAATACCAAAAGAACCGACGAAAGCATCATGATTGGCCATTCAAGCTTATAGAAATTTTGTTTGATGTAAATAGATGATATCATTACAGTTATGGATAGCACTAAAGCTAAATTTGCAATATTAGAGCCAATAATATTTCCAATTGATATGTCAGGATGCCCACTAAGCGCAGATCGAACACTAACTATTAACTCCGGCGCAGAGGTTGCAAAAGAAACAACAGTCATTCCAATTATAAATTTTGAAATTTGAAACCTGTTGGCAAACCCAAGTGCAGACTTTAACAAATAGTCGCCACCCAACACCAACAATGCAAAACCAAAGACAATCAAAAGGAAATTCATAAAAACGTAATTACTGCAAATGTAACAGAATTAGATTGTTATCTATTGATTTATAAAGGCATTAATGTAATAAATCACGAATCAAAGCCGCTCGTTTTTCTCCAACAATACTTATCAGTTCAACTGACTCAGCATTTTTAATATTTTCAATGGTTTTAAACTTTAAAAACAATCGTTCTTTTAACTTATCTCCTATTCCTGGAATATCATCTAAAATAGAAGTGTTGCTTTGTTTACTTCTTTTATTTCTATGGTGAGAAATGCCAAAACGATGTGCCTCATTTCGCATATACTGAATCGTTTTTAGTGCATCTGATCTTTTATCTAAAATTAGAGGTTTTGATTGATTTGGGAAATAAAGCTCCTCTTCCCTTTTTGCAATACCAATCATACAAATTCGATCTTGAATATTTAGGTCTTGGAGTGCTGAAAAGGCAGAACTCAATTGACCCTTCCCACCATCAATTATTACTACATCCGGAAGAGCTGACTGTTCATTAATCATTCTACTGTACCTTCTGTAGACAACCTCCTTCATGGATGCAAAATCATCTGGGCCATCAACAGTTTTTATATTAAAATGTCTGTATTCTTTTTTATTTGGTTTGGCATTTTTAAAAACAACACATGCAGATACTGCATTGGTTCCTTGAAAATTAGAATTATCAAAACACTCCATATGTATTGGGAGTTTTGAAAGAAAAAGTTCTTTTTTTAAGATCTCTAACAATTCTGCAGATGACTTTTGTTTGATTTTACTCGCTTCTTTCTTTTTTTGGAGCAATGCAAAATAGTTTAGATTTTTCAATGATAAGTCTAATAATTTTTTCTTTTCACCTCTTTGTGGATGATGAAAAATAAATTCTTCTGAATTTAAGTCAAAGCCTTTTTCAGTTATAATATCTTTAGCATCACTTTTATATCTAGATTGCAATTCATTTAATAATCCATCTAATATGGTGTTTTGTCGAGCTCCATCAAAAAAATCAGCCTCACCAGTCATTGCATGAATAATTGCTCCGTTTTTAATATGTAGATAATTATAGTAAATATTAAATTCATTTTGCATAAAAGTCAATACATCGATTTTTCTAATATTAGAAGACACGACAATTGACTTTGATTGATATACTTGAAGTGAATTAAGGCTTTCCTTATATTTTTGAGCAAGTTCAAAATTTTCACCTTCTGCGGCTTTACTCATTCTTATTTTCAAAAGCTTTTTTACTTCGACTAAATTTCCATTAAGAATTTGCTGAATTTCATCAATTTCCTGTTGATAAGATTCTTTTGTTTGACCCCCGATGCAAGGTGCATTACAATTTCCAATATGGAATTCTAAACACTCTTTATACTTCCCGGATGAAATTTTAGAATCAGACAAATCAAAAGAACAAGTCCTCAACGAATACAAATCTTTAATCAAATTAAGCAAAGTATGCATCATTCTGACATTTGAATATGGACCAAAATAAATAGAACCGTCTTTTTTAACTCTTCTTGTCATAAAAACACGTGGGAAAGGTTCTTTTTTGATGCAAATCCATGGATATGTTTTTCCATCCTTAAGTTGAATATTGAATTTCGGCTGGTTTTGTCTCACTAAGCTTCTTTCTAATAAAAAAGCATCATTTTCAGAATTCACAACCGTTATTAACACATCATCTATATGTGAAATCATTAAGGATGTTTTAAAAGATTTATTGTTTTTACTAAAATAAGTTTTAACTCTTTTTTTTAAGTTTTTAGCTTTTCCTATGTATATGATCTTTTGATGTTTGTCTAAAAATTGATAAACTCCAGGAGAATCTGGGAGAGATTTTATTTTATGAGACAACTTAGTAGACATTTAAGTAATATAACACAAATTTACCTTAAAAGGTTTACGTGTCCATTTATTTGTTTTGTTGCATTGGGATTTGCACAAGACTTGTATTTTAATACATAAGCATAAACGCCATCCTGGCATTTTTTACCTTTGTAATTACCGTCCCAAAAATGATTGAAATCATCTGTTTCAAAGACAAGCTCTCCAAAACGATTGTATATTTGAAAATCCCATTCTAGTATTTCAAATGAAGTAATGGGTCCAAAAAGTTCATTTATAGCATCTCCATCTGGGACAAATGCATTGGGCACATAGATAGTAAATGGCTCAATAAAAACCTCTTGTCTTGCAGTATCCTGGCATCCATATTCATTGGTTACAACCTGAATAGGATAATCAGATCCCGACAGCGTATATTCATGAAAAAAGTTAGCTTGAGAAGATGAAAAATTATAATGATCAAAAACATAAAAGTATTCACTCGCCCCGAATGATTGATCTATAAACTCAACTTCTGAATCACAAATGTCAGTTTGTTCCGGTGTAACCATAAATCCTGCTTCTGGTGATGGGTAAACAGTGACAATATCCTGCTGCATCAAATACAATGTGTCAATACAACCCTCGTGTGTAATCATTGTTAAACCAACACTGTAATTCCCAACATCATTATAAACGTGAGATGGATTTACAAGATTTGAACTCCCTCCATCGCCAAAGTCCCAATAATATGAGGGAGGAGTGTCTGAGAAACTCATATTAATAAAAGAAGCTGTAGATGGAGCACACTGTAATGAATTGACATAGGCAAAATCAATTTGAGGTTCTGCATAAACAAAAACAGTAGAGGTAACTGAGTCTGAACAAATATCATAAGTAGCTTTTAGTTGAACAGGAAAAAGACCTGCTTGTTGATAAACGACATTTGATACATTAAGATGTGATGCACTACTTGGCGTTGCAAAAGGACCAAAATCCCACTCAAAAGATAAATTTGGTGGCCCTGATGCGGAACCAACAAAGTCATAACTGTTATTAATAATACATAATGAGTCCGAATGTGTAAATGAAAGAACCAAGTCTTCATTAACATTAATATTTGCATAAGCAGTATCTGAGCAACTGGGAGAAGAACTAGCAATAAGAGTTACTGTGTAATTTCCTGATGTTGGATATAAATAACTCGGCTCATCTATAGTGCTTACATCTGTTGTAATTCCTATTACACCAAAATCCCAGAAGTAATTTATAGCCCCAACAGAGTTGTTTCCAAAAGGAATACTCAACCCCTCGCATTGGATTTCTGGTGGTAATTCAATTTCAGCAATAGGAATGTCAAAAATAAAGACGGAATCTGTATAGTCAGTTTGACAGTCTGAATTATCTCCTGTAACAGTAACCACATGATAACCCGGTGTTGAAAAAGAAACCCCAGGAATTTGAATTCCATTAGCAGTTAAAACCGAAGAAGTATTATCAAAAGTCCAATCAAAATTGGCATTATTGATATTGGTTTGAACTGCAAAATCAAAACTATTGTCAACTATACATAACGAATCTTGAGCAGTCCAAGAAACCGAGAAGGGATTGTTTACAATAACCGTCATGAAAGCAGTATCAGTACAGTTCCACCCTGGATTAACAACTAAAGACACTTGATAAGTTCCAGGCGAAGCATATGTATGTGTTGGAGCAAAAGCAGTCGAGGAATTTCCATCTCCAAAATCCCACAAGTAATTAGTGCCTCCAAACGAGTTATTAATAAAATCTACTGATAAACCTTGGCAATACGAAACAAAAGTCGGCAATTGCTCATAAGCAGGAAGTATTGCTTGCATCACAATATTGCAATCAAAAACTCTAAATAAAAAATCTCGAACTGTTTCTCCAACCAATGTACCATTTCTATACTCTTCAACACGAACGCCTACTACAAATAAACCCAACATATTTGGTATCACGTTTAACATTCCCGTGCTCGGATCAATCGATGTTACAGATCCAGGACCAAGAGGACTCGCAGCGTTAAAAGCGCCATTCCATATGACGGGTTGATAAGGTGGTGGTGGTGCCGGATTTGGAGCTGGATTTATACCCGTAGCTCCAGAATATGGAGTAACTAAGGAATATACCAAATCATCCCCATCAGGATCAACAGCCACATGGTCAAAAAACAAATTATCATTGTTACATAACAAAATCGGAGGATAATTTGTAAATCTAGGGCTACTGTTGTTTGTGAAGCCTGTTGCTACTCCAGGAACATGAGTTGTAAGGGTAAGTCCAGTATCATCAGGCTGAAGAATATTTGTAACATTGGGTCCACGACAACATCTTTGATAGGTTACTGTATATCCTCCAGGTATTGGTGGGAGGTTGATGATTGTTTCATAAACAGCTTTTTCAGCACAGATATTTGTTGGTGGTGTTGCACATGGATTATTGAATTGAATGGGTAGTAAACTACTTCCTGGAAATCCAACAGTCAAATTTTGAAACAATGAATAAGACATTGGAGGGGTTCCATTTTGAGTATAAACAGACAAGTACAACGGATTATCAAATTGAGCACCAGTTGAGTTACAATCTCTATACAAAGTTAAATAAAACTTATACTGATTTGACCCTAAATAATCATAATATATATCACCACCAATTATATGAGAGGCACTTGCTGAGAAGCAATAGAAGAAAAACCATGTAAAAAGTACATTTTTCATTGTGTAATGTAGACGTATAAATATATCAAATGTTGTGCCTTTTTTAAAATATCTTTTATCAATAGGATATTTTCAAATTTATACAAAAGATATTTTTTGCTTGAAATTGAAAAAAAATAAAACTATTTTTATTGCTTATGACCAATCTCAAAAAGAAAAAAACCTATCTAAACCATTATTTTTTGGTTCTGGTTTTTTTCTCGTTACTACCCTTTAAAAAAATTGTGTCTCAAGGATTTCAAGTTAATCTTCAAGGGCAAAAACAACAAGGTATGGGGAGTGCGGGTACAGGCCTCATAACTGATGGAGCGGGTCTATTTTACAACCCTGGAACCGTGGTTTTTTTAGATGAAAGCTCTATCAACGCTGCTTGTACTCCAACATTTGCAAACACTTCATTTTTAGAATTTGAAACCCAGAATATTTATCAAACAGTTTCACCTGTTGCTACACCTTTTTCTTTTTATGGTTTATTTCAGTTAAAAAAACACGCCAAATTAAAACTTGGTCTTGCCGCATACACTCCATTTGGCAGCACTGTAGAATGGGAAGATAATTGGATAGGAAGATTCGCTGTTACAAGACTTCAATTAAGAGCCATTTTTATCCAACCTACTCTTTCATACCGATTTGCAGATAACATAGGATTTGGAATTGGACTTGTAATTAGTACAGGAAGTGTAAATCTTCAAAAAGACATTCCTATTCAATTTGATGATGGTAGTTTTGCAAAAGCAGAGTTAGCAGGACAAGCAACAAGTTATGGGGTTAATACTGGTATTTATTACGAACCCAATCCTAAACTTTCAATTGGCTTAAATTATAGATCTAAAATCACAATGAATGTTTCAGATGGAATGGCAACCTTTACTGTGCCTTCTTCATTAGATACTAGTTTTGCTGATGGATTTTTTTCATCATCTCTTCCATTACCTCAAGTATTAACTCTTGGAATTGGCAGTAAGGTAAATTCCAAATTATCTTTAGCGCTTGATTTAAATCACGTTTCATGGAATTCTTATGATACACTTGCTTTTGATTATGCTCAAAATTCAGCCTCACTCGAAGACACCAAATCACCTAGAAGTTATGAAAATATTATTGCAATCAGAACAGGTGCATCTTATAAAGCTACAAAAAATTTAGACCTACGTTTGGGTTTTGGCTTTTCACTTTCACCCGTTCAAGATGGCTATGTAACCCCCGAAACACCAGATGGAAATAGATATAATTATACTGCAGGTTTAAGCTATAAATTTGGCAATCACTTTTCTATTGATGCGTCTTTTTTATATGTTCAAATTAAAAGAGAGGATAAAAATTTAGAAACAAACCTCGAGGGCACTTATTTAACAAAAGTTATTTCTCCTGGATTAGGATTTATTTATAAATGGTAGAATGAAACAGATATTATTATTTATTGTCATAATAATTTCTCTTGGGTGCAAACCTAAAATAGATGGCATAACCCCTAGCTCTGGTGATCTTAACCCTGGCAAAATCATATGCATTGGAGACTACCAAATGTCTGGATTTGCTGATGATGCTCTTTATCACAAAGGGCAAATGCAATCTTTAGGAAATATTTTAGCAAAACAATTACAACTTGTTGGTTTTGTAGACTTTAATCAACCTTTGATGCCTGTAAATTCTGTCGGAGTTAACAAAGATGGTTTGTCTCGATTCAAATTAAGCTACAAGACAGACTGTCAAAATACCACCTCACTATCTCCTATCAGAGTTGCCTCATCGGGAGACCTAAATGCGCTCAACACTTCTGTTTTTAACCCTTCAGAGAACTTTGAAAATTGGGGGATACCAGGCTTAAAAGCCACTGATGTTTTTGATCCCAATTACGGGAACCCTTTTTATTCAAGAATGCAATCAAATATTGGCACTGCTATAATTGATGAATTATCAAATATTGGAGCTAATGGTTATACTTTTTTTGCTATCTTCATCGGACTTGAAGATTTATTACCTCATGCAAAAAGTGGGGCCACATTAAATAATATGACTCCAACTTTTGGTACCGCTCCTGCTGGTGATGGATTTGAAAATAGTTTATCAGTAATATTAAGCACACTTTCAAACAATGGTGCGAAAGGAGTCATTTCCACCATCCCTGACATTACAAAATTCCCTTATTTCACTGCCATTCCTGAGAATGGTTTGGATTTAGATTCAGCCAATTTAGAAACACTAAATAATATATATAACCCTATTGGTTTTAGTTTTGAATTGGGGGCAAATAATTTTATGATTGAAGACCCCAATGCAAATGTATTTGGAGTTAGACCAATGCAATCAGGAGAAAGGCTATTATTAAGTGTCCCTCTTGATTCAGTCAAATGTCATAAAATGGGCTCTGTATTTCCATTTAGAGATGAATTTATCCTGACACTTGATGAAATAAGTGAAATTCAAACAAGAATTGATGAATACAATATCGTAATAAGAAGCTTAGCTCAAGAATATGATTTAGCAGTTGTGGAAACAAAAGACTGGTATGAATCAGTAAACAATGGTGTCACATATAACGGAAGTCCTCTGAACTTTTCTTTTGTTTCAGGAGGAACTTTTTCTCTTGATGGAATTAACCTAACTGGTCGAGGCAATGCCTTGCTTTGTAATGAATTTATTAAAGCAATAAACAAAAAGTACAACGCACAAATACCAAGAGCAAATGCACTTGAATATGACGCTGTATTATTCCCACAATAAAACAAACAAAAAATGAAAAAAATAATTTTAACAACATTTCTAACTTTTTTTAATCTTTATTTTTTATTTGCTCAAACACCTTGTGATGGAGGGCGGTATTCATCTACTGTTTTCTCAAACTTCACAAAAACGAGTAACATTCAATTTGGACAAAACAACTCGTTTACAGGGGCAAACTATGACTTGAAATTAGACTTTTATGAACCTTCTGGAGACACTCTTTCATATAGACCCTTAATTATTTGGGCGCATGGGGGGAGCTTTCTTGGTGGATCTAAAACTGATCCAGATGTAGTTGAACTTGCAGAAAGGTTTAGCAAAAGAGGTTATGTTTGTGCATCCGTAAATTATAGAATAGGGTTTTTCCCAATTGATTCTGCCAATGCTGTTAAAGCAGTAGTAAGAGCTGTTCAAGACATGAAGGCTTCCATTAGGTTTTTTTACAAGGACAGAAAAGACGGTAATGATATTTATGGAATAGATACAAATAATATTTTTATTGGGGGAAGTTCAGCTGGTGGTATTACAGCGCTTCACATTGCTTATCTTGACAGCACTTGTAAAATATCGGACTACTTAAACAACAATATGATTACAAATCTTCAAGGATTAGATGGAAATAGTGGTCACCCTTGTTATTCTTCAAAAGTTCATGGCGTTTTAAATGGTGCAGGTGCTCTTGCAAGATACGCCTGGATTGAAGACATTCATGCTCCTCTTTGCTCTGTTCACGGAACTAACGATAACGTAGTTAAATATAATAGAGGAATTGTAAATCCTGGTGTTCCACTAATGTATTTGGACGGAAGCAGAATGCTTCATGAACAGGCAGATGCAATAGGGCTAGAAAATTCATTTTATACTTTTTATGGCTCTGGACATGTACCATATGCATTGTCATCGGCAAACATGGATACAACTGAAAACTTTTACGCCGATTTTCTTGCCCAAAGACTTGGGTGTGCAAATCCGGGACTACAACCTTCAAATTCACCAAGTGGATCTGCAAATTTATACCCTGTAACACCATGTACTGGAAATTTAGATATTGATTTTTGCACTGGATCTAACATAAACAATATTGATTTTTCTGAAGCACTAATTTATCCAGTACCTGCAAAAGAAAGCTTATATATCTCAATTGAAAATGGCAATCATTTTGAAATTGAAATCTTAAGCCTAGATGGAAGACAGGTTATGCATCAAAAATCAACTCTTAATAACATTGCTATTGATGTAAGTAATATATTAAAAGGGAATTATTTGATTAAAATTCACAACATTGAATCGAATAACTTTATTACCAAAAAAATAAGTATTCAATAGCTATTCAATAATCCTTTACTACTGCTTTCAAAATGAAAAAACAATCATTAAAAACAAGCATGAACGTTGTTTGTTTCTCCCTATTTATTTGTCTTTTTTCTAAAAATTTATTTAGTCAAAAAATTATTGACCACAAATGTTACAACTCATGGAATAAAATTAAAGATGAAAAACTATCAAACGATGGCACCATTTTGTCATACCAAATAAGCCCCTTAAAAGGTGACAATCATTTAATAGTTCATTTCTTAGAAACAAATAAAATTGACTCTTTTAAATGCTCAAAAAATGCTGTTATTTCATCTGAAAGTGATATAATCGCCTTTAGCAAGTCTCTAACATTTGATAGTTTGAGGTCGCTTCAGTTGAAAAATGAAGACAAATTCAAAACTCCTAAAAACACTTTAAATATCTATTTAATAAAAACAGATACATTAATATTAGTACCTGAATTAGAAAGTTATAGAATGTCTAAAGAAACAAATAAATTGGGCTATTTATACAATTCAAAAACCAAGAAAAAGAAAAAAAAGAAATGTTTATTCAAACGAAAAAGAAAAACAGAAAAAGACAAGAAAAAAAATGGCTACAGCTTAAGAATAATTGACAATCAAAACAATACAGTTTGGAAAGCAGAGGAGGCTATTAGTTTTTGCTTTTCAAAGAAAGGTCGGTACTTAGCTTATATTCAAAAAAAAGCAAAAGACTCTTTGTTGTTAAATATTATAGACTTGAAAATAAAAAAGCCAGTAATAAATCTAACTTGTAAAAAGTTGTATAAGCTTCCTGTTTGGAATAAAAACGAAAGCATTGTAGCCTTTAAACATTGCAATGACTCAATAAAAGAAGAAGAAAATTATTTATTTACAACTTATGATTTTTCCACACAAAAAAAAGTAACATACGGTCAAAAAGACTCAACTATATTTAATAAATATGCTGTAAGTGATTATGATAAACTTCAGTTTTCATCTGACAATAATCAATTATTGTTTTTTGGCTTGTGTGATAGAAAAAATAGGCATCAAAAGGACTCTCTTTTAAAATCAGAAAAACCTAAGGTCGATTTATGGCATTACAAAGACCTTAAAATTCAACCACAACAAATCAATGAATTGAAATGGAATAAAGGAGGGTATATCGCATCTCTTAATTTAGAATCAGGAAAAATTCATCAATTATCTAATGACACACTTAAAATTAGAATCAATAAGAAAAACAATGGAGAATCATTACTTGCATATAATGATTCTCCATATTCAATTGAAGCACAATGGAGACTTCCATGGCTTAAAGACTACTATTTGGTTTCGGCAATAAATGGCACAAACAAATTATTAAAAAAGAGCGTTTCGAATGGCTGGGCTCTGTCACCAAATAAAAAGTATTGGGGATACTTTGACCATTTAAATAGCGAATATCATCTTATAGACATTGAAAGAAATCAAGACAATTGTATCAGCTGTAAGATAGATGGGGTAAAATGGACTGGTGATTTAAACGGACAACCAAGATCTCCATATCCAAAAGGTGAGTTTGGATATTATACTGACTCTTCAAAATATTTTTTTAAATCTGAATATGACCTTTGGGTGTATGATATAAGATCTGATACATCTATTTGTATCACCAATAATTATGGAATAGAAAACAAAATTATTTTGTCTCCTTATTTATGGGATTATGACAGCTTATATGTTGATTATGAAAATTTATACTTTAAAGGTTTTTCGGAGAAGTCGAAGAAAGAAAGCATATTCGTGCTTAAAAACAAAAGACTTATAAAAAGATATGATGCAAACATGGGGATAAACAAGATTTTTAGATCAAAAAACAGAAATTCCTTAGTGATTAGAAAAAGTAATATTTCATCTTATCCAGAAATTTCTGTGCTGAATAAACATTTTAAATCTGAAAGAACTGTTTCCATTACAAATCCCCAACAAAAAGAATACAAATGGGCTACTGTTGAGCTTGTTCATTGGAAAATGGATAGCATTCAATTAGAAGGATTATTATACAAACCTCAAGATTATAATGACACATCAAAATATCCCCTTTTGGTTTATTTCTATGAAAAATTATCTGATCGTTTATTTAAACATTACACACCTACACCTTCAAGAAGCACAATATCCCCATTAGAGTATAGCTCTGGGGGATATGTTGTTTTTATACCAAACATTGAATATAAAGCAGGATATCCTGCAAAATCTGCATACAAATGCATTATGTCTGGAGTAGGTCACGTTCTTGAGAAATACAAAAATATAGACTCAACAAGGATGGGACTTCAAGGACAAAGTTGGGGAGGATATCAAACTGCTCAACTAATTACAATGACCAACCGTTTTTGTGCGGCGATGGCGGGTGCTCCTGTTTCTAATATGTTTTCCGCCTATGGTGGCATTAGATGGGGATCAGGCCTTAATAGGCAGTTTCAATATGAAAGCTCTCAAAGTAGAATCGGGAAAACAATTTGGGAGGCGCCTGAACTTTATTATGAAAACTCTCCGTTATTTCATCTTCCAAAGGTCGAAACTCCATTATTAATAATGCACAACGACAATGATGGAGCAGTTCCTTGGTATCAAGGAATAGAACTATATAATGGAATGAGGAGACTTCAAAAACCCTGTTGGATGCTTAATTATAATGATGACGATCACAACTTAAAAAACATGGCCAACCGAATTGACTTAAGCATCAGAATGAGACAGTTTTTTGATCATTATATGATGAATAAAAAAGCACCAAAATGGTTAAAAGATGGGATCCCAGCCAAAAAAAAGGGCAAAGAATTAAGGTATGAGTAAGCACAAAATATCATTTAAATCATTCCTGCCTTATTCTTTAATCGTGATTTTAATAGCAATTACTTTACTAAGTTTACTGCCGCCAAAGTCGTCTATTAACTTGGGAAGTCAAGATAAAGTAAGTCATTTCATCGCTTACTTTTTTCTTACAATAAATGCATTATTAATAAGTGAAAAACATATAAAATCAATATTGCTAATTATACTATATGGTATTATACTAGAATATCTTCAATCATTTGTTCCTGGACGTTTTACTTCATATAATGATATTATTGCAAATTCATTGGGATCACTAAGTGGACTGCTCATAATATTGACAATTTCAAAAAAAATTAATAGGAATGACTCTCTAAATGTTTAGAAACGTACTTACCTATAATATCAAATTCTAAATTTACAAGGCTACCAATTTTTAAAGACTTAAAATTTGTATGGTCATATGTATAAGGGATGATACAAACAGAAAAGTTTTTTTTATTTGAATCAACAACTGTTAAGCTAACACCATTAATTGAAATTGATCCTTTTTCAACTGTCATGTGAGCAGATTCATATTCAAATGTAAAACGCCAACTTCCATTTTCGTCTTTTATTGAAACACATTTAGCAGTTGTATCAACATGACCTTGAACGATATGACCATCAAGACGACCATTAAGAATCATACACCTCTCAAGGTTGACTTCATATCCTATTTCCCAGGTAGAAAGACAAGTTTTATCTAATGTCTCATTAATTGCTGTTACTTTATAAATATCCTCATTAATTTGCACAACTGTTAAGCAGCATCCATCATGAGCAACACTTTGATCTATTTTTAATTCTGAAGTGAATTTTGACTCAATAAAAAAATGAATGTTTTCTTCTTCATTCTCAATATTCTTGATCACCCCTAATTGTTCAATAATACCAGTAAACATAAAACGAAATTACGTATTTTAAACAAAAAGACAGCTATGATGTTTCAACTAAAGCTTGATTTATTAGCTCAGTAGCTTTTTTCAACTCATCCATTGTTATATTTAATGGAGGTGAAATCCTAAAACTATTTGGATGCGAAAGAAACCAAAACAACAAGACCCCCTTCTCAAGACATTTATCAACAACTTTTTGGACTCTTTGAGCAGAAAGCATATCAAAAGCACACATGAATCCAATTCTTCTGCTCTCTGTAATCTCCTTGCTTGAACCAATGGAATTTTGCAAATAAGATCCTTTTTCTTCTATTTCATCCCAATCAATTTCAGACTTAATGGTTTGAATACATGCTGCAGATGCTGCACAAATAACCGGATGACCGCCAAAAGTAGTAATGTGTCCCAAAGCTGGATTATAAGTAAATTCATTAAGCAATTCTTTTGATGAAACCATTGCTCCAATCGGCATTCCACCTCCTAATGCTTTTCCCAAGGTTAGAATGTCAGGTAAAATATTAAAATGCTCAAATGCAAAAAATCGACCAGTTCTTCCCATTCCACATTGAATCTCATCAAAAATTAAAAGTGCTCCAACTTTTTTGCATTGGTTTTTTAGAGCCTTTAAATAGTCCTTTTTAGGAATACGAACTCCTGCATCTCCTTGAATCGTTTCTATGATTACAGCAGCGGTAGATTTGTTGATTTTTTGAAGTTCATCTAAATCATTTAATTTTATAAAATCAACACCTGGCATCAACGGTCTAAAAGCTTGTTTTTTTATCTCATTTCCAGATATACTTAATGAGCCAATTGTACTTCCATGATAAGACCCTGTTAAGGATATTATATTGTTTCTTCCTGTTGCTCTTTTGGCAAGCTTAATAGCTGCTTCATTTGCCTCTGTTCCTGAATTAACTGGATAAACACAATTTAACTCTTTGGGTAAAATAGATGTTAATTCATTTGAAAAATTGATTTGAGCATCTTGAATATACTCACCATAAACCATCACATGCAGGTGTTTATCAATTTGATTTCGAATTGCATTTATTACATTTTTATGTCTGTGACCAATATTATTTACAGCAACTCCTGCTGTCATGTCAAAATATGACTTTCCATTTTTATCATATACATAAACTCCTTCTGCCCTTTCTATGTCAATTAGAAACGGATATGGATTTGTTTGAGCTTGTTTACTTAAAAAATCCTCTTCAGCATTCATCTATCTGTTTTTTCTTGATATTGCTCTATTTACAGCATTTACAATATCGGGTGAGTCAATTCCATATTTTGCCATAAGCTCCATTGGCTTGCCACTTTCTCCAAAAGAATCATTTACCGCTACATATTCATGAGGACAAGGCAAATTCTTTGATAAAACTTGTGCAACAGCATCTCCCAAACCACCATTCATCATGTGTTCTTCGGCTGTAACAACACATTTTGTTTTACTTACTGAATCTATAATTGCGTGTTCATCTAATGGTTTAATTGTGTGCATATTGATCAACTCAACTGAGATGCCACTTTCAAAAAGAATTTTTGCTGCTTCAATAGATTTCCACACCAAATGTCCACATGCAATAATCGTAACATCAGTCCCCTCTTGAAGCACATCGGCTTTTCCTATAACAAAATCCTGGTCAGGAGAAGTGAAAATTGGCATTACAGGTCTTCCAAACCTAAGATAAACTGGCCCATTGAGCTCTGAAATTGCCATCGTCGCTTGTTTTGTTTGATTGAAATCAGCCGGAACAACAACTATCATATTTGGCAACATTCTCATCATTCCGATATCCTCTAGAATTTGATGAGTAGCACCATCTTCTCCCAAAGTCAACCCAGCATGTGAAGCACATATTTTTACATTTTTATTAGAATAAGCAACTGATTGTCTAATTTGATCATAAACCCTGCCAGTGGAAAAATTAGCAAATGTTCCTGTATATGGAATCATTCCACCAACAGCCATTCCGGCAGCAATTCCTATCATATTTGCCTCTGCAATACCAACTTGAAAAAAACGTTCTGGATTTTCATCTTTAAAAGCATTCATTTTTAAAGAACCCGTTAAATCTGCACATAAACCAACAACTTTGTTATTGCTACGCGCAATTTCTGCCAATCCTTCTCCAAATCCCGATCTTGTATCTTTATTGCCAAATACTTCAAATTCTTTCATAATCATATTTTTATATTCGTTGTTTTATTGCTTGCTATTTTAAAATTTTTCTCTTGAGTATTTACACTTAATTTATTTGTCAATTCCCTGTATACTACTTTATAAACACCAGGTTGAAGAATGAATTCTCCTGACTTTTTATTTGGATCAAAATTACAAACCCAATTTAAGCCCCCATTAGAATCTACAACAAATAATTGTGCTGATAATTCTTTTAAAAACTGATAGGTAAGATTACCAGGAGATTTAATTGTAATCACTGATGTTTTGCCCTGCTTAACATTTGCCTTCATATAAATTCTTGGCAAAGTAAGTATTTCAATATTATAATGACCAACAATGTATTTGTCTTTACTTGAGATTTTTTGAACATTAATAGTTTTATCATTTGTAGATTCTGTTACCCTAGACAAAACATTAAATTTGCTTTTGTTTGTTCCTTTAAACGCAATAAAACCCTGAGGAGCATTAACCTCAATTGTATTATGAACATGGCGTTTTAATTTAATTCTTGGTTTGATTATTTTAGGAATTGTATTAACAACTAGGTCATAAGAAATTAAAGGATCTATTATTAAAGTATCAGGATTTCCGAAACGGTTAATGGTGTGAACAAACGTGTATTTTAATTCTTTTGTTCCTGATTTATAAAAAAGCAGGCTCACATTCGTTTCAGTAGGATTGAGTTGAATGTCATTTAAATTTACCTGGGTGGTTGTGTTAATTAAAGCCTTTTCAATTACTTTACTTAATGTGTTTTTAAAAGAAACACTTGTTGATGCCTCTAGATAGGTGCCAATACAATTGAATTTTTCTAGATATGAAAGATCCATTCCGACACCAATAACAAATGGAGTGACATTTACTCCTTTATCCTTTAATTTTTTCGCTACTTCGCAAGGGTCATTATCACATGACTCCAGCCCATCTGTGATTAAAATAATTACATTTCTCGAATTTGTATCTGGGAAATCCTCTGCAGCAGCCTCTAGAGACCGTGCAATTGGTGTTGCACCTTGAGCTTCTATGAATCTTATTTTTGATTTTATTTTATCAATATTTCCTTTGCTGAATGGGACCTCTAATTTTGTGTCGCTACAATCTTGAAAATTAGATGTAATTGGTGATTGATGTCCATATACCCTAAGTGCTATCTCCAAATTATCAACCTCTCTTAGCTTCTCAATAGAACTAGACAGGTAATCTTTTGCCACTCTCATTCTTGTGCCAGTATCCCATGGAGAATTCATACTGTTTGAAGCATCTAAAATAAATAAAACACGTGTAAGAGGCTGTTGTGCCATGTGATTCATACAAAACAAAAGACAAAAAATAAAAAACGTGTTTTTAATATTCATTAATAATCTCCTAAGGTCTCTTTTAATTGATTTAAAGCATTATCAAGCTGCTCATCATTTGGAGCAACTCCATGCCATTTATGACTTCCCATCATATAATCAACACCCATTCCCATTTCTGTTACCATTAAAATAACTACCGGCTTTTGCTTACCTAACATTCCTTTGGCTTGAGCAAGTGTTTTTTTCATTTCTTTAAAGTCGTGACCATTCATTGTGAGTACTTCCCATCCAAAAGCTTGCCATTTTAATTTTAAATCCCCCAAAGACAATACTTCGTCAACATCTCCATCTATTTGTCGGCCATTGTAATCAATGGTTGCAATAATGTTATCCACCTTATTTCCAGCAGCATACATTGCCGCTTCCCAAATTTGTCCCTCTTGCAGCTCTCCATCTCCATGAAGTGTATAAACTAAGCTTTTGTCATTATTTATTTTTTTCACCTCGGCTGTGCCAATACCTACAGAAAGACCCTGGCCTAGAGAACCTGATGCCATTCTAATTCCTGGGAGTTTTTTGTCCGTTGATGGATGACCCTGCAAACGTGAAGATATTTTTCTAAAAGTTTCCAACTCTTTAACTGGAAAATAACCCGCTCTTGCTAAAACACTGTACCAAACGGGAGAAATATGCCCATTTGAAAGATAAAAAACATCTTCATTTTTACCTTCCATAGAAAATCTGTCAGAATTATGATTCATTAAATCGAAATATAATAATGTTAAAAAATCAGCACAACCTAATGAACCTCCAGGGTGACCAGATCTAGCTCCAGCAACCATTCTAACAATATCTCTTCTTACTTGAGATGCAATATTTGATAACTCTAAATTCTCCATGAAAAAAATATTAATTTAATATTAGTACAAAACTAACTTTAAATTACTTCTTTTGTGACCAAAATTTGTTTTTATGGAAGCAACTTTTCAACGAAAAAAATGTCTATTGTTAATATCGTTATGTATTTAAGATGAAAAAACACATTATTCTATCGATTTTACTAGTCTTTTCAAGCAAAATGACTTATTGTCAAAATTACAATCAAGAGCTTTTAAAAAGCTATTCTAAAAGAGAACTTAAGGAAATTATCAAAAGCAATCCTAATGAAATTCAATTATTAAATTATGCAATAGATAACGCATGCTATATTGTTGATGAACCTTTTGCAAAAAAAAGAAAATCCAAAGGAGATATGCACCACAATACATTTCCAATTTATAATGGAAAATTAAATGTGGAT
>MDTD01197830.1_pt1 | contig 18032 bp, 16 predicted proteins | sample 811221 | NCBI WGS metagenome assembly MDTD01 (sample SAMN05326646, study PRJNA326480) | marine metagenome | isolation source: seawater | place: Pacific Ocean: South West | collected 2011 | reverse complement strand
TTATGTATTTCTTTAAATTCAATTTTATTTTCATTAAAATTATTACCTATAATAATTTGATAAGGAATACCTAATAAATTAAATTTTTTCATTTTTGATGAAAGATTTTCATCTGTATCGTCAATTAAAACATCTAAATTATTTTTTTTTAATGTTTTATAAATATTAAGAGCTTTTTCTAGATTTGATTTGTCATTTTTATTAATTATTGGAAGTATTGAACAATCATAAGGTGATACTGAAATTGGCCATTTCATAATTTCATTTTTATTATCGTATTTTGCCTCAATTATCGCACCAACTAATCTTGATACTCCAATTCCATAAGATCCCATTTTTACAAATTCTTTTTTTCCATTGTAATCAACGCTGGCGTTCATAGGTTTTGAATATTTGTCACCAAAATAGAAAATATGACCTACTTCTATACCTTTTGTCTTCAACCTGTATTCCTCTGGAACATTTTTTTCAAATTCATCCATACTAAATTTTTCATCTGTAACTGAATAAAATTTTTCAAAATTTTTTCTTAAATTAGTTAAGGAATCTTTATCAATAATGGTTTTTGAGCTATCAACAGCAAAAATTCTTTTATCTGTATAAATTTTACTTTCTCCAGTATCAGCTAATATGATAAATTCATGTGATAAATTACCTCCTATTGGGCCTGTATCCGCAGCCATTGGAATTGCAGATAAATCTAAACGCTTGAAAGTATTAAGATACGCAAGAAAAAATTTGTTATATGAAAATAAAGCTTCATCATCAGAAATGTCAAAAGAATAAGCGTCTTTCATATAAAATTCTCTACATCTCATAATTCCAAACCTTGGTCTTAGCTCGTCTCTAAACTTCCATTGAATATGATATAATAATTGTGGCAATGATTTGTATGATTTTACTGAAGACCTAAATATTTCAGTTACTAGTTCTTCATTGGTGGGGCCATATAACATTTCTCTATTTTGACGATCTTTTATTCTTAGCATTTCTTCTCCATAATCATCGTATCGGCCACTTTCCTTCCATATATCACTGGACTGGATTGTGGGCATCAAAATTTCTTGAACACCAACTTTATTTTGTTCTTCTCTAACAATTTGCTCTATTTTTTTCATCACTCTAAACCCTAGAGGAAGCCATGAATAAATTCCTGCTGAGGATTGTTTAATCATACCTGTTCTAAGCATTAATTGATGTGATTTGATTTTAGCTTCAGCAGGATTATTTTTTAAAATTGGAATAAAAGATTTAGAAAAGAACATAGTTTAAATTATATCAAAAAATTTCTTAGGTTAAGATAATTATGCTGTACTAAATAGTATATAATTGAAAATAATACTAAGGAAATTATGCTAGTAAATATAAATTTTTTGAAGATTTTCGGATTCTCGGGGGATCCTGGGTCCTCACCCTCAATTTTTTTGAATTTATTTCTATTAACATCAATTGGCAACAATGAGAAAAAAACAATCCACCAAATTATTACATAAATAACTATTGATCCAGTTATACTCAATTTAAATCCTGATTAATTTAATATTTGTAAGTGGTTTTTTACCAGTAAATTCTTTTGTGATTTTTCGACAAGATTTTTTTAATGCCTCAATAACATTTTCTTTTTGATTTTGATTATTTAATGAGAATGTTTTTGCTGTTTTTTCTATTATATTTTCTATTTCATATTGGTAATCATCATCATTATTAATTGGTAAACCACTATAATTTAATATAGGTTTATTATGTATATTTCCTTTTGGAGTAACTAAAATTGTAACGTCAAGAATTCCATTTGCTGAAATATTTTTCCTTTCTTTTATTGATTTAGAGTCTTCTTCTACAGCAACATTTCCATCTACATATAATCTTCCACTTGGCGCTTTATCAAATACTTCTGGTTTTTCTTTAGTTGAAAACTTAACAATATCTCCGTTTTCTACCTTTACAGTGTGTGGTATTTGCATTTCTTTGGCAAATTTGACATGCTCTATCATGTGTCTATGTTCTCCATGAACTGGTATTATCGATTTTGGTCTTACCCAATTATACATGTCTTTAAGATCCTCTCTGTTTGGATGACCAGATACATGTATAAATTCATTTTCTTCTGAAATAACTTCAACACCCTCTTTAACAAGTTGGTTATGTAATTTAAAAAGTTTCTTTTCGTTACCTGGTATTATTTTAGATGAAAAAATAACTGAATCACCTCTTTCAATCAATACATCTGGATGAGTATAATTGGCAATTCTCATCATTGCGCCCATTGGTTCACCTTGGCTACCGGTGCACAGATAAATAATTTTTTCTCGACTTATATTTTTAACATCTCTCGGGTCTATTGGTTCAATAACATTTTTTAAGTATCCACATTCTCTGGCAGCTTTAAAAATTCTATGCATAGATCTTCCCACTAAAGATATATGTCTACCTGTTTTTTCTGCACAGTAAAAAACACTCTCCATTCTAGCTACATTTGATGCAAAAGATGTAACGATAATTCTTTTTTTTAATCTTTGGAATATTTTAAGCATATTATTTCTAACATCCATCTCAGAGCCAGATCTGCCCATACTAAATACATTGGTAGAGTCACAAATCATAGCTAATACTCCTTCATCTCCGATTTGTTTTAATTTTTTTTCATCAATTTTGTCTCCTATAAGAGGATTTGGATCACACTTCCAATCTCCCGTATGCAAAACTGTTCCCGCTGGTGTATTTATTTTTAATCCATTAGGTTCTAATATAGAATGAGTTAGTGTTACAAATTCGATTTTGAATGGTTTAAGTTCTAAAGTTCCATTTAACTGAATTATTTTTAGATTTGTACTTATATCAATTTTTTTTTCTTTGAATTTTTCTCTAACAAGCACAGCTGTAAAGGGTGTAGCATAGATATTACATTTTAATTTAGGCCATATATGTGCAATTGCTCCTATGTGATCCTCATGAGCATGAGTTAATATTATTCCTAAAACATCATCTTTTTTATCAACTATAAAACCAGGATCAGGATATATCAGATCAATTCCTGGTATACTATCATCAGCAAAAGTTACACCTACGTCTACAATTATCCATTTTTGATTTTCCGGTTTTCCATATGCATAAAGATTTAGGTTCATACCAATTTCACCAGATCCACCTAATGGACAAAATAATAATTCTTCCTTCATAATCTAAATTAAATTTTTTGTAATTCTAATTATTCCTTTAATTGTTAAATCTTTGTCAATCTTACATCTAGCTTTTATTGATTTTTTATATAAATCTGCAAGACCACCTGTTAAAATTATTTTAAAGCTAGAATTAGTCTGTCTTTTAATTAATTTAATCATATTGTCAATTAAACCGGCATATCCCCAATAAAATCCAGATCTGACAGCTTCATTAGTGTTTTTACCGATTACATATGATATTTTTTTCAAATTAATCTCAGGTATTAATGATGCCTGTGATGTGAGGGTTTTTAAAGACAAATTTATGCCAGGTGAAATTATTCCACCTAAATAATTTTTTTTTATTACAACATCAAATGTTGTTGCTGTTCCAAAATCAATAATAATATAGTTATTTTTTTTATCTATTACAGCTATTGAATTAGCTAATCGATCAGATCCAACTTGTTTTTGATTCACTTTTATGTCAATTAACTTATTTAAATTAAGCTGTTTGATCTCTATAACTTTTTTATTAAAATTTTTTTTAAAAAAAAACAAGAATTTTTGGTATATTTTTGGAACAACACTGCTAAATATTACATGTTCAATTTTTTCTTTTTTGGAAAACAAAAATTTAAGTTTATTATTGATTTTGGTATATTCAATTTCATTTGATTTTATATTGACTCTTTTTTTAATTTTAAAGTTTAGATCAATTAAACAAATTTTTACTTCAGTATTTCCAATATCACCAATTATATTCATTTTATTTTGTTAAATAATTCTCAAAATTTTTTTTGATTTCCATAAAAACTTTAATATTGTTTAATTTTTTTTTTGTAAAAAAATTTAAATATGTTGTTGGATATTTATTAATGCTTGGACTGCCAAAAGTATTTACCCCTATTCCAATTATTACAAATTTATTTTTATTATAAAATATAGTTTCTTGTAAAATTCCGCACACCTTTTTTTTATTTATAAGTAAATCATTTGGTCTTTTAATTGTTACTTTTATTTTAAGTATTTTTAACAATGAATATTTTACTACTTTACAACTCATAGTGGTCAATTGTCTTAAACTTATTCTTGAACTCACATTAAAAAAAACTGACATAAACAAATTATTTTTTATATATATCCATTTTTTACCATATCTACCTCTTCCTCTTGTTTGTTTATTCGCAACAATTATTCCAGACTTGCATCCTTGTTTAATTTTTTTTATAGCAACATCGTTTGTACTTGTGACTGATTTAAAAAAATATTTTTTCAGTTTCATTAAATTAATATTATTCTTGATATAATGGTATTAAGCAATCCTGGATATATAAAATAAAATCCTAAAATCCCTGTTGAAATAGCTAAAGTAATTTTTAATCCAATATTGTGATCTTTTTCAAACTTTTCCTTTGGCTTATCAAAATAAATTATTTTAATTAATCTTAAGTAATAAAATGCAGCTACTACAGTTGATAATAGTCCTACAATTGCCAAGAAATACATGGATTGCTCTATAACTGCCATAAATATATAAAATTTTGCAAAAAAACCAGCTAATGGCGGAATACCTGCTAGAGAAAAAAGTACAACTAATAGAGCAATTGAAAGAATGGGATGATTTGTGGATAAACCTGAAAGATCTTCAATTTTTTCATGAAATATATTTTTTTTTCTAAGCATAAATAAACATGAAAAAAATGCCAAAGTCATAACAAGATATATCGATATATATGTTATAGAACTTTGAATTCCTTGGTTAGAGCCTGATGCTAATCCGGCTAGAGCATATCCCATATGACTTATAGAGCTATATGCAATAAGTCTTTTTAAATTATATTGACCTATTGCTGCAATAGCTCCAAATAACATAGAAGCAATTGAAATAAATATGATTATTGATTGCCACTGATCTATTAAATTTACGAATGGTGTATATAAGAACCTTATTATAACAGTTAATGCAGCAACTTTTGGCAATGCTGCAAAAAATAATGTAACTGATGTTGGTGATCCCTGATAAACATCTGGTGCCCACATATGAAATGGAACAGCAGAAATTTTAAATGCTAGCCCCACTATTATAAACACTAAACCAAATATGACTCCATATTGTGTTTGAAAAGTTTCACTAGAGATATTGTTAAAGTTTGTTGAGCCCGAAAATCCATAAACAAGTGAACATCCATATAATAATAAACCAGATGATAATGCGCTTAAAACAAAATACTTTAATCCAGATTCTGATGATAAAATATTATCTCTATTAAATGATGCAAGCACATATAATGCAAGCGACTGAAGTTCTAAACCCAAATAAAATACTATTAAATCATTAGAGCTAATCATTACCATCATTCCGAGTATGGAGCTTAAAATTAATATTGGATATTCTATTTTTAAAATATTTTGAGTTTTAAGATATGAAAATGACGAAATCATAATAAAAATCGCAATAATTAATATTAGTGATTTTGAAAATGATGCTAAAATATCAATTTTGTAACTTTCATTAAATATGTATGTTTCTTCAATTACATATAGATTTATCACTAAAGCAAATAATATTATAAGAGATATTATTGATAAATTATAAACTAGTCTTTCGCTATTTTTTTTAAATACTCCAATCATTAATAACGACATAATCACTAAAGATAAGAATATTTCAGGAAAAATTAAATCTAAATTTATCATAAATTACCAGCGGTATATATTTTGATGTTAGAGTTAAATAATTCAATTAAACTTTCAACGGAAGTTGTTGTTGTACTTAACAAAGGATCAGGATAAAAACCAAAAAGAATTGACGCAAATGCTAATATGGATAGAGTAGTCATTTCAGACTTATTTAAATCTACTAATTTATTTACCTCAGTATTTGTAATTTCGCCAAAAACTATTCTTCTGTAGAGCCACAACATATAAGCAGCGCCTAATATGACACCTAAACTTGCAATTGTAGCAACAATAAAATTAACCTTAAAGGTTCCTAACAATATTAAAAATTCACCAATAAAGCCTGTTGTTCCTGGCAATCCTAATGCACCTAAAGTAAATACCATAAATACAACAGCATATCTTGGCATTACTGACACTATACCACCATATTTGCTTATTTCTCTTGTATGAGTTCTTTCGTAGACTATACCAACACATAAAAATAATGCTGCAGATATAATCCCGTGGCTTACCATTTGGAAAATACTTCCTTCAATGCCTTCTGGTGTCATTGTAAAAATACCCATTGTAACAAATCCCATGTGTGCAATTGAAGAATATGCAATTAATTTTTTCATATCTTCCTGCATTAAGGCAACCAGTGATGTGTAAATTATTGCAATTAGACTTAAAACGAAAACAAATGTCGTAAAATATTCAGATGCCACTGGAAATAGACCTACTGAAAATCTTATAAAACCATAACCTGCCATTTTTAGTAAAATTGCTGCAAGTAAAACTGAACCAGCTGTAGGCGCTTCGACATGAGCATCGGGGAGCCATGTATGAACAGGCCACATTGGAGTTTTAACGGCAAAAGAGCTGAAAAAAGCTAACCACAATAAATTCTGGTATTTTGCATCAATACTAAGTTCATATAATTTAATTACATCGGTTGTTCCTGTTATCCAGTATATAGAAATTATAGCGACTAACATTAACACAGAACCTAACAAAGTGTACAAGAAGAACTTGAAAGCTGAATAAACTCTCTTTTCACCACCCCAAATACCAATAATTAGAAACATTGGAATTAAGCCGGCCTCAAAAAATAAATAGAAAATAACTAAGTCTAAAGAGCAAAAAACTCCAATCATCATCGTTTCCATAATAAGTATTGCTATTAAAAAATCTTTGAGTTTATTTTTAATTGTTGAATTAACTGAAATAATACAAAGAGGTGTTATAAAAGTAGTTAAAATAATAAATAATATTGATATACCGTCAATTCCGATTTTATAATTAATAAATCCTTCTAACCACAATCTCTCTTCAACAAATTGAAAACCAGAATTGTTTTTATCGAATTCATACCACAAGAAAATTGACAAAACGAAATTAGCTAGGGAAACAAATAAAGAAATATATTTTGCCGCGTTATAATTTGCTGATGATCTACCAAATAAAATAAATATAGCACCTATAGTTGGAAGTATAATAAGAGACGATAGTATAGGAAAATTCATTATTTGATTATTATTATTGTTAAAATTATTGAAAACCCAATTAACATCACAAATGCATATTGATAAATAAATCCAGTTTGGAATTTAGAGGCCTTCATTGAAAAATATTTAAATAAGCTAGACAATCCATCTGGACCAAATCTATCAATTACTAATCCATCTATTTTTTTCCAAAAAAATTTTCCCAAATACTTTGATGATTTTACAAATATAACTTCATATAATTCATCAAAATACCACTTATTCTTTAGAAATTTATAAACTGGTATATTAGAGTTAACCAAACCTTCAATGATTGATTTATTTTTTAAAAATATATAATAGCTTAAAGGTATAGAAATAGTTACAAGTATTGGGGTTAAATATAATATATAAGCTGGTGGATGTTCATTTGATAACGGTTCCAAAAAGAAAATAGATCCATTCCAAAAATCAATGAACGATCCTTTGCTCAAAAATAAATCTTTAAAAACAAATCCTGCAAATATTGATCCTATAGCCAAAAAAAATAACGGTATTAACATAACCATTGGAGAATCATGAATGGTAGAAATAGACTGAGCTTTATTATTAAATTCACCATGAAATGTTTTAATTATTAATCTCCAAGAATAAATTGAAGTTAATACTGCTGTTAAAATACCTATTGCACAAGCATAATAGCCAAAGGTGTTACCTTTTAAGAAAGCATATTCTATAATTAAATCTTTAGAATAAAATCCTGATAAAAATGGAAAACCAGTTAGAGCCAAAGTCCCAATAATCATTAGTATGTAAGTGTAAGGTAAATGTTTGTAAACTCCCCCCATTTTATTTATATCCTGTTCATTATTAAATGAATGAATGACAGATCCAGCTCCTAGAAATAATAAGGCTTTAAAAAAAGCATGGGTAAATAGATGAAACATCGCAATGTTGTATGCACCCACGCCTGTTGCAAAAAACATATAACCTAGTTGACTACATGTTGAATATGCAATTATTTTTTTTATGTCATTTTGAACCAAGGCAATTGTTGCTGCAAATAATGCTGTAGTCATTCCAATAACAGTTATTAGATTCAGTACAATTTGAGAATATTCAAAAATAGGTGAGCATCTTACAACTAGGAAAACTCCAGCAGTTACCATGGTCGCTGCATGAATTAATGCAGAAACTGGAGTTGGGCCTTCCATTGCGTCTGGTAGCCAAGTGTGTAAAAAAATTTGGGCAGATTTACCCATGGCACCAATGAACAATAGAAAACAAACTAAATTTATTGCATTTAAATCAAGACCTAAAAAATTCACTTTAGTATCAACATATAGAGAAGTCTGATTGAATACTTCATCATAATTAACAGTTCCAAAAATATAGAAAATTAAAAATATTCCTAGAGCAAAACCAAAATCTCCCACTCTATTTACAACAAATGCTTTGATTGCAGCAGCATTAGCTGTTGGTTTTTTAAACCAAAATCCAATCAAAAAATAGGAACAAAGACCTACACCTTCCCATCCAAAAAATAATTGTAGAAAATTATCAGAAGTTACTAAAACTAGCATTGCAAATGTAAATAATGATAAATAAGACATAAATCTTGGTTGATGAGGATCATGTGACATATACCCTATGGAATAGACATGAACTATTGCTGAAACAAAAGTTACAACTATTAGCATAACTGCAGAAAGTTGATCTATTTTTATAGACCAATTTACGTCAAGAAGCCCTGAGGTTATCCATTTCGAAATGATAATATTATTTGAGTAATTATTGAATACTACATCATAAAAAATATAAATCGATAATAAAGCGGATAACGTAACAAATAAACTTGTAACAATTTGAGAAGCTCTATTTCCAATTAATTTTCCGAAAAAACCAGAAACTATTGCTGCAACTAAAGGTAAAAAGATTATAAATTTTTCCACACTACCCTTTTAGCTTTTCTATTTCCTCTACTCTAATAGTTCCAGCATTTCTAAAATAAACTACTATTATTGCTAATCCTATTGCAGCCTCAGCTGCTGCAACAGTTAATATAAATAAAGTAAAAATTTGACCACTTAAATCATTTATGAATATTGAAAAGGATACTAAATTAATGTTAACCGCTAGTAGTATTAATTCTATACTCATTAAAAGAACTATTACATTTTTTCGATTTAAAAAAATTCCTACTAAACCAATAGTAAATATAATTGCTCCTAGAGTTAAATAATGTCCTAAACCTATTTCAAACATCAATTTTAACTCCTTTATTATTTGGAACATTAACTACCTGGACTCCATCTTTTCTCTCTCTTGAAATTTGTTTTATATAACTTTGTTTTTTTACCCCTAATCTTTCCCTAAAAGTTAAAACTATTGCACCTATCATAGCTACTAGTAAAATCATCCCTGAAAGTTGAAATAAATGAATATAATCTGTGTATAATACACTTCCTAATGAATGAGTATTTGAAACATTTTTATCAAGAAGAATTGTAGAGGAGTTTAACAAGTCTGGCTTATATTTCCAGCCTCCAACTACTATTATTAATTCTACAAATATCACTAAACTTACTAGTAATCCAATGGGTATGTGAGTACTACTTTTTGATGATGCAAACCATTGATTTTTTTGTTGAGCAACATTCAACATCATTACTACAAATAAAAATAGAACTGCCACAGCACCTACATATACTATTAACATGATCATTCCTAAAAATTCTGCGCCAATCATAATAAACAGACATGATATACTTATAAAATCTAATATTAAAAAAAAAACAGAGTGAACTGTATTTCTTGCTGCAGTGACCATGATTGCTGATATAATTGCGATAAAAGAAAATATATAAAAAAATATAGCGTGAGCGATCATTATTATCTATATGGGTTGTCTACTTTTATATTTGCAGCAAGAATGTTTTCCCATCTATCTCCATTTTCTAAAAGTTTTTCTTTATTGTAATAAAGTTCTTCACGAGTTTCTGTAGCAAACTCAAAATTTGGACCTTGAACTATAGCATCGACTGGGCAAGACTCTTCACAAAGTCCACAATAAATACATTTTAGCATATCAATATCATATCTAGTAGTTTTTCTGCTACCATCTTCTCTTTCTGTAGACTCAATTGTAATTGCTTGGGCAGGACAAACAGCTTCGCAGAGTTTACAAGCAATACATCTTTCTTCACCATTAGGGTATCTTCTTAAAGCATGTTCACCTCTAGCTCTCGAGCTTACTTGACCTTTTTCAAATGGATAATTAATTGTTTTTTTGGATTTAAAAATCTCTTTAATGGCAATAAGTAACCCTGTAATAAAATCGAACATAAAAATCGTTTTTATCAATCTTCCTAATTTCATAATTGTTCCGGTAATAAATTAAAATAAAGTAAATATCCTGCTGTTAACACAACCCAAATCAGTGAAAATGGTAAAAATATTTTCCAGCCTAACTTCATTAGTTGATCATACCTATATCTTGGGACTATCGCTTTAACTAAGGCAAAAAGAATAAATAAAAGTAAAATTTTGAATACCAACCAAAAAGGCGATGGTATGAAAGAAAAAATTTCTATATCAGCTGGAGGAAGCCAACCGCCTAAAAATAAAATTGAACCCATCGCACACATTAATAAAATATTTGCATATTCTCCAAGCCAAAACATTGCATACATCATGCCTGAATATTCAGTTTGATATCCAGCAACTAATTCTGCTTCGGCTTCAGGCAAGTCAAAAGGAGGTCTATTTGTCTCTGCAAGAGCAGAAATAAAAAAAATAATAAACATTGGAAATAAAGGAACTATAAACCAAATATTTTGTTGAGCTAAAACAATGTCATTTAAATTCAGAGAACCTACACAGAGAAGAACATTAATAATAATTACACCTATAGAAACTTCATAAGATACCATTTGTGCCGCAGATCTTATAGCGCCAAGGAATGGATATTTTGAATTTGAAGCCCAACCACCCATTATAATTCCATAAACTCCAAGAGATGAAATAGCAAATAAATATAATATTCCTACATTTATGTCAGCTAGGACTAAAGTTTCACTAAATGGTATGACTGCCCACGCAACAAGAGCCAAGGTCATTGTAATAATTGGAGCTATTATAAAAATTATTTTATTTGAACTAGCAGGTATAATTATTTCTTTAAATATATATTTTAAAGCATCAGCTAAAGATTGAAGTAAGCCAAATGGTCCAACTACATTCGGACCTCTTCGCTTTTGAACAAATGCCCAAACTCTTCTATCTAACCATACTATCATGGCTACAGTTACTAAAACCGGTATTAACAAAAATAATATTTTATAAGTCTCAGTAAAAAGAATATTTAAAGTATTCATTTTACCCTTCAGTCCCTGTTTTATTTAAATTAGACCTTAATGATCTGCATTCCGACATTGTTTTTGAATTTTTTGCAATTACATTAGAGAAATAATAATCAATATCCTCAATAAAAATTTTTTCATTTTCAAAAAGATAATCACTGTATATAAAATCTTCTTTTCTATTTTGATTTAAATAATTGAACATACTATCAATAAGTTCATCTTTATCTTTATATAAAAACTTATTACGTACCTTATTAGCAATTTCATTTATAATTAACCAATCTTCTTTAGCAAGTTCAGTTGGGTAAGATGCTTTATAAGCTTTTTGAATTTTTCCTTCTAGATTTGTATAGAAACCATCTTGCTCAGTAAATGCTGCGCTTGGCAATATTAAGTCTGAATTCTTTGCACCTTCATCTCCGTGAGAACCAATATAAATAATAAATAAACCATTTCTGTTGATTTTTAATTTATCTTGACCTAACAAAAATAATAAATCTATAGATTTTTCATTTAATTTTTCTAATAAAATATTTCGACCATTGTTAGTGCTAAACAATGTTAGATCATACGAACCAACAGTGGAAGCATCTTTAGCAAGTAAATTAAATGCATTCCAATTTTCATTAATTTTATTTGATTTAATTAAAAATTTTTTTAATTCTTCAAAAATATACTGTCCTGATTTTAATTTTAATACTGATTGACCAATAATTATAATTGGTTTTGAAGAATTTTTTATTTCTTCTGATAAATCATTTTTATTTTCAATTGTTTCTTTTATGAAATTAGTTGAATTATCCAAAATTTTGTATGGATAGGTTTGATCTCCAATATCATTAGTTGAATATATTGGTAATTTTGATTTCAAATATGATTTTCTTATTCTGCTATTCAATATTGTTGCTTCGTATCTAGGATTACAGCCAATCATTAAAATTAAATCAGCCTCTTCAATCCCTATAATACTACTATTAAATCTATAATTTTCCTTATCAGAAAAATTCACGTAATAATTTTCAGCTCTTGAGTCAATTAAATTTGATTTTATTACTTTATTGAAAAATTCTTTAGCGATATATCCAGTTTCCATATTTGTTAAATCACCAGTGAAACAACCAATTTTTTCTTCATTTGTACTTTTTATTTTAGTATTGATGATTTCATATGCATTATTCCAAGAAATTTTATTAAACTTATTACCTTCTCTTAAATAAGGTGTGTCTAATCTTTGATTCTTTAATCCATCACATGCATATCTTGTTTTATCTGAAATCCATTCTTCATTAATTTCTTCATTTATTCTTGGAAGAATTCTTTTTACTTCCCAGCCATAAGTATCCACTCTAATGTTTGAGCCAACAGCATCCATCACGTCAATAGACTCAGTTTTTTTTAGTTCCCAAGGTCTAGCTTCAAATACATAAGGTTTTGAGGTAAGTGCTCCAACTGGACAAAGATCTATAACATTTGCCGATAGCTCAGACTCCATGGCTTTTTCTAAATATGTTGAAATTTGCATATTTTCACCTCTTCCTATAGCTCCTAACTCAGGTACCCCAGCAACTTCAGTTGCAAATCTTATGCATCTTGTACAGTGGATACATCTTGTCATTTGTGTTTTAATTAATGGTCCCATATATTTTTCAGGAACTTGTCTTTTATTTTCTTTAAATCTTGACTTATCAACACCGTAAAACATTGATTGATCTTGAAGATCACACTCTCCTCCTTGATCACATACTGGACAATCTAAAGGATGATTAACTAATAAGAATTCCATCACACCTTTTCTTGCTTTCTCAACTAAATTAGTATTAGTTTTAATATTCATTCCTTGAGCTACAGGCATTGCGCAAGACGCAACTGGTTTAGGTGACTTTTCGATTTCAACTAAACACATTCTGCAGTTACCTGCAATTGATAATTTTTCATGATAACAAAATCTAGGTATTTCAAATCCTGCTTGCTCACATGCCTGCAAAACAGTTAAGCCCTCTTCTACATCAATTTCTTTTTCATTTACTTTTACCTTAAGCATTTTCTTTTTCTAATAAGTGTTGATCAACTAGATAAGGATTTTTTTGACCAGTTTTAACTAAAGGATTGAAATTGTTTCTTTCCTCAATCTCTTTTTTAAAATGTCTTAATAAACCTTGTACTGGCCATGACGATCCCTCACCAAAAGCACAAATAGTATGACCCTCAATTTGTTTTGTTACATCCATTAACATATCTACTTCTTCTCTAGACGCTTCACCTTTTGCCATTCTTTCTAACATTCTCCACATCCAACCTGAACCCTCTCTGCATGGAGTACATTGTCCACAACTTTCATGTTTGTAAAATCTCGCAATTCTCGCCATACATTTAATTATGTCCTGATCGTTGTTGATAACAACAATGCCTGCTGTACCTAATCCTGTTTTATTTTCTACACACGCATCAAAATCCATTTTTATTGTGTCACAAATGTTTTTTGGTAATAAAGGCATTGATGATCCTCCAGGTATAACTGCCTTTAGATTATCCCAACCTCCTTGAACACCACCAGCATGTTTTTCTATAAGATCTTTCAGTGAAACACCCATTTCTTCCTCAACATTACATGGGTTATTTACATTTCCAGATATACAATAAATTTTAGTCCCTGTGTTTCTGTCGCGACCCAATGAAGAAAACCATTTTGCTCCTCTTCTTAATATTGTTGGAACAACTGAAATTGTTTCAACGTTATTTATTATTGTTGGACAACCATATAAACCTATTATAGCTGGAAAAGGAGGTTTTAGCCTAGGCTGTCCTTTTTTTCCTTCAAGACTTTCTAGCAAAGCTGTTTCCTCTCCACAAATATATGCACCTGCACCATAATGTATATAAATATCCAAATCCCAGCCTGTATCTGAAGAATTTTTTCCAATTAAGCCGTCAGCATAGGCTTCATCTATAGCATTTTGTAGTTTTGCACCTTCCTTTATATATTCTCCTCGAATATAAATATAACAAACATGAGCATTTACTGCGTAAGAAGAAATCAAACAACCTTCTATTAATTTATGTGGTTCAAATCTTAAAATATCTCTGTCTTTGCAGGTACCTGGCTCTGACTCGTCAGCATTTATAACTAAATAGTGTGGTCTTGATCCTATTTCTTTAGGTGCAAAAGACCATTTTAGTCCTGTAGGAAAACCTGCTCCACCTCTGCCTCGTAGTTGAGAATCTTTAATCTCGTTAATTATCCAATCTTTTCCTTTGTTGCATATTTCTTTTGTATTTAACCAATCACCTCTATCTTTTGATGATTTAAGATCTGCACCAAAGTCATTATATAAATTTTTAAATATTCTGTCTTTATCTTTAAGCATTTTTATTTTCCATCAATGTAATTCTATTTCCTTCAGGCTCTGAACTTTTCCTTCCTTTATATGAGCCGGGTTTAATTGTTAAACCTTGTTTAATTTTATTAATAATTTCTTCTAATTTTATTGCATCCAGATCTTCAAAATAGTCATCATTAATTTGTAACATCGGAGCATTAACACAAGCACCTAAACATTCAACTTCCATCCAGGATATTTTGCCATCATTTGAAATTTGATTTTCATTTTCTGAGATTTTTTTCTTACAAACATTAACAAGCTTGTATGCACCTCTGAGCATACATGGTGTTGTTGTGCAAACTTGAAAGAAATAATCACCAACAGGTGCTAAATTATACATTGAATAAAAAGTTGCAACTTCATAAACTTTTATGTAAGGCATTGCTAAATATTTTGCTATATATTTCATTGCCGAGAGAGGTATCCAATTATTATTTTGTCTTTGTGCTAAATACAAAAGTGCCATAACCGCACTTTGTTGTTTTCCCTCTGGATAATTTGCTATAATTTTTTTTGCTACCTCAACATTTTTTGAATTAAATTCAAAATTATCTGGTTGAATTTTTGAAATTTTTTTTATACTCATCTATCAACTTCTCCAAAAACTATATCCATTGATCCTAGAACTGCTGGTACATCAGCTAGCATATGACCCTTTATCAAATAATCCATTGCTTGCAAATGAGAGAAACCCGGTGCTCTTATTTTGCACTTATACGGCTTGTTTGATCCATCTGATATTAAATAGACTCCAAATTCACCTTTTGGTGCCTCTACAGCTTTATAAATTTCATCTTTATCTACCCTGTATCCTTCAGTAAATAATTTGAAATGGTGGATTAAAGCCTCCATAGAATTTTTTAATTCTTTTTTTGGTGGTGGTGTTACTTTAGCATCTTGAGTTTTAACAGGACCTTTGGGCAATTTTACTAAACATTGGTTAATAATATTTACACTCTCTTTCATTTCCTCAATTCTGCATAAGTATCTATCGTAACAATCACCATTTTTACCTATAGGAATTTTAAATTCCAATTGTTCATAACAGTCATAAGGTTGTGATTTTCTTAAGTCCCAAGCTACCCCAGAACCTCTTAACATTACACCTGAGAAAGAGTAATCAAGTGCATCTTGTTTTGATACAATTCCAATATCAACATTTCTTTGTTTAAAAATTCTGTTATCTGTTAATAAAGTTTCTAAATCATTAATTATCTTTGGAAACTCTTCGCAAAATTTAGCTAAGTCTTCGACTAATCCTCTCGGTAGATCTTTATGTACTCCACCTGGTCTAAAATAATTCGCATGTAATCTTGATCCTGAAACTCTTTCATAAAAACCCATAAGTTTTTCTCTTTCTTCAAAACCCCATAACGTGGGTGTTAAAGCACCTACATCCATAGCTTGTGTTGTCACATTTAAGATATGACTTAATATACGTCCAATCTCACAAAATATAACTCTTATAAATTGACCTCTTATAGGAACTTCTAATTTAAGAATATCTTCTACAGCCAAAGCAAAAGCATGTTCTTGATTCATGGGTGCAACATAGTCAAGTCTATCAAAATATGGTACGGCTTGTGTATAAGTTTTATGTTCTATTAATTTTTCTGTACCTCTATGTAACAAACCTATATGTGGATCTGCTTTTTCTACAACTTCACCATCTAACTCTAAAATTAATCTTAAAACTCCATGCGCTGCTGGATGTTGAGGTCCAAAGTTTAGATTTAATGTCTTTTTTTCTTTAGTCATTTTTTTTATTAACTTCTTTGATATATTTTGTTCCTTCCCAAGGGCTTTCATAATCAAAATTTCTATAATTCTGCTCAAGTTTTACTGGTTCATATAAGACTTTTTTTTCATCCTCACTGTATCTAACTTCATTATGACCAGTTAAAGGAAAATCCTTTCTTAATGGAAAACCTTTAAAATTATAATCTGTAAGTATCCGTCTTAAATCTGGGTGATCTTTAAATTTTATACCATACATATCAAATACCTCTCTTTCCATCCAATTTGCTGATGGAAAGATTTCAGTTATTGAGGGAATTACCTCGTTCTCATTTATTGAATAACTTAAAATTATCCTTTTATTTAATTCATGACTGAGTATTAAATAAGTAAGTTTAAATCTTTGTTTTTGTTCAGGATAATCAACAGCTGTTATATCTATTAATTGTCTAAATTTCGTTGAAAGATTATTTTTTAAAAAGAATAAAGTTTCAATTAGATCGTCACAATCAATATTTATATACAATTGATTGTGTCTTATCTCGCTTGATTTTATTTTTGAAGCTAGTTCAGAATTAATTTTTTTTTCTAAATCCTGTAAATTGATCATTTTATCTTTCTATTGACCCTTTTTTTCTAATTTTTTTTTGGAGTTGCATTATTCCATACAATAATGCCTCTGCTGATGGTGGACAACCAGGTACATAAATATCGACCGGAACAATTCTATCACAACCCCTTACTACTGAGTATGAGTAATGATAATAACCACCTCCATTTGCACAACTACCCATGGATATAACATATCTTGGTTCTGGCATCTGATCATAAACCTTTCTTAAAGCAGGAGCCATTTTATTTGTTAAAGTTCCTGCAACAATCATAACATCTGATTGTCTTGGTGATGCTCGTGGTGCAGCTCCAAATCTTTCTAGATCATATCTAGGCATTGAAGTTTGCATCATTTCAACTGCACAACATGCTAAACCAAAAGTCATCCAATGGAGTGATCCTGTTCTTGCCCAATTTACTAAATTATCAAATGATGTAGTGATAAAGCCTTTTTCGCTAAAATCTTTGGCTAATTCTTTGAACTCCTCAGGAATTTGTTTTTCTCTTTCAGCAAGATTCATAATTTATTCCCAGTCAAGAGCTCCTTTTTTCCATTCATAAATAAATCCAATTGTTAAAATAAATAAAAAGATCATCATTGAAATAAAGCCAAACAAACCAATTGTT
>MDTD01189521.1_pt1 | contig 18038 bp, 16 predicted proteins | sample 811221 | NCBI WGS metagenome assembly MDTD01 (sample SAMN05326646, study PRJNA326480) | marine metagenome | isolation source: seawater | place: Pacific Ocean: South West | collected 2011 | reverse complement strand
GATGATAAGGGTAAGTTAGGGAGGAAAATAGTATTTGGTTCTGGTTTTCCAATTGCTATCGACCTCCCCACTTTCTTAAAAATTACCCAATATCGATGATAAACATAGGTTTATGAAGTAAGTAGAAAAGTTAATTAAAAATAGTTAGACACTTTTTAATTGTTACCTTGTGAAGGAGGCAGCAACAATGACAGTAGTCAGAAATCTCGGAAAGGACTGTGTGACAACGGTTCGATCCACGGCAAAACAAAGCGGAGCTATGGGAGTTTTGATGGGAGAACTTGGTGAGAAGCTACGCTCTTCGCTACCCATAAGAGAGACGATTTCGCGATATACCACACAGATTTTGGCCTCGGACATCCGCAATAGAGAGTTCAAGAGTGGTCAAAAGCAAACTGCTTTTCGGCGCATAAGTAATTCTTTTGTATTGAAATTTTTCTGCAAAATGGCCTTTATTCAAGCCAAGTCAAATGAACGACTTGTGTCGGGTGAAGCTCGTTTTCCCGGTTTTATGACTCCCCTAGCTTTATTGTGCTTTATCGATGGAGTGGAGAGACAAAGCGCTCTGCGTATAGCGCCAACCAGACGAGATTTTAATTAATTACATATTTTAGGAATAGTCAATCAACAGCACATTGGAGGTCAAAGGCAACAAAAATTTGAAGTTTTAAAAGTTTGAGAATCGACAGCTTTTTCCGGAGATTAAAATAGTTACCTTGTGAAGGAGGCAGCAATCTTCAGAGAGTAGTCAGGCGAACCAGGTTTTAAGGGATTTATCCTTAAATTGTCTAGGATGAGGGGGAATGCTTTAGCAGCCACCTCATCATTAGCCTACACCTGCGGTATTAGACTTCGAGGCCGCCCGTCGCGCTCCAACGGCGCTGGAGGAGGCAGGGAAGTCCGTCTTTAGCCTGATTGAGAACACCAGGTGTGTTCCCAAGGAATCTCAAAGCCCAGTTATTTTAAAAGGATCATAGAGCCGAAAATCGCATTTGGGATAGTAGGCTTCAGGTGACGGCTGGCTTGACTTTAAAACTTAATAAAAATATTAAAAATATAATTTTACTATATGAATTTAATAAAAAATTAAAAGTGTAGTGGTGTGTGGGCACCCGCCTCAAATGGGGCATCAATTGAAATTTTAATACCTTGTGAAGGAGGTTTATTATGTTAGGAGTTAATACAAACGTAACCAGTCAAGTAGCTATCAACGCGTTGGCTCAGAATGAACAGCGGATGAGCACTGCGATGAACCGATTGTCCACCGGTGTTCGAATAAATTCAGCATCAGACGATGCTGCCGGTCTCAAGGTTGCTAGTCGAATGACAGCACAAATCAATGGATTGGAACAGGCCGTGACAAATGCTACTCATGCAATTTCCATGGTAGAAACCACTGAAGGCGGCATAAGAGAAATCTCAAATATGTTGCATCGCATGAGGGAGCTAGCGGTAGCAGCGCAAAACGGGACTAACCACACTAAAGATATTGACGCCATGCAAGCCGAATTCGAGCAGTTGCAAGATGAAATCGAACGTATCGCAGACAATACCCAATACAACGGAATTAATGTCCTCAATTCTGGCGCCGACCGAACTTTCGCGATAGGTGCCCTTGGGGAATCTCTGCGGGTTAATTTATTTGATTTTCAAACTAAACATGCTGCAGTGACCTATGCTACAGCTGATGTCACTAATGCGAACGACAAATTTACAAAAGCTAACCACGGTTTTTCAAACGGTGATGCGGTAGTCTATAACCACGGCGGCGGCACAGCGGTTACCGGGCTAACCGACGGTACCACTTACTATGTCACCGAAATTTCTGGCAACGACTTCAAATTGGCCACCAGCTATGACAATGCAGTGGCCGGAACTGTTCAAGCAATCACTGGTGACGGTAATGATGCTCAGACTTTAACCAAAGTTACAGCTTATGGGGGAAACATCGATAAAACGACGATTTCTGTGAATTCTACCACTAATGCAGCCGCTGCTCTAACGGCTATAGATAACGCTATTGCGGGTACGGATGGTTCTCGAGCCTCATTGGGTGCTGCCTTGAATCGCTTAAATTATGCAGTCAGTAGCTTAGGCAACACGAAGGTTAATGCGGAAGCTTCAAGATCGCGTATTTTGGATACGGATTACGGGGCAGAAACGGCGGAATTAGCGCGCACGCAAATAATCGCTCAAGCAGGTATTGCGATGTTAGCCCAAGCCAACCTGAAACCTCAAAGTGTTCTGGCTTTGCTCAAGGGTTAATTGCCTTTAGCACTCCCAGTTTCACGGAAAATCTTTTCCGTGAATGCTGGGAGTGCACCCAACTAATTCACGATTAATAGAGAAAGAGGAGGTCAGTTAAATGTCAGAAATGACGGTTGATCTGAATAGGCTAAATCCTGATAAAGTCCTTTCCAACGATGGTTTTGATGAGGGGAAAGTGGCTCGTATCAGGCACGCTTGGAAGTCAGGAGATTATGCTCCGGACTCGAAGGAAATCGCCGGTCACTTGGTCGAGTGGTTGAAAAGCGAATAAAAGGGGCCCTCAGCACAGTCGATTAGTAGGGTATTGTCTAACTAATTTGACAAGTAAAGAGGCGACATAAAGTTCGGTGGGTAAAAGGGGGTTTCGGTTTTGTCCGAATCCCCTTTTTTTATTTGAATATAAGACCGTGGGCGACAGAATGCAGCGAATTCAAAAATTTTTTGAAAAAAGTCTATTTTTTGCTAAAGTTTTTGAGGTCTGCTGCCGATATATAGTCTAGTAGGATTCCACCTGGGATTCTCGGCATGGGTTTTTATAACGGTTTGTATGATTTTATTAGGGACAGAGGTCAAAGGCATGGCTAGTGGAGATATAGGTTCAAATCCGGCTGCAACAAAGATGGCTGCTCAATCTGGTGGCTCACAAATATCGGTAAAGAGGAGTTCTGGGGCTGATATATCCATAAAACGCAATGAACTGATCGTGAAATCTGCGCAAGATATCGTAGCCGGGGTCAGCCCTACAAAAGAAGGATCTCTTGCAAGAATACAGACTCTACAAAGTGACCTCAGTGAGGCCCTGCAGTCGCTCAATCAGTCCACCGCACTAAATTTCTCTGTAGATTCCAGCTCGAATCGGTTTGTGGTCAGAGTGACCGAACCTGAGTCTGGGGCGGTCATTTTTGAGGTTCCATCAGAAGCAATTCTTCGGGTCGCCCGAAATATTGAGTCTTTGCGAGGAGTGCTCTTCGATAAAGAGATGTGATATCTCGGGTTGGCAACTTAAGAATAGGACTGAAGCAGTGTCTCCAATAGGCCGGTGTTCTCACCTCTTTCTTGGAGCTCTTTTAAAACCCTTTCTGCCAAATCCCGGTTATCAGTATTCAATAAAATTTCTATTAATTCTTTATTTTTATCAATAGTTTCTGTCATATTGTTATAACTATATATATTTTAATTTCTTAAGGAAAAGTCAGAAGCTGAAAGTCCTTCTTTCCATCGATTAAAAACACCTGTGAGCGCTTCTTCCCAAACCCTGGTGTAGCGTTGGGTATCAAATAACTGGTGCTTCTTGACGTTGTCCTTTACTTTGCACCTGATTATCTCAAGCTTCTTCTTGTCATTAATAAGTTCGTCCAGTAATTGATAATAGCTGTCATAGGACTCCGCTATCAGTTCTGAACAAGCGATGTGGTGCAGTGCGGAAGCTGCAACCCTGGAGGCGAAGGTCTCTCCAGCAATGGTCACAATAGGTATTCCCTGAAATAGCGCATCTGTAGCGGTCGTGTGACCTACGCAGGGATACGTATCCAGAAAGATATCCACGTGTGCTAAGCGGCCGATATGGTGCTCTTGATCTAAAAAGGGGGCGAAAATAATACGATTTGGCTCTATTCCGGCCATCGAAGCTAATTTTAACAGCCTGCTTTTACCCGAAGCGCTAGTTTCCGTTAGCCATAGTATGCACTTTGGGTGTTTTGACAGTAGTTTTAACCAAATATCATAGATCTCTGGGGTTAATTTGTAGATAGAATTGAAGGCTCCCAACACAATAGAATCCTCAGCAACGTCAAGGTGAGAGCTTCTATCGGAGGATTTGGCGAGAGTGCGACTTGAATCTGGAGGCTGATAGAAAATTGGTAAAGTAATTAGTCGTTCACTAAATTGTTTGCGATTGTTATCGGTCAACGTATAGGTGTCCCCGACAAAATAATCTATATAAGGCATCCCCATCGAGGCTGGGTAGCCTAAATAATTGATTTGAAGCGGTGCGGGACGAGAATGAAGTAAAAACGGTCGGCCATTTTGGGTGAATCCTTTGAGATCTATCGTAATATCGATCTTTTCCTCGCGTATAGATGCACAGATTTGCTCATCGTTCCACTGGCTCACCTCTAGGAAGTTATCCCCGACCGCTTTTCTGATTCTTTTTCGAAATGAGTCATCAGCCTGATTGGTACCATAGGAGAAAAGGTATACGTCAAATTTTTCTCGGTCGTGACTCTCCATGAGACCCGCAATTAAAAATGCGGTCGCGTGAGAGTGAATATCGGCAGAAAGATAAGCAATTTTGAGTTTCCCTGTTTTTCGGGGGGTGAGAGGAGGGTGGTTCTGGGCGGGTAGCTCTGAGTGAGCCTCTACACTTCGCTCCAAGAGGTATGATTGCAACTTTAATGAATCAAACATTGTGGTGGCCGAGAAGGCGCAGCTCGCAAGCATCCTGGCGCCTCTGAGGCTGGAGGTGCCTTGCTTGAAAGAGTGGGCGATTGCCGAGCTACAGGCACTTTTCAAGTTTTCCCTATCTTCCCAGTTGCAGAGATGACTTCTTTGATACAGTGCATGAAATCCAGTTGCCGCATCATTTTTGTCCATCTGGAAGGCTAAATAATATAGGTCGGCTGCGGTTTCTCTGAGTTGCAAATTGGAGAAAATCAAGGCGATGTTATAGACAAAGGCTGCGTTTGATTCCTCGATGGGTAATTTACTTATGGAATGGGTAAGGCTGGTCGTGAGGGCGCCGAGATGGTCTCCTAGCCGAGATTGAGCACTGGAGAGCACTGCACGTAAAGGTCTTTGTTGATCCTCCGAAATTTGATCTATCTTGTTTTGGTCAGCTATAAATGGTTTTAATAACGGGATAACATCAGTGTGCCTGCCTAGTGAAAGTAGGTGTTCCCCATAACAATACAAAAACTCTCCCTCGGTGGTGGCTGAAAAGGTATTGGTATCCAACATTATTTTGCCTTTTTCCAATATTTTCGTAGCCAATTCCATCGATTCCCTTTGGGCCACGTTGGCCTGAAGCGTGATCAAAATGGGGTTCAATTCCACCTTCTCTGTTGGTAAGAGTTTCACCAGATCTTGTTTGCCAGCAAGACGAATAGGATGGCGGAACTCGATCAGTAGATTTGGGTCTTGTGTTTTTCCTAAATATTTTTCTAGTACTGCCCAAACTGCTGGGGTGGCCACGATAATTTGAATAATATATCCAAACGTCGCCCAACAGTCTTTATTTTCTGGAAACGTCGTCAAACTTACAGCAGATAAGAGTAGGGCTGTTTGCGTTTGATTATTTTCTAGCGCAAATTTAGTTCCCACTAGCAATTCATGAAGCCGGTCAGAGCCTTGCTTTTTTCCGAGCAATTTTTCGATAGATTTTACGGGGATTTTAGTTGGCTTCGAGATCAGAGACTTCTCAATTTCAGAGATGAGTCGTTTCGAGCGTTTATCCATAATTATCAAGGATAATCTAATATTGAGCCTTCTGGAACTAGCGGGTACGATGTGATTAAGGTCCATAATTTGGTTGGGAGCCAAATATGGTGAAATAGAGGACATTAATTTAAGGAAAGCGCTATGGCAAAAATAAAAGATGCTCTCGTGGAAATGGTGATAGTTTTTCTAGTGGGTGGCCTTATTGGGGCTGTTTTGGCGGTAGTATCCAATTTATTTGTCAGCGGAGTGCAGTATTTTAGTGACCAAAGGGAGGCAAGTGAATTCTTCCTAGTTGCTATCGGTGATTACTCCGTTTCCTTATCTCCCTTGGCCTTTCTGTGGACTGCGGCTTTAGTGGTGGTTTTTATTCGGACCACTTTGGGAGTTGTGAAATGGGCAGGCCCAGCTGACGCAATGTATGCGGCCCATCAGATTAACGAGCCGCTGTATATTAAGCGTGGTTTTGCTTCCACACTAGCAGCCTTTACTTCGGCGAGCGGCGGGGCTTCAGTGGGCCAATATGGACCTTTGGTCCATTTTGGCGCGACGATGGGTGTTTGGGTCAAACGCTTTCTTACTAGCAGACTATCTCATGATGTGTACCTTGGATGTGGAGTCGCCGCAGCTATCTCGGCTGGTTTTAACGCGCCTATAGCCGGGGTGGTTTTTGCTCATGAAGCGGTTCTCAGGCACTTTTCCTTGAGGGCAATAGCTCCCATTGCAGTAGCATCGGTTACGGCTAGCGCTTTAGGCACCAGTTGGTTTCCGAGTGTTTCAGGCTTTGATGTTTCCTTTTCAGTCCCTGAACTTGCGGAACTGGTACCCGTTTTGGTGGTTCTTGCTCCTATTTTGGCCGTTGTGGCGATGGTTTTCATGCATTCGTTGAGGTTTGGTGCAAGTTTGCCACCAAAACTTAAGATTTCACCCATTGCGGCTCCGTTCATTGCGGCAACGGTTTGTGGATTGGTGGGCATTTGGGTGCCCCAAATTTTGGGATTAGGAATTGATAGCATGAACGACATGATCGCTGGCCAATTTACTATTGGCCTCCTTATTACCGTGTTGGTGGCGAAAATATTGATGACCTCGCTTTGTATCGGCTTTGGGCTCTTTGGGGGCGTGTTTTCTCCGGCATTATTTGTTGGAGTGTCTGCTGGTGCATTAGCTGGCCAATTGGCGGTCATATTTGGTGTTGGGGACGTTTCAAACGTTTTGGCTATCGCATCGATGGCGGCAGTGAGTTCAGCCGTGATCGGAGCGCCAGTGTCAGCAGTTTTAATCATTTTAGAATTAACAAAAAGTTATGATTGTGCGGTTGCAGCAATGCTGGCTGTTATGATTTGTAGTTTGCTGACCCATAGACTGTTTGGTCACTCGTTTTTCGATCGGCAGCTCCTGGATAGAGATATCGATTTACAGAAAGGACGTGAGGCAATCGCCTTAAGCCAGCAAAAAATGGAAGACTTAGCAAGCGATGATTACGTTGCCCTAGACCCTGGAAGCGATGGAGTTCATGCAGTAGAAAAGCTGAAAAAGCGTGGGCACACGGAGGGCTACATCGTGGATGAAAACGGAAAGATGATTGGAAAGATTTCTATTTATGATGCCCTGAAAGCGGGTGAGGCTAAAGTGAAAACGGTGCTAGAGGTGAACCCGATTATTTTGCTTTCAGGAGAGTCTCTCGCTGTCGCGATGGAAAAAGTGAGCCAATTTGTAGGGGAGAGCTTACCGGTGGTTAATGAGGAGAACGATCTGTTGGGGACTGTCACAGAGGGGGATTTATTCCAAGCAGTGATAGATGTGCAAAGGAATGCTAGAAGTATGGAGCGATAAATGTTGAGTCGACTACTTAAACACAGAATAAACCTGTGGATTCCTGGTTTCTGTCTATTTTTCACTTTATCCCCGGTTGCTGCGGATCCTTTCGAGGCGGGATTAAGGGCTATGGAGAGAAAACACTATGCTACAGCTATGCGAGCATGGCGCGGACTGGCGAAGGAAGGGGTGCCCCAAGCCATCAATAATATCGGACATTTATACGAGCAAGGCTATGGGGTCTCTCAAGACTATTCGGAGGCAATGAATTGGTACAAGCAAGCGGCGTCAAAGGGCTTGGCTGAAGCTGAGCACAACGTGGGGATGTTATATAATCAGGGTTTCGGAGTGGCAAAAAATGATCAAGAAGCCGTTAAATGGTTTCGTCGGGCGGCCAAGCAGGAACTGGCCGATTCTCAATATATGCTTGGTCTGGCGTATTACCAGGGTAGTGGGGTAAAGCTCAGTTATAGCAAGGCGAAACCGCTGTTTCTAAAGGCCGCCAAAAAAGATTATTCTCCCGCGCAGTTTATGTTTGGCTATATGTTGCAGGCCGGAGAGGGTGCCAAGAAGCCTGATTCCTTTAAAGCGCTTATTTGGGCTTCAATTGCGCTTAAAAATGGCCAGAAACAAGCCCAAGACCTAGTTAACATTACCAAACTATTGCTCGAAGAGGCGGAAGTGGTCGAAGCGGAGAAGGCTGTAAGCATCTGCCTAAGAAGCAATTTCTCAAATTGCCCTGCCTGATTAAGGAAATTTCAATTAAATGAAGTGTCCTTGCCGTGTTTTTGCTAAAGAATCGGGGATTGAATCCGATTTAATAAGTGAGCATAAAAAATAGATTCTAGGAGTAACGCGGCATGGGAAGAAGAAGCGCTCTAAAGGCATACCAAAATGTGGAAGTGGAAAGTAATGCAGCCTATGCAGATGGGGTGCAGCTAGTGCAAATGCTTTTTGACGGTTTGATGGAGTCGATAGACAAGGCTCATGGCCACATAGAACGTGGAGAGATCAAAGAAAAGAACGAAACAATATCGAGAGCGCAAAAAATTATCTTCGGCCTTCAAATGTCACTAGACATGGAAAAGGGAGGAGATCTTTCTAGAAATCTAAATGATCTTTATGAATATTCAGTTAGGCGACTGCTTCATGCTCATTCTAGAAATGATGTGGAAGCCCTTGAAGAAGTTAAAATTTTAATAACCGAGGTAAGTTCGGCGTGGAGTATGTTGCCAGGGTTATTAAAAAATGAGCGGATAGCTGCTGCTTGATTCTAAAATGGAGAAAGATATCCTCATTGCAGTAAACGATAACAGTTTGCTTTTCAACACAGGCATAGCTCAAATAGCGGAGAAAAATTTCTCTGATCGGAAAAAAAGTGCCTTTGAAATCCCTGAGGAGCATGAGGGAAAACCTGACGCTTTGGAAAAGGCTAATGGTAATGAAGGGCAGAAATTACCTGCTCGATTTACACCAGCCCACATCTATACAGTGGAGCAGTTCTTAATCTTTCGAAACATTACTTGAAACAAGTAGTTCTCCCGCCAGGCCTTGCGCTTTCAAGAAAATAGCTCTATTTTTACACACTTTAGTACCAAAGCTGTCCAGCTGGGAGGCTAGTAACCTGTAAGGGTGCTGGTTAATAGCGGACGGTTTCATTTTCTTAATAATTCTTGGTCGTTATGTTAGAGAAAATCATCGGCAAAAGCTCTTGTGTTGTAGAAATGAGGGCTCTCATCGAGAAAATTGCTCCAACCGAGGCTACCGTCTTAGTTCTAGGGGAGAGTGGCACTGGCAAGGAGCTAGTAGCTAGGGCGATTCATACCTGTTCAGACCGCTCGGAAAACGCATTTGTTCCAGTTAATTGTGGTGCTATTCCTAGGGATTTATTAGAGAGTGAACTATTTGGACACAAGAAAGGATCCTTCACAGGTGCTATCTCGGATCGTAAAGGTCGGTTTGAAATCGCTAATAGAGGTACTATATTCCTAGATGAAATAGGGGATATGTCTACTGACTTACAAGTTAAGCTGCTACGTGTGTTGCAAGATGGACAAATCGACCCGGTGGGGACAACCAAAAGTATACCGGTGGACGTGCGGGTGGTAGCGGCTACTCATAGGAATCTCCCGGACCTTATCCAACAGGGGCAATTTCGCGAGGATTTATATTATAGGTTGAATGTAATTCCAATCGAAACGCCGGCTTTGCGGGACAGGCAGGAGGATATAGAGGCATTGGTCAGTCATTTTGCGACGATTCATGCTAGTTCTTCATCAGGACCTATAAAACTAGCTCCGCAGTCCATAGAAATCTTAAAGGAGTATGATTGGCCGGGTAATATTAGGGAGCTTTCTAACCTCGTCGATAGATTTAGTGCTTTGCATCCGGGTGCGGAGGTCAATTTGAGAGATGTATTGCCGGGCATGGTTCCTCCAGCAATAAGATCAGCAGTGTTGGATGATTTGGAAACCCTGGCCGTCGATGATTCTTACAGCTTAGATTCTGCTGCATTGGTGACTGATCATAAAAATGATAGTGAGGTTTCGTCGAAGTCTGGGCCAGGTTTGGCTCCCACTAACGAAGTTGAAGAGGCTATCATGCTGGCTCAAGGTTGGAAGTCCTTTCCAGAAGAGGGGATTGAGTTGAAAAAGACAATTCAGGACATAGAAAAAAAATACATAGAAAAGGCCCTTAATAACTCTTCTGGCAACGTTTCTAAAACCGCTCGCCTTCTCAAAATTCAGCGAACCACGCTAATTGAGAAGATCAATCGATACGGGATCAAATCCTACGACTAACAATGTCTCGACGCCAAACCGGATGTCGAATTGCCGACTATTTGCCGGCGGCAAAAATTGACACTTTCTTGCCATGGCAAGGGTAAACCTATGAATTTATTATAAATATAAATTGGCACGACATTTGCTTTTACAGTTCAATTGATAAAAACATTGAATAAGTGAGGCAAATGTCAGTGAACCAGATGAACAATAAAATTCGGATCGTTTGGATAGACGCCACCGAGGTTTGTCCACAATTAATAAGAGGTATGAGCACTGATTCCGAGTTTGATTTTTCTTTTTCGAACTCGGTAGAGCGTTTGACTGATTCTCAATTGACAGCAGATATCTTCGTGATATACGTCGATACCCTTATAAATCAGATTGATACGCTCAAGTTAGTAACATCTCGCGTTGGAGCAACGCCTATAATAATTGCGAGAGTAGGTGGGCATTCATTTGAATTAGCGGTAAGCGCCATGGACAAAGGTGTAACGACAATTATTGCTGCTGAAGAAAAAGGTCAGGATGTTTGGAGGGCCCGGCTAGAGGCTCTAAAGCCACAATACCCCTATCTGAAGGTTACTAACCAGGACAGTGTTGAACAATCTGTAGAGTCACTGCAAAGCGATAACGACAACAAAAGCAAAGCGTTTGTATTCGTAGATCCTTTAAGCAGAAATTTACTGGCTCTCACAGAAAGGGTCGCTCAATCTGATGTATCGGTGCTATTAACCGGCCCGACAGGGGCGGGTAAAGAGGTGGTTGCAAGGCTTTTACACGAATCTTCATCTAGGTACGCAGGGCCGTTTGTGGCTATTAATTGTGCTGCTATGCCAGAGAACCTAATAGAGGACATGTTGTTCGGGCATGAGAAGGGTTCTTTTACTGGAGCGTCAAAGGCGCAAGAAGGTTTATTTGAACAAGGTAACGGCGGAACAGTCTTTCTTGATGAAATTGGCGATATGTCGTTCAACCTACAAGCTAAGCTTTTACGCGTTTTGCAAGAGAGAAGGGTAGTACGACTGGGTGGTCGGAAGGAGATCGCCTTAGATATCAGGGTCGTGGCTGCCACGAATCATGATTTGAAAAAAGCAATTGCTTCACGAGAGTTTCGGGAAGATCTATATTTTCGATTAAGTGCTTTTAAGCTGGCGATTCCGCCATTGCGAGAACGCCCTTTGGATATCCTGCCCTTAGTGAACCAGTTCATCCAGTTGAATAACCAAGAATCGGTTCACAAGGAAATTACACCAGCTGCCCAGCGAAAACTTCTTGCACATCATTGGCCTGGTAACGTCCGAGAGTTGGAAAATGTGATAGCTAGGGCTCTGGTCTTGGCTGGTCAGACAGATATCGATCAAGATCATCTTATTTTTGATGATTTAGATGAGTTCTCCTCGTTAGAGGGCGGCTCGAGTTTGATGCATTTTAGTCAGTCGGCAAAAGATGAGGGTTCCTCTAATTTCGGGGGTGATTACAGGCTGCTGAAGGAACAGATAGCAAATTTTCCCAGAGAGGCAGCGCAAGTCCATGATTTAAGTAATGCAGTCCGAAACAGTGAGTGCCAAGCGATTATAGCCGCAATCAATGAAACGAAAAATCGCAAGGAGGCAGCAGAAAGGCTGGGCATCAGTCCTAGAACTTTAAGACATAAAATTCAGAAATTGCGTGAAGAGGGGATTAACTTAACTCACGCATATGCAATGTGAGGTTATAACTGATGGTCGACTCAGCACATTTAAATAATATTAACTCTCTTCTCGGACAGATTCGAGAATATCAAACGCAGGCCCAGCAAGGGGTGAGTATTGCTTCAGAGAGTGCCGCAAAAGTAAGTGATCAGCAGAATACAACATTTGCAAATGTTGTTAAGGGTGCAGTAGACGAAGTAAACAATTTGCAAAAAGCATCGGCGGCAGAAAAAACAGCTTATGAGCTTGGAGCTAAACAATCTTTACCAGATGTCGTCTTGAGCATGCAGAAATCTTCGTTAGCCTTTGAAGCGACGGTACAGATAAGAAATAAAGTGCTGAAGGCTTATGAAGAAATAATGAACATGCCGGTCTAATTTTTTGAGAGAAATAAAAAATGGCAATAGCAGTTAATCCAACAGATGTGAACTTACCAGCGGAAGATTCTGATCAAAGTAATGTTGATAATCAGACAGGGGCCCTAACGAATTCTATCGGAGAGTTGCCTGCAGCCGGAACGGAGAACTCAGTACAAACTGGAAATCTACCGAGCATCCCAGATATATTTCAACAACCAGCTGTGAGGAAGGCTTTCCCAGCAATTATTGTGGTTTTGACAATCGCTGTTTTTGCCATCAGCTATTTGTGGATGGAAAGTGGCTCTTACCGTAGTCTTTATCCGGGTATGGTTGAGGCAGACCGTCAAGCGTCATATGAGGCTCTAGTTTCCGCAGATTTTGATGCGAAGATAGATTCCGCAACGGGCGATTTAAAAGTGCCTACTGATCGGTATCATCAGGCCAGGATCTTCCTCGCATCTAGAGGTTTGCCTCAAGGGGCAACTCAGGGTGGGGTTGAAAATTTAGGTGAAGACAGCTCTATGACGACAAGTCAGTTTATGGAGCAGGTGAAATACGTTTCTGCTATGGAGCAAGAATTGGCCCGTAGTATTATGCAAATAAATAGCATTAAAAATGCGAGAGTGCATCTTGCAACCACAAAGGAGAGCGCTTTTGTGCGTAACAGAACTCCAGCCAAGGCGTCGGTTGTGGTCACTCCCCACTCTGGAAGAGTGGTTTCGAACAGTCAAGTAGAAGCTATTGTCCACATGGTATCTTCTAGTATCCCTCATTTAGATTCAGAAAATGTTGTAGTGGTCGATCAACGCGGCAATTTACTTACCGACTCCAATCGTTTGCCCGGCATGCAGATGAGTACGATACAAATTGAACAGAAGAGAATAATGGAAGAGACTTATCGTACTAGAATTGATGCACTGCTTAGTCCCATAGTCGGTGAAGAGAATCTAAGGGCTGAGGTTGATGTTCAATTAGATTTCACCCAAGTCGAGTCGACATTTGAAGAATATGACGGGAATGATAACGGGCCAAAACCTCGTTCCGAATCGACCACAATTCGCCGAGATAGTTCTAAGGATGCAATGGGTGTGCCTGGTGCGATGACGAACGTTGCACCTCCTGATGCTGGAACTGAATTGGAGGGGCAAACGGCCGGACAAGCCGAGGCTGATTTGGAGGGGGTTACGAGTAGGAAGACTACCAGGAATTATGAGATTGACCGTTCCGTGAGACATGTGAAAAATCAGGTAGGTTCGATAGATCGTGTTTCAGTAGCAGTAGTGGTAAACGAAAAATTGCTCCTGCCCAAAAATAATGTCTCGCAAGGGGCCGATGCCGACAATGAAGGGACTGAAGGGCAGCCCGCAGTAGTAAATGAAGAAGCTGATGAGGTGGCAAAACAAGAAGAAGTCGCAAGGTTAACTATGTTGGTCAAAGGGGTTATCGGGTTTGATGAGGACCGTGGTGATGTGGTAACGGTTATCGCAACCAAGTTTGAGCCAAAAAAAGAGGTTGTTACCATATTGCAGTGGTATGAAAACGAGCAATTACTGGACGCAATCAAAAGTGTGGCCCTTGTGTTGGCGTTCATTGCGGTGGTGCTAGCGGTAATCAGACCAATAGTGAAGTCTTATTTACCAGAGATAGATAGCACGGAGGAAGATGATGACTTGGCTACTCGATTTAAAGATGGTGAACTGAGTGACGAGGAATTAGAATTAATAGAATTAGGCGATGAGGAATCTTTAGAGGATATTAAAGCTAAATTAAAACCGAAAAAATCCACTATATCGGCAGATATGCTTGATACCGCGAACACTTATGACGATAAGGTGGCTTTGGTGAGGTTGTTAGTTGCTGAAGACGCTGGACGAGTGGCAAATGTTCTCAAGAAAATGATTCGTGGCTAGGATAATAAAGCCTGTAATTTAGGAGTTTTAAAATGGCAGAAGAAGCAATAAACAATGCTGAGGGAACTGCACCAATTGAAGATGCCCCGATGCCAGAGGCCTTACGGGCGGAATTGGAAACGATTACTAACGTAGATCGGGCGGCGGTCATCATGCTGCTCTTGGGGGAGCAACAAGCAGCGGATATCATTAGATTTTTGGATCCGAAAGAAGTTCAGCAATTGGGAGCTGCTATGGTTGGCGTGGCAGATTTATCACAAGAGGCAGTAAATATAGTTCTAGATGATTTTGTATCCACGATTAAAAAGCAAACTAATTTAGGGTTGGGTACCACTGATTATGTTGAGAGTGTGCTCAATCGAGCGCTTGGTGAGGATAAAGCATCAAGTGTTTTGGGACGAATCATGCCGGGATCTAGCAGTAAGGGGTTAGAAATTCTCCGTTGGATGGACGCGAGGGCAATCGCTGAAATGATTCGAGGAGAACACCCTCAAGTAATAGCCATAATTCTGTCTGTAGTGGAATATGATGTGGCAGCAGATGTATTAAATTTTCTCCCCGCAGAAACTCGGCCAGAGGTTATTCAAAGGGTTGCGAGCCTAGAAACAGTTCAGCCTTCAGCTATGGAAGAACTAGAAGGGATAATGAAACAACAATTCTCGTCAAGTTCGTCAGCTAAGTCATCAAGTTTTGGAGGAATAACAGCGGCAGCTAAAATCATGAACTTTACAAAAGTAGATTTAGAGACTTCTATTTTAACAGGCCTATCTGAGTTGGATGAAGAACTAGCCTTGAAAGTTCAAGATAATATGTTCACCTTTGAGAACCTGTCAGCAGTTGATAATAGAGCGATTCAGGTCCTCATGCGAAATGTAGAGCCAGATATGCTTATGACCGCCTTGAAGGGAGCACACGAAGAAGTCAAAGATAAATTTTTGGGCAATATGTCTCAACGAGCAAAAATCATGTTTCTAGACGACATGGAGGCTAAAGGGCCGATAAGAATAACTGATGTTGAGGATGCCCAAAAAGATATTATGCGAATAGCAAGAAAACTTTCAGACTCTGGCGACCTGGTGTTGGCAGGCAGGGGGGATGACTTTGTCTGATATTGAACAAGTTTCTTGGAAACTAAACGATTTGCTAGAAGCTGGAAAAAAAGCGAAGGCCTTTGCCTCCGTGGCACCTGAAGATGGAACTGAGGAGCGCCCATCTGCTGGTGGCTTTGCCCTCACAACTTATTCAACGACCGATCAGGAAGATGAAGCGGGGAAAGTGGTTGCTGAGGAATTACCATTTTCGGATGAAGACTCAGAAATTATTGATATCCCTGACATTGATAAAGAGGATTTGATATCAGTAGAGCAAGCTAGCCCATCCTTAAGTGATGAAGAACAGTTGCGAGCGTTGGAAGAATCAGATCCATATAAGCAGCGAATGCAAGCGGTTCATGATAAGGCTTTCAAAGAGGGTTACACAAAAGGCTTGGAAGAAGGTGAGGCGGGCTGGCATGATTCCATTAAACTGTTGAATGAATTTGTAGAAAAGATGAGGACAGCAAGCGAGGATAAAACCCAATTATTCGAGCCTTTAAAAAAGCTGTCGCTCCACATAGCTAAACATCTGGTTAGGGGTGAGTTGTCAGTGTCTGGCCTGGCTATAGAAAGGCTTGTTCTTGAGTCTTTGAATTTGATAGAAAAAAATACTAAGGGAGTAATCACTGTCTATCTTTCTCCTAACGATAGAAAACTTTATGGAGAAGTTGCTGCAGTAAACGATCGACTTGATTTACAAGAGGACCCGTCGCTCTCTTCGGGAAGTCTCAGGTTGGCTTTTGAAGAGAGCGCTGTCGAAGATCTTATTGAGGATCGACTGTCGTCATTGTCCAAATTGATACTGGATCAATCGGATGGTTGGAAAGTAAAAGCTGAGGATTCAGAGCTGTTATCAACCTCTCCCAATGTAGAGTTAGATACGGAAATTGTCAGTAGAGAAACGAGGGTTGATCCTGTTAGCTCAATAGAAGAAGAAAAAGTATCTGGTTTGGGGGAGCTAATTGAGGACGGAGAGATTTTAACTACAACGCAAGACACCGATCACACTGGAGACATGGTACCGCATGAATCCTCGTTTAATGAGCCTAGGGTTGAATCTGCTCAGAAGGGAGGAGATAGCGCAGCCGCTGAAGATAAATCACGTATTGACAATAATTTGTAAAAGAACAAGAGGAATTTTTGTGTTAGGTAAGGCATTCTCAGAGGTGGTTGAAGAACAAATTACTCAACTATCGGCGGGTAAACCAGTACAAAGTGGGAAGCTCATAAGAGTGGTAGGATTAACTCTTGAGGCAAAAGGGGTAGTCGCACCCTTAGGAGCCTTCTGTGAGGTTGAAGGCAGTGGGGAACAGAATTACATCGGCGCGGAAATCGTTGGTTTTCAGGGAGATACTACATTTTTGATGCCCTTTGGCGAGCCAAAAGGGCTAAGTCCTGGAGCTAGGGTGCGAGTGTTGGCAAATCATGCAAATGTGATGTTAGGTGAGGGTCTTTTAGGAAGAGTGATCGACGGGTTGGGTCATCCGATAGATGCTAAGGGCCCAATTAATGGAAAAGATTATCTTAGCTACGAGGGACGTCCAATTAACCCCATGGAGAGGGGAAGAATTGAAAAAACTTTGGATACAGGGATCAAGGCAATTAACAGTTGCTTAACGATAGGTAGTGGCCAGCGAATCGGACTGATAGCTGGCTCTGGGGTAGGTAAGAGTGTGCTGTTAGGCATGTTGACGCGAAACACCGAGGCGGACGTTGTAGTAATTGGGCTAATTGGAGAACGAGGCCGGGAAGTCAGGGAATTCATTAATGAAATTTTAGGTCCCTCAGGCCTTGCTAAAAGTTGTGTTATAGCTGCGCCAGCAAATGTTTCTCCTGTGGTTCGGTTAAAAGCTACAAAGTTAGCTCATCTTGTCGCGGAATATTTTCGTGACAAAGGTAAAAATGTCCTGCTCCTTCTAGATAGTTTAACTAGAGTTGCTCATGCGCAACGGGAAATAGGTTTGGCGGTCGGAGAGCCGCCAACAGCTAAAGGCTATCCTCCCTCTGTTTTTGCACTGCTACCTCAACTTATCGAAAGAGCGGGGGTAGGTCGATTTGGACACGGTTCCATCACAGCATTCTATACAGTGCTGGCGGAAAACGATGACGAAAGTGATCCTATAGTAGATATAGCTAGAGCGTCGTTAGATGGCCAGGTGATGTTATCTCGCTCTTTGGCAGATGTGGCACATTACCCAGCCATCGACTTAGCAGGCTCAGTGTCTAGAGTGATGCCTTCCGTAGTAGAACCGACGCAACTATCAATTTCTAATCGCTTCAGAAGGCTTTGGACGTTATATCAGCAGAATCGAGATTTAATACAGGTTGGAGCCTATGAGGCGGGAGCTAATGCCGATTTGGATGAAGCCATTAGGGTAAGAGCTGCCATGGAATCATTTTTGCAACAAGAAAGCGACGAGTCTTGGGCACTAGAAGACTGCCAAACCGCCATTAAGGGGATAGTAGGGGTCTAAATAATGGAAACTGTGTGGGATGTTCTTTTAGACCAAGCCGAAATAGTTGTAAAAAAACAACGTTTGAGTGTGCAGGGATTAAAGGTTAAGAAAGACAAGGCTTATGCTCAGAAAAGAAAATTGACCGATCTGGTCTCTGAGTATCATGACAGGCTCTCTGCGATCCAAAGTCGACGTCATAGCTTAGCTGAAGCAAGTTCATACAG
>MDTD01082407.1_pt1 | contig 18040 bp, 11 predicted proteins | sample 811221 | NCBI WGS metagenome assembly MDTD01 (sample SAMN05326646, study PRJNA326480) | marine metagenome | isolation source: seawater | place: Pacific Ocean: South West | collected 2011 | reverse complement strand
GTTGGTGGCCTGGATTACCTTCGGGCTGGTTGGACCGCAATTCGGCATCGCACCATCACTATTGACTTGCCGATTGCACTTGGAATTGTGGCGCTGTTTGCGCACAGTTCCTGGGAAATTCTGACCGCAACCGGTCCGGGATATCTTGATTCACTTGCCGGTCTGGTTTTTTTCCTGCTGCTGGGGCGGGTCTTTCAGCAACGCACCTATGAACGCTTGTCGTTTGAACATTCGTATACGGCGTACTTCCCGGTCAGCGTGATCAAGGTCGAGGCGAATGGTGAACAAACACGCATTCCTCTCACCAAACTGGTCATCGGCGATACGATATTGGTACGCCATCAGGAACTGATCCCCGCTGACAGCGTCCTGATCAGTGATCGCGCCAGTCTGGATTACAGCTTCATCACTGGTGAGTCGGAGCCGGTCGCCATGGAGAAGGGAGCCCGCATTTATGCCGGCGGACGACAAGTTGGGGGCAGTGCGCTTTATACGATCTCAAAGGCTGTTTCGCAGTCCCATCTCACTCAGCTCTGGAATCACGCGCAGGAGGATCAGGTCAGCAACAGCAACAGCTCCCGCCTGACCAATGCCGCCTCAACCTGGTTTACGCTGGGAGTGATTCTGATCTCGGCAGGATCATTTGGGTATTGGTACCTGCTGCAGAAAGACTTAGGTACCGCCATCCGGGTCTTTACTGCCATTCTGATTGTTGCCTGTCCCTGCGCTTTGGCACTTTCTGCGCCTTTTACTTTTGGTACCATGTTGCGCCTTCTGGAACGAGGAAAATGCTTTGTCAAAAACAGTGAAATCCTTGAGACCATGAGTCGTCTGCAACTGCTTGTCTTCGATAAGACCGGCACCTTGACCACAAATACCGGCACTCAGGTCACATGGTCTCCCACGCTGTCTGGGGAGAAGGAGATTCGTGCCGTCTGCTCTCTGGCGCGCTTGTCGACCCATCCTTTGAGTCAGGCTATTGCCAATCTGCAACCTGCGACTGATGATCTGGAGGTTGAAGGATTTGAAGATCAGCCTGGCCACGGTATTCAAGGTAAAATTTCCGGCAAGGTTTGGCGCCTTGGACAAGCCGAATTTGCGGGAGCGCCGTTGGATTCGCGTCCTGATGGCACCGCTGTATTTATCTCCTGTGATAATCGGTATCAGGGCTATGCCCTGCTTGAGTCCACTCCCCGTCCACACATGCCTCAACTGATGAATGAGCTAAAACCAGACTTTCAACTGGCCCTGTTGACTGGTGACACCGAAAGACAGGAACCCCTTTATCGACAGCTGTTTGGGGATCAGGCGGATCTCTTTTTTCGTCAGACCCCGCAGGATAAACTCGCTTATGTGAAAAAGCTGCAACAGGAGGGCAGAACCATTGCTATGATTGGCGATGGGCTGAACGATGCGGGTGCTTTAATGCAGGCTGATGTGGGTCTTGCTGTAAGTGATGACTTGACCGCATTTTCACCTGCATGCGATGTTATTCTCGATGGTAACCGGCTGCAGGATCTGGCCAGAATACTGAAAGCGACTCGACTGTCTACTGTTGTCGTCCGGCTCAGCTTTGCCATTTCTATCACCTACAACGTGATCGGCATCTCTATTGCCATGCAGGGGCTGCTTTCTCCCTTAACCAGTGCGATATTGATGCCATTGAGCTCGATAACAGTGGTCACTTTTGCTGTGCTGGCAACCCGCTTTGCCGGCGTGAAAGCTGGCCTGAAGTAAAATGCCCTCTACCAATTTTGGCTTTATGATTGATTGCAGCCGCCCGTGACAGTACTTTTAGGTCAGACCTGAATCCCCTTTTTCCTGCAAGTATGGAGACTATAACAATGCGATGGCTTTGCTGCATATTTCTGGCCGTGATTACTGCGCTTCCTGTCCTGGCCCAGGTACCACCTCCACCTCCCGAAGATCCACCTATTCCCAGTGTGATTGGTGATCGGGTAATCGAGAACATAACGGGACGCACTTCACTGACCAGCGCCAATCGTATTGTCAACCGAATCGGTCGAACCTACCGTTTCATGGATATTGGTACGGTCAGTACTGCAGGTGGACTTTTTGACGATTTTTCTTTGGCACTCGATACCAGTTATGCCGATGTTGCAGACCGCGCACTTGGTGGAGATGGCTATGATTTTTCAACCAGCCTTTATATGAATGGTACCATCGGAGATGCCTTCCTACTTGGTATGGGATTGACCCGAGGTCGCTACAGGGTAGATGGAGATATCGATTATGAGCAACATGTCGATACCGTAGATGTATATGGAACCTATGCCCTCACTGATGAACTGAAACTCGGTGCTTATCTCCAATATTACTTTTATGATATCGAAAATGCCCTGGTGGATGATGCAGGTATAGGCAATACCTACCAACGATATGGGGGGGGTCTCCTCGCCACCTGGCGGCATTATGAAGACCCATGGGGATTTGGTGTCACGACCTCGCTGGCCAGTTTCAATAAGCGAAATCTGGAACGCCTTTTCAGTAATAATGACTCTGCATGGGTGACCATTGCCGATATTGAGCGATCGATTACGGACAACCTTGTATTCGATGTATTTGTGACTTTCTATACCTTGCTCGATAATGAGTCAGACTCTGATGGGACCTACTATTCGGCCGGATTCGATGTGGCCTATACTCTGACGGAGCACAGCCTCCTCAGTATTGGCTTCGAAACCGATATTGCCTATGCCGACTATGAGGAAAACCGGATCAACGCAACTTTCGTCTACAATTTCTGACCTCATCCGAAGAGAGCTCCAGAAACCCATTAGCAGGTAATAACCCAGCGTGAATCCAAAGCTGAAAACGGCTATCACTCTCGGGGTCATTTCGCTTATCGTTGCGTTGGCGACCTATATCCTGGCAATTGCCCGACTTGGCGACAGTACCGCTTTTGAGCGCCTGGATGCCCCTTTACAGGATGCCCTCGTTCGCCTTCGCAATAGTACCATGGATCAACCTGTAACCGATGCGATTACGCTGATCGGCATTGATGACCAGACCGTCAGTTCACGGGGCTTTGGTCGCTTCGGACAGGGCATCTGGCGGACCCGCCAGCCATTCATCATGCAGCTGGCAAAATTGCAGGAACTCCAACCAAAGGTAGTGGGGTATGATATCATCATTAAGGAGAATCAGGGAGAAAGCAGTTGGAATGAGAATCTCTATGCCCACGACATGAGTATAGATGAGCTTCTGGAGGCCGTGAAGAATGCTGATGCCAATACGGATAAATCTCGATTCCTGAATCCATTGACAAATTTCGTCACCGAACATGCAGATGAATTGCTGAATACCGCCATGCAGGAATTTCTGCTGAATGCGGATAATACGCGGTTGCTCTTTGCCTGTTCCTATTATGATGAAGGCGGGAAAACCTGGGCCGCCAAGGATATTCTGGGCGCTGATCCATCAGTCGGAACGGAAGATGATGGCAAAGACCTTCCATACATTCGTGACGTCAGAATCCCGATGGATTATGTCAGTGGTGATCTGTCTGATATGCGGTTTTACGAAACGGTGCCAAACCTTCCTACCAACCGCATTCTGGATGCCGGTTATCTGGCTTACATCAACGGTTCACCGGATGCAGATGGGGTGCGACGTCGCTATCCTCTGGTGAAAGGGGTGACCTATTCCTTTCAGGACTCAGAAACCGGGAAGAAGATTGAGCGACGCTTCCTGGTACCTTCCATGGGATTGCTCAGCACGCTCTTCTATCTGGGGATTGATATCAGGGACATGAATTGGAACGATGGCTGGCTTCGTGAAGATGGTAAGCCTTATCTGGAAATAAAGCTTGGCTCCAAACTGATTATCCGCCCTGATGACCATGAGGTTATCGAGGTTCCGATAGATCGTGATGGGCGCTTTTATCTCAATTATGTCGGCAGAATTCACAGCTACAACAATATCAGCTTTCTTTCCACTTTCAGCAATGACCCGGTTGTGACTCAACGTCTGAAAGACAAGATCTCTTTCATTGCCGCAACATATACGGGTGGTGATGCCACGGATATCGGTCCACTGCCTGTTGATACCAATGCGGCTTTGGTGCTGTTTCATATGACAGCCGTCAATAATATGCTGACCGGCAAATACCTGCGACCTGTCGACATGCATGGGTTGCAGCTGATTCTGGTTTGCTTCTTTCTGGTTATGACCGCGGCTGCCATTTATCTGCGGGTGAGGGTTTTTATCTATGCATCATTGGGGATGTTGGCTGCCTATTATGTTCAGTGTTTCGTCTCGATTGCATCGCATCAATATATGTTGCCGATCGCCGCTCCCACTGTATACCTCATTTTCTACTGTCTCGGTACGGTAGCCTATCGGTATGTTACGGAAGAGCGGGAGAAGCAGAAAATTCGTGGCATGTTTTCGACGATGGTATCGCAGGATGTGCTGGAATTTATGGAAGATCATCCAGAGTCATTCTCGCTTGCCGGACAACGTCGAGAAGCAACCATGTTTTTCTCGGATGTTGCGGGTTTCACCACCATCTCCGAATCGCTGCCACCCGAACAACTGGTGGAATTGCTGAACCAATATCTATCGCCTATGACAGACATCGTTATGGAGCACGAGGGGTTTGTGGACAAGTACGAAGGTGACGCCATCATGGCAGAATGGGGCGTTCCTTATCCAAATACCGATCATGCCAGACTGGCCTGCTGGGCTGCACTTGAACAACAACGGTTGCTGGCAGAATTGCGTCCCGGTTTCAAGCGTGATTTCGGGGTTGATATTTTCGTCCGTATGGGGCTCAATTCAGGTACCGTCTCCGCCGGAAACATGGGATCGGAGCGCCGATTCTCCTATACTGTCATGGGAGATGCGGTTAATCAGGCTGCCCGTTTTGAACCGACCAATAAGGTTTACGGTACCGATATCATGATTGGGCAAAGTACCTATGAGCTGGCTAAAGCCCATATTGAGGCCCGTCTTCTAGATCTGATCGTCGTCAAGGGCAAGACCGAACCGATCAAGTGCTACGAATTGATCGCTAAAAAAGGACGAGCTACTGCCGAACAGCTTGAGATCATATCCCTTTATGAACAGGGACTGCAACTCCATTGGGAACGGAAATGGGAAGAGGCATTGGATGCCTTCCGCCGCATCCTTCACATTGCCACTGATGATGGTCCGGCAAAGACCATGATTGAACGGGTCGAAGGTTACAAGGACAATCCGCCACCGGAAGCCTGGCAGGGAGAATATGTCCGCACCTCGAAAGACTGATCCCTAGGGAGCAGTAGACAAGGTGCCTTTTTCGTCAACTTCGTAATCCCATTGCCTGATGTAGGTATCACTGCTCTGGAAAGTATCTCCCCGGTGAGTCAGCTCCATCTCCAGTTGCTGGTCAAGTTCCTTTCGAATTGCCTGACACGCCTCACTCTGCACCAGATTATTCTGCTGCCAGGGATCACGGGCATCATGATAGAGCATCAAAGGGCCGACCAATGAGCGCACATGGGTGTAGGCATCATTGATGATGCCACGATATTCAAATCCTCCTTGATGCCGGGCAAACTGTCCGAACGGATGATAGCATGTTACCAGACCACGTCCATGTGATGGATCTTCTCCCCCCTCCAGATGGTTTCTGAAATCACGTCCTTCGACACCTGCGGGGATTGGCAGGTCACAGAGGGAGAGCAGAGTCGGCATGATGTCTGGCGCATCGATAAAACCATTGATTTCCCTTCGCTTTCTGCCAAACAGGCGGGGATATCGCAGCAGAAATGGAACCCGGACTGATTCTGCCCATGGTCGTTGCTTCTTCCATTGGCCCTGCGAACCGATCATATCGCCATGGTCTGAGGTAAAGACCAGGATCGTATCGTCGGCAAGACCTGTTTCATCCAGACAAGCCAGCAACTCAGCCATGCAGTCATCAAGTGCCGTGCAGTGTGCATAGTAACCCGCAAGTTGTGCCCGTGCAGCCTCGGCAGCCTCCTTCGGCACATTAGGACGCAGCTCGATATCAGCAGCCTGATAGCGCTGCCGATAGGCTTCCGGTGCAGTCTCATAAGGTGCATGAGGCGGACCCCATGACAGGACCATCAGGAAGGGCTTATCCTGAGTACGATTGCGCAGATAGGTGCAGACATCCCGGGTCTGCGCTTGCGCATCGTAACCATCCCAGACTTTCGGCGTCGGATCATCACCCTCAAAATAAAGAGAATGATTATAGTCGTGGGTGCACTCGCAGACTTTCCAATAATCAAATCCAAAATGCCGATCCGGTGGAACAGGGTGCAGGCGGCCACCGGCATTCACATGCCATTTCCCCACATAGGCAGTGTTATAGCTGGCGGCATGGAATGCTTCCCCCAGAGTCTGCCCCTTGGGGTGCAGTGGTGCATCATTGAGAAACAGGCCATGCGTCAGCGGGTATTGCCCTGTAAGCAGGCTGGCGCGATATGGGGTGCATACCGGCGAACTTGGAACCGCATTACGCAGCACCAGACTCTCCTCTGCCAGAGCGTCAATATTTGGAGTTTGCACCACTTTATTACCCGCATAGCCAAAAGCCTGTGCGCGCCATTGATCCGCAAAGACAAAAAGAACATTGGGTTGAGACATGGGTAATGAACCTTTAGTATTTATTTGCACTGAACCTGATATAGTAGATATCAGGTCGTTCACTTATTCTTTTACATAACCTCGATATTATTTGTGATAAGTTGTAGAGATGAAGATCCCCGCAGATCAATGGTTGACGGCTCTTTCAGATCCCCGGACAGACCTCAATGTTGAGCGATTCGGCTTAACCCAGGTCTCTTCCCGCTGGCATCTCCAACATCGGGTCATTCCTGAGCACTATCTCACCATGGTCGTCAAGCATAACAATTGCTGTCAGGCCGGATCTGACCTGAAAAAAACGATTTTAGATACCTGTCTGGGGCCTGAATCTTTGCTCATGATCGCTCCGCACGTGCCACATTGTATGAGACCCCTTGATCTGGACCATCCACATACTTTTTATCATCTTCGCTTCACCCTGACCAGACACGGAGAACCGCTGATGTTTGCAGAGGATGTTCTGTCTTTGCCACATGCCGGTTCACTGCGCCCCTGGGTTGAGGAGCTGTTTATCTGTTATCATCGGTCTGAGCATGACCTGGCGATGGTTCAATTCCGCGCTACCCTCACCAGTCTGTTGTGTCACTTTTATGAGGAATGCCGAGAATCCTCCGTTAAGCACCACAGAAAATTGTCTCGTGCGCAGCAAGAAACGATCCTCAGGGTGATTGCTGAAGCGGGTCGTATACCCGTAACACCCGCAGATCTGGCCAGGGAATTGCACTACAATCCTGATTATTTCAGCCGTCTGTTCCGCGAAACCTATGGCATTCCAGCGCGGAGCTGGATCGTCCGCCAGCGCATGCTTAAGGCTGCAACCTTGCTGGAAGAGACTTCACAGACGATTTCACAGATCGCTGAATCGGTTGGCTACACCGATATTTTCCTGTTCAGCCGGCAGTTTAAGAACATCATGGGGGTCAGCCCCACTAAATATCGTAAGGGTAAAAACCTTTGATTTGTACACCACTGATTCTGGCTTGCGTTTGACCTCTCCCAATCCAGGATCAGTTCCTTGACGGCTTGGCGCTTACAAAGCAAAAATGGTATACTCAGTTCATCTGGACAGCAACCGGTTATGGCCCTGTTCCACCTTTGCACCCACCACTTTTGTCTTTGGGCCCTCGCGACGGATTCTTGTGCAACTATCAGAATACCGACAGCAGGCAGATTATAGGGATTGTGGGGGCATGGTTTTACGGAAGGTGCTGGGAGACATGCCGACATACCGGGAAAAGGTATGGCTGAAGTGGCCGGCATCGGAAAAATTGAGGGATTGGGCGATGTCTGCGGTGGTCCGGTTTGTCCGCAGGAGCTGAACCTTCGCGGTCTCCATCTGCTGTTTGCGGTAATAGTCGTGCATGGTCATGTCGAACCATTGCCTGAATTGTCGCTGCAGGGTGCGCAATGAAATACGGCAGTCGGCTGCGATGGCGTTGTAGTCAGGAGGATTTTGCAGATCAGCGAGGTCGGCAGCGACCTTTTCCAGCCAAGGAGGCGGTCCATCCTTGGTGGCGTAATCCTGAATAGTCAGGAGCATCTGTTCAAATGCCATCGCGGCCCTCATCTGGTGATTTTTTCGGATATCAAAACCGTGTCGTAATCCTTTATCAAAGAGCGTTGCAAGATGGTCAGCCTGACTGGGTCGAAGTAGAATGGGCTCCCGGGGAAGCAGACCTGCCGTAAGCCATTCCAACGGACGCGATCCGGCAAGGACCACATAACGATGGTGCCATCTGCCGTACGCTTTTTCCGGGCCATATTGAACGGTGACTTCAGGATAGTTTACCCAGAAAAAACAGCCTTTCAGGGTCAGTTTCCGTCCCGCAATCTGCCAGTATAGATCGGCATCAATAACCAATTGCAGTTCGGGATAGACCGTGGTGGGATGCAGGTGACAACTGTAGGCTGGCAGATTGTCGCCAAGGACGATTCTGAGGATTTCCTGATTCATGTCGTTATTATACAAGAAGTGGCGGCTATTTCCATTCCCCCGGTTCCATAGCAGACCTAATGTGTAGTGGCACAGATTGCAGATCGTCAACCAACAGACAGATGAGGGCAGCTATGAAGTGGGAGCTGACAGCGGAACAGACCAGATGGGTCGAACAACACCTGAATGAGATGTCACTTGAAGAGCGGATCGGACATCTGCTTTGTCCAAGCTGGGATATGTTGAAGCCGGAAGAATGGAAAGCCATCCTGCCGGAAATCCCGGTGGGCTCGATGTTCTTTGCGGACTGGCGCACTGAAGATCTCGAAATTGGTACCGACATGGTTTTTCGGCTGTTGCGTATCCAGCCCCTGATTGCGGCAGATATGGAGTCCGGTTATAAAGCCAGGACCAGCTTCCCCACTGCCATGGCCTGCGGCGCCACCAACCACCCGGAGTGGATGGCAGATCGCGGACGGGCCACTGCTCGCGAAGCCCGAGCCGCAGGCATCTGCTGGTCCTTTGCGCCGAATATCGATATCCCGATGAATCATCGTAATCTGGAAACCCTGACCCGTGCCTGGTCGGACGACCCTGACACGATCATTCGTATGACCACCCCCCTGATTAAGGCCATGCAGGAGCACGATCTGGCAGCAACCTGCAAGCATTTTCCCGGCACCGGTGTCGATGATCGTGATCAGCACATGTGTACGGCGATCAATCCTTTGCCGATGGACCAATGGATGGCGACCTTCGGCAAGGTATGGAAATCTGCAATCGACCAAGGGGTAATGAGTATCATGCCCGGCCATATTGCCCTGCCGGATTATGAAGGCAAGGCAGATCACCCCTGGGAATGCCTGCCGGCAACGCTTAATAAGCATCTGCTGACCGATCTCCTCCGCCGTGACCTTGGCTTTGAAGGAGTGATTGTTTCGGATGCCGGCACCATGATCGGCTTTGCCTCGCGGGTGCCAAGAGAACGTATGGCCCTCGATTTCATCCTGGCTGGTGGCGATGTCTATCTGTTCCCGGAAGTCAGAGAGGACTTCGGGTACCTGATGGCCGCTCATCGTCGGGGAGAACTGACGCTGGAGCGGATTAATCAGTCGGTGAAACGGGTCCTGACCATGAAGGCCTTGCTCAAGGTGAGTGAGATGCCAAAATCCGCCCCGGTTCCGGTGGAGGAGTTGCAGCAGTCGAAGGAGCTGGCCACCAGAATCGCGGAGCAATCCATTACCATTCAGCGCTCGAGCCCGGCCTTTCCGGCAAAACTGAAACCGGGGAGTCGGGTCTTGACGGTCACCATCGCTCCTGATTTTGGCCGCGAAACCCATCGCACCCTGCCGATGGATACCATTGATGAAGAGCTCCGCGCCCGTGGATTCGAGGTGACCAACATGAAATCTCCAGGCCACGAGGTGCTGAGGAAAGCGATTTTCGAATACGACCACATCTTCATGAATTTCCAGACAGCCATGCACCAGGTCTTTGGCAATGCCCGGATTATTGATCAGCACGCCATGAACTTCTGGGAAGCCTTCTGGTATGGCCATGATCATATCGTCTTTACCTCGTTCGGATCTCCTTATCACCTGTACGAGCTGCCCCATCTGCCCAATATGATCCTGGCCTATGCCGCCACCACGGAGGCCCAGCGCGCCGCGGTGAAAGTCTGGCTCGGCGAAATGGTCGCCTTGGGCAAGAGTCCGATCACCATGCCGAAGGAGGCCGGACCGTGCTTGTAATGTCAGATACAAAACCGGAATCCGCGCACTACTTCAGCTTTGACGATGAACACCGCGCCTTTATCGCCCATCGCCCGGATGCGCCTCAGCCCTGGATTAACTATCTGAGCAATGGCCGTTTCCACGCCTTTGTTTCTCAGGCCGGCGGCGGCATGGCGTGGTGGCACTCGCCGGTGGTATTGCGATTGACCCGGTATCGACAGTTCAATCTGCCCCTCGATTCACCGGGATTTTACATCTACATCCGCAACCAGCAGGGCGAAATCTGGTCACCCACCTGGCGTCCCTGTGAAACGACTCTTGACGCCTGGAGCGCAACCCATCAACCAGGGATGACCACCTTTAAGGCCGAAAAGGATGGGATCTGCGCCACCCTCAGCTTCTTCGTTCCGCCGGAATATGATGCGTTGGTCTGGGACCTGAAACTGTCCAGCAAACGCGACTCAGCAACAGCGCTGGATGTCTTCGCTTACGTCGAGCATTCCCAACTGAACTGGGAACCGGAAAGTTGCTGGGGGTATTACTGTCGACTGCAGTTGAAAACCTGGTATGATCCACAAAGCCAAAGCTGCAATTACCTCTGCCACACCGCCGATCATCCCCGAGGAGAAGAGCTACCGCTGGTTTTTCTGGCCAGCTCAGTGGAGGTCGCATCTTACTCCGGCAGTCGCAACGCCTTCATCGGCGATTATCGCAGCGAACGAAATCCCATCGCCATTGAAAATGGTGGTTGCAGCAATGCCACGATTCAATGCGGTGAACCGGCATCCGCGCTGCATTCCCGGATCACGATCAACGCCAGGGAATCCACTACCGTTGCATATTGTCTGGGGGTTGCGCCTGGAGCCCTGGTCGATCTGCCCAATGCCGAAAAAAAACGGGATGACCTGATCGCAACATTACTGAATCCAGAGGAAATCAACCGCCAACGTAAGCTGTCTGCATCTTGGTGGAAAGATCATTTCAGCCGCTTGCAGTGCCGGGTGCCGGACACTATTGCAGAGCGGCAGATCAACACCTGGAGTGTGGTCAATTCGGTCAATACCGGTCGCTATTCGCGTTCGGTCAATAGCTACGCCCCTGGCATTCGCGGCATCGGCTTCCGTGATACCTGCCAAGACATGCTGGCCGTTGCGTACCGAAAACCAGCCTGGGCCAATGAGGTGTTCTGCTACCTGCTCTCCCAGCAATACCGCGACGGGCACACGGTGCACTATGCCTACCCCGAGGAGCGCAAGCCCCCCCACCCTTTCCCTGCGCAGTGACAATCATCTCTGGTTGCCGCTGGTAGCCCATGCGATTGCTTCCGAAACCGGTGACAGGAGCTTCCTCGAACAGGAGATTCCTTTTCTTGCCGACGATCATGCCAGCCCTGATGGCCAGGGCACCGTCTGGGATCATCTCATGGCGGCGGTACAATTCACATGGAAAAACCGGGGTGCGCACGGCCTGCCCTTGACCTTTCAGTCAGACTGGAATGACATCATCGGCCGCTTCAACCGCCGAGGCCAGGGTGAAACTGTCTTTGCCGGCATGCAATATGTCTTCGCCCTGCGCAAGTTGATTGAACTTGCAGAATGGGCTGACAAACCGGATTTGCAGCACCTGCAGGACATGCTGCACGCACAGCTTGCGGCTCTGCAAAACGCTGCCTGGGATGGTGAATGGTGGCGCCGGGGTTTTGATGATGATGGCAATCCCGTTGGCAGCAACACATACACGGCGGCACGCCTTTTTCTCAATCCGCAGAGCTGGGCCGTGATTTCAGACACAGGTTCTGCCCAGCAGCAGCAATCCGGAATGGACGCAGTAGCCCAGCAGCTTGATACCGGCATTGGCCTGAAAATCCTCACCCCTGGCTTTACCTCCTGGAGCGACGAGCACGACGAGGGTCGTCCACCCCTGCAGGATGGTTATGGTGCTGGATGTGGGGAAAATGGAGCCATCTTCTGCCATGCCAACACCTGGGCAGTGATGGCAGAAGCGTTGCTGGGCCATGGTGATCTGGCCTGGAAATACTTCACGCAGCTTATTCCGCAGAATGTCATTGCCAGCATCGGCGTTGACCGTTATCGCGCAGAACCTTATGCCTGGGTCAGCAATATTGTCGGCCCGGAAAACGGTCAATTTGGCTGGGCCAACGTGGAGCAGATCACCGGCACTGCGCCTTGGATGGATGTCGCGGCCACCCAGTATCTGCTGGGGATTCGGCCATACCCCGAAGGCCTCGTCATCGCCCCCTCTATCCCTGCTCAATGGCCTGGGTATTCGGTGCAACGCATTTTCCGCAGTTGCGCGCTGCATATTGAAGTCATCAACGAATCGCAAACCGGGTTCGGGGTAAGATCACTGACGGTGGAGAGTGCAGAACTGCCGGTAACCCCGGTTGCCAGTATCCCGGCAGAGTTGATGAAAGGAAAAGACCAGCTTTCGGTAAAGGTGATTCTGTAAAAAGTCCGACTTGCCCGGACATCACTCGGCATAGCCAGCGATAACAGGCGACACTTGCTATGCCGAACAGTTGTCAGAAGGTCAGGTCAGCGCAGGTTTGCTTTGCCTTCGAATCCAGGTGGTAATCCATTGGGGATGTGTCCCGACGCGGGTCCACCACCCCCGCAATTGCCGGAAATGTCGATATGGAGCGGCGAGTTGACCTGATCGGTCCAGACTTTACTGGCAGGATCGACACCATCTGCCCAGACCACGGTGGCGGTGCCGACAAAGCCCTGATTGTTGCGCATATTGATGTAGTTCGGGCACTCAAAGAGCCGGACAATCGACTGATCCTGTCCCGACACCCCGGACAACCCACCTTCCAGATAGGAATCACGGATAGTGATGCCTTCAGGAATGGCAGGAAAAGTCACATCGCCTGGAACGTACCAATTGATCAGGGTAGTGCCGTTGGATTCATCACTGAACCGACAGTCGGCGATGCAGATTCCATAATGCGAATTCACCTGCACCGGCTTCATGGAAAACCAGGCAGTTTCCACGCCGGTATTCTGTCCGGTGGTGATAAAGATCGAGTTTCTGGCGTCAAAGGTTCCACCTTCAAGCTGGAAGGCAGTTGCCTCATCGGCAGTCAAAGGTTTCTTGTTGAGGAAGCAGCGATTAAATACCACACGATCACAATTCCAGACCCGCATAGCACGTTCACAACCATCGAACCGGCAGCCTTCTACCGTCAATATACTGGATCTGTTACCATATCTGATAGCGGTATCGGTGATGCCAACAAATTGACACCCCTCAATCGTCGCCATGCCCTGTCCCACATCGCGGGTAGAGCTCCCCCATTCGATAGCACAGGAAATATCCACAAATATAAGTCCCGTCACTTTGTTTCGATAAACACTCGTACAAACAAGCGCTGGAGCATCGGGGTCTGAAGGAGAATCGACAGGCTTCAGGATCGCATTATCGCCCTTAATCGTGACATAGCCATTCCCTACGGACAGCGAGCCATCCAGCTTATAAGTGCCTGCCGGCAGGAAAACCGTGGGAGCAGCCCCAAGCCAGGTCAGGCCGTTATGATTTGCCGGTGAAATTGCCGAAGTCTGGCTGAGTGCATAATCAATTGCGCTCTGGATCGCAGCTGTCTGGTCAGTGCCATCACCAGGAGCACCGTAGTCGCGAACATTGACCATTCCATCCTGTGCCAGGATCGCTAAAGCACAGGTTATTCCGAGAAACATGGACAGCATTTTCATCATAATTGCCTTCATTTTAGAGTTCATTTCAGCTTCAGATCACGGCAGGATAGGCTTGTAAGACAAGCTCAATCCAAGGATGCAAACAGGCGCTTCATGGGCATGCGCAGGTCTCCTTTTATAGGTTGATACATGGGGCATATTAAAGATCTCTGCATATAATTAATTGCCTTGACATCTAAACAGTCATCTACGAAACTGCTCAGACAGATGAATGGGGTCAGTCTGTCTCCGTCTTACTGGCATAATCCTGAGCAATGGCTTCAGAGCTCCAGGCATAGCCAGCGATCTTCGCTTCATCAAGCAGCCAATGTCCACCATGATCAGAATCGTCCTGCAGGGATTCCGTATCATCCGGTTTATCTGGAGACCCGAAATACGGCAGGGAATTGAGTCGTGATTGTAGGGGCGGCAGTTCACGCACACCAACCAGACTTCCATTCAGGTAGAGTCGCAATGCCTGCAGGTCATAGGTCACGGCAAACTGCTGCCATACCCCAAATGAAAGGCTGGTTTCCGACTGCACTTCCTCATGTTCCAAACGGTTCTTCCGCAAGCGCGTAATCAGATGCCCTTCGGGTGAAACGGATATCGTCAGATGGGAATCAGAAAACAAACGAATGGTCGCTCCGGGCTGCCCGATTCTGGTCCAAGCCAGTACCGTAAAAGCCCCAACCGGGAAAGACCCGCTACGGAGCGAAAGTCGGGATTCAGGCCCGAAATCCATTGCGGTGCCGCGCAGACCGGGAGTCCAGACCGGGTCCCCCGATCCAGCCCCCCACTTTGCCTGCCGACTCCGCTTGTTGAACAGCCAGCCATACCCCCGACTGGTATAGCAGCCACCATCATTTACAAACCAGCCTCGCCCCTCGTCGAAAGCATAGTTGAACTCAGGCATCCGCCATGCAGGCAGATCAAGCTGTCGCACCTGATCACGAGAAAAGTCATTGCGCGATACTGTGCTGCCGTCTTCGACCAGATCATCATAGGCCACCCCGGAATGAAGGATCGACACCGGCACGGTCTTGCTAGTGTCATCCGAACGAATCCATAACAAAGGTCGGGAATAAGCGATCCTGCCGTCATCCAGTTCCACCTGACAGGCAATCGAACGCCAGGGTTCGCTCTGCTGCAGATTGGGCAGAAAAGCACGAACCTCCAGACTGGAACCACTGAGCTCTGGCAAAGTTGGCAGACTGTGTCCATCTTCAGCCAGACGCACCCGCAAAGTACCGCTATCATCCGCCGTCGGAATAAGTTCTGGCCGGGTTGCAAGACCATAAAGGGACAGCCTTACTTCCCGTGAAAGCTTATTGCCTTTCAGAGAAAGTATCGCCTGTTGTGGATCAGAAGTTCGAATTGCCAGAACCGCATTTGGCGTCTGAGGACGAAACCCTTTACCTTTGCCCAATTTCAGACAAGCATGCTTCCCTTCCAGGGGTATATGCAGGCTCCCGGTATCGTACTCATCACACTCCCTGGCCCCATAGAGCCAGACAAACTCAGCACCATTCAATTCCAGGTTCACAACCTCGTCATAGCTCCAGTTATCCAGTGCCAGAAAGAGCATTGTTTCTTCTGGGGTGGTCGTTTCCGCATCAAGCAGGATCTGAGTGCTGTCAGCAAGCTGCACCTGCCGGATCTCTACCGGTGCCTGAATACGAACCTGCACCTGCACCGGCTCTTTCTGCTGAAGGCTCGGTCCATTCTGGTTTACGAACGTACAACTGACTGCAACATCCTCTGCAACCCGGTCGGTATCAATGACCAGGGGCGGCAGGGTACGCAGGTTATCAGTGCGCAGCAGCAGCGGAGAAAGACGTATAACTCTCCCGTCACTTATAAGACAGGGAGACAATACTGCACAATCAAGCGGTAAGCGCAAGCTGTCAAAATCAACATTCCTGACTAACGCATGATTACCATTCGGTACCAGCTTGAGATCCTGACTCAGGATAACCCGATCATCCAGATCACGAAGTTCAAGGCGACCGGACCATGCCGTGCCAGTCTGGTCCGGTAAAGCAATCATCTGCAGCCTCAGATTATCACCGAGCAACTGCTCCGGCTGGTAGGCAACCACTATACGCGTCCGGGCAAATGGTGACCGGTCCGTGCTGTAAACAGCTTTGTAGAAACGGGTGATGACTTCCAACCCACCCGGCGAACGCCAGGATGGCATGCAGGCGCTTTCATGCCCGTCATTCCAGGTCACCAGAATCATCCGTTTCAATCCCGCCGTAAGCCCGGCTTCCAATGAATCGATATAGGAACCAGTCCCGTTGTAGACCCGATAATTGTTCCTGAACATCCGGTTTCGGTTGTCATAGCCCGGCCAGATACTGCCCCAGATTTCACACTTTTCACCACCAGCATTCAGCGCCTCGGTCACCGTGCGGATATTGTCTGGAGTCCGCAGGTTCCGCCAGGAATTATAGGCTTCCAGCTTGCTGCTGTGGATCTTTGCCAATCCATCAAGCCTCGGACCATCAACCCCGGTATCCGTGGTACGGAGCCAGGAAAAATCAACCTCCCCGGCCCGTACATCCTCCCGAAATCGCTCCATATCCTTCAGGTATGCCGGACCACCCCAAGAGCTCAGCAGCGGACGTCCATCAATACGCAACATGTTTGGATGATCTCCATATTCCCGCAGATACGCCACCGTCGCCTCGACAAACGCCTCATAGCTGGGATAAAAATGATGAGCCACACCTGCAATCTGCGGAATGACATAAAACGGCTCCTCCAGTTCCATGCGGCCAATCGTCTTCAGCCAGGATGCCGCACTTCCATAACTCGGCCAGACCTGCATCCCGTCAAATCCATAGGCCCGCATGGCGTTGATTTCCGCTTCACGGGTCGCCTGATCCCCAGCTTCCAGGCGACGGATGAACGGAAACACATCCAGACCGGGGATCTGCTGGCCCCCACGCATGGAGGACGCTCCGAATACGTCCATATAATTTGAAATAAAAAGCACTTTATCCTCACTCATCTCCGATACCTCTGGCTTTACGGTCCTGCAGCCGCACAGCCAGACTGCCATGCTCAGGAACGCTATAACTGCATGTTTCCCCATCTCACCAATCCCCTTGAGTGACCTGCCAGCGATTCGGAGCACCAATGGTCTCCTCGTAGCGCAGAAACTCAATGTGTCCATCACAAAAGGCATAATTGTTGGCCGTATCATGCAGGCCGGTCAGGATGAAAGGACTCAGGGAACCTACCGATGCAATCCGTCCATATTTATACACCCCGGCCGCCGCAGGATTGGTTGTCACCCCGGACCGTGCTCCATGGCCAATGCAATTGCCGGAACAGTGGTTTTCCGCCAGCAGAATCGTCTGTGCAGGTGAGGTTACCCGCGTGATCCGAATCCCGCCGATGCCATGGATCGCCCTGGCATTATTGGTCGGGTTCAGGTTATTCATCACTTCCATATTGGCGGCATAGCTGCATTTGCCCATATAGAGATTAAAATTACTCTGTATCCAGGCATCATATCCCATTTCATCACTCGGGCAGGCAAACACGCTGTCCCGACCGCTCCAGTGACGGGTTCCGTTATCATTGAAGATCTTCCCCGCCGAAACATAATCCGCCATCAATACCATCCAGGTGGGATAGTGACCGGATGCCGGTTCGATATAAGGCATGATGCCATCACTATCCATGGAATACATCGTCAGCCCCATGGCAATCTGTTTCATATTGGACGCACATTTGGTGGTCCGTGCTTTTTCCCGTGCCTTACCCAGCGCAGGCAGCAAAAGCGAAGCCAGAATAGCAATTATAGCTACTACAACCAGCAGCTCTATCAAAGTGAAGCGTCGCAGCATCCTGTTCATTCCATGATTCCTTCCAGATTCTTTCCTGTGATTCATGATTTTGCTCTCCCAGACGTCATCCGTTCAACTAACAAGGGTCGCTTGCTCAGGCGGATATAATCATCCTGTCTGCCACCATTCAGCAACTCAACCAGCAGATCCACCGAAGCTTTGGCTTCGCCCAGCGCATCGCGT
>MDTD01077420.1_pt1 | contig 18043 bp, 18 predicted proteins | sample 811221 | NCBI WGS metagenome assembly MDTD01 (sample SAMN05326646, study PRJNA326480) | marine metagenome | isolation source: seawater | place: Pacific Ocean: South West | collected 2011 | reverse complement strand
GGTGGAGTTCCGGCAGCACGATGCGGAGCGGAAGCGCATCGCCACGGTCGCTGCCGAGTAGGCCTCGAAAGCGGCGCGAGTCGGAGAGCATGAGTATGGCCTCGGATCGTGCCGCAGCCTTCGACGGCCCGGCCGGCAGTGATTCCCTCTCGATGGGGCAGTCGGCCGACTGCTCGGTCCGTGCCGAGGGCGAATTTCGCAGCGTCGACGGCCACCATACGCCCGCCATCTGGTCGCTGGCCGAGGAGGTGGCGATCGGCTTCTCCTATAACGGCGTCACCCAGGCGGTGATGATGGCGACCCCCGCCGACCTCAAGGATTTCGCGGTCGGGTTCAGCCTCGCGGAGGAACTGGTGGCGTCGGCCGCGGCGATCCGCGCGATCCTGGTCGAGCCGGTGACCGGTGGCATCCGACTGGAAATGACGGTGCCCGAAGCGGATTTCGCCGGCGACCACCTGCGTGAGCGGAGCGTCGCAGGCCGCTCGGGCTGTGGCCTGTGCGGCGTCGAGAAGATCGAGAACGCGGTCCGGGAGTCGCGCCGGGTCGCACGCGGATTCACCCTCGAAATGGCGGCCGTCGGCCGTGCGCTCGAAGCGCTGCCGGGGCTTCAGGTGATGAACCGGGTCAACCACTCGGTCCACGCGGCGGCGGCCTGCGATCCGGCGGGAAACATCCTGCTGGTAAGGGAGGACGTCGGCCGCCACAACGCCCTCGACAAATTGATCGGCGCCATGGCGCGGGCTGGGGTTCCGGCGGCGGAGACCTTCGTCGTGCTGACCAGCCGCTGCTCGTTCGAGATGGTGCAGAAGGCGGCTGCCGCCGGCGTGCCGCATCTGGTGTCGATGTCGGCCCCGACCAGCCTGGCGCGGGATTTGGCGGCGCGGGCCGGGATCAGCCTGACGGCGCTTCGCGGCGCCGATGGCTTCATGGTTTTCGATGCGGCGCACGAACGGAAAGGGACGGATGGAAACCCATGACATGGTTCGCATGGCGAACCAGATCGCTGCGTTCTTTCGGGCCTATCCGGAGGACGAGGCGGTGACCGAAGTGGCGAATCATATCGCGAGCTTCTGGGACCCGCGGATGCGCCGGCAGCTCCGCGATTACGCCGCGGCGGGCGGGGACGGACTCGATCCGATGGTCATGGCTGCGGTCCCTCGCATAAGGATTCCCGCCGACGAGGCGGCGTGACGCAGGACGCCGTGATCGTGTACAACGTGGTTCAAATAATAACCGCGGGGAGGGGGTACCGATCATGGCTTTCTGGGATCGGCTACGAAAGGAACACATTGTCGCCGGCGAAGACTTCAACCGACTGAAGGTTCCGCCGGCCTCGATCGCCATTCATCTCTGTATCGGCTCCGTCTATGCATGGAGCATCTTCAATCCCGCCCTGATCAAGGAAATCGGCGTCGTCACCAGTGCCTCCGAGGACTGGTCGCTGAGTTCCGTGGTCTGGGTGTTCTCGACGGCGATCGTGTTCCTGGGCCTCGCTGCGGCCTTCGCGGGCAAGTGGCTCGAGGACGTGGGGCCCCGCATGGTTGGCTTCGTCGCCGCCTGCTGCTGGGGCGGCGGCTTCATCATCGGCAGCATCGGCATCGTCACCCATCAGCTCTGGCTGATCTATCTGGGCTACGGCGTGATCGGCGGCTGCGGGCTCGGCCTCGGCTACGTGTCGCCGGTGAGCACCTTGATCCGCTGGTTCCCCGACCGGCGCGGCATGGCCACCGGCATGGCGATCATGGGCTTCGGCGGCGGCGCGATGATCGGTGCGCCGCTGAAGGAATGGCTGCTCCAGCTTTACTATCAGGCCCCGCAATACCTGGGCGCGCTGGGCGAGGTCGACCTCGTCACCGAAGGCGGCGTCCGCTTCGCGCAGATCGACGGTGCTTTGCGGGAGGTCGTCGTGGTTTCGGCCGGCGACATCCCACGGATGATCGTGCCGGGACCGGAGGGGGTCTATCTGGCCGGGACCGGTTCGACCGGCGCAGCGGCGACCTTCCTCACCCTCGGCATCGTCTACTTCATCGTCATGACGATCGCCGCCTTCTCCTACCGGGTGCCGGCGGAAGGCTGGAAGCCCAAGGGCTGGACGCCGCCGACCGAGGCCGAGGCGAGCCGGCGGATGATGACCCACCGCCACGTTCATATCGATCAGGCGCTGAAGACGCCGCAGTTCTACCTGCTGTGGATCGTCCTCTGCGCGAACGTGACCGCCGGCATCGGCGTGCTGGGCGTCGCCAAGACGATGATGTCGGAGATCTTCGGCACCACGCTTCCGACCATCGTCGATGGCGCGTTCGCTGCGACCTACGTGCTGATGATCAGCGTCTTCAACATGGTCGGCCGCTTCTTCTGGGCCAGCACGTCCGACTATATCGGTCGCAAGACGACCTACTACGTCTTCTTCCTGCTCGGCATCGTCCTCTACATGTCGGTGCCCTATTCGGCGCAGCAGGTGAGCGCCGATCCGACGGTGACGTGGCTGGTGATGTTCTACGCGGCGACGATGATCATCTTCACCATGTACGGCGGCGGCTTCGCCACCATACCGGCCTATCTCGCGGACATCTTCGGAACCAAGTATGTCGGCGGCATCCACGGTAGGCTGCTGACCGCGTGGTCGACCGCAGGCGTGCTCGGACCGCTGGCCATCACCCATCTGCGGCAGATGTCGGTGAACTCGGCGATTGCCGATCTCGCAGCCAAGGTCGATCCGGCCGCCTTCCAGGCCAAGTTCGGAGCGGGGATCGAACAGCTCGATGCCCTCGTCGCCGCCAACACGGTGACGCTCTCGAAGCTTATGGAGATCGCGCCGGAAGGGACCGTCGACCCGACACCCAGCGTCTACAACACGACGATGTATGCGATGGCGGGTGCCCTGGTGGTCGGTCTGATCGCCAACTTCCTGGTGCGGCCGGTCCATGCCCGCCACCACCTCCCTGAGGAAGGGCTCAAGAAAGCGGCAGCGGAATAAGGCGCTGCCGGCAAGTCGCTTCGCCCCGGTCTCCCGGCGTGGAGGCCGGGGCGCTAGCGATCTCGATCCCGGTCAGCCCTGGACCTTGACGTGGTACTCCGGCGTCGGGTTCAGCGGGCAGGAATAGATGTAGTCGCCTTCCTCGAGGTCGATCTCGTAATCCTTGGTGACGCCCGCGGTCAGCCCGCCGCCCCGGGCCTTGGGCTTGAAGGGGATCGACAGGGTGTCGGCGGCCCGGAGATAGAAGCCGAGCTCGTAGGGGACGTCCTTGTTCGTCACCCGGAAGATGTACTTGCCGGGCTTCAGCATCAGGGTCTCGGCTGCCGCGAGGCGCTCCTCGCCGGTCTTCTCGTTCACAGCCTCGCAGTCGGCCTTGGTGGAGGGTGAGTAGCCCTGGTCCGTGTGCTCCGGCTCCAGGAACTGGCAGCCGGTCTGGGTCAGCTCGATCACCGTGACGTCGTCGTCGGCAAGGGCCGGCCCGCCGAAACCGGCAGCCAGCGCCAGCGACGCGCCGAGCCCCATGGCGGTGGAAATCATCGGTCGCATCTGTAGTCCTCCCGTTTGGCCGTCGAAAGACAGCATCGGAGCTTCGAAGACATCGCCGGAAAAGAAATGTCTCTCGTCGAATATTCGTACGGAGCACGGCTATCCAGTCGATGTGGCTGAAAGTATTCTCCCCGCGGTGGGGGCATCGCAATAGGCGCTCGTGCGCCATGACGGGATTGTGAAGCCAGTTGACCTGCGCCTCCGCGCCCCTAACTCCGTTTCAGACGATGTGGATGCGGGGATAGATGCAGGAGAATTCATGCGTGCGTTCGTGAAGTATGTTGGTCTTCCGGCGGTCCTCGGGACCGTTCTGACCAGTGGGGCCGGCGCCCAGTCGGTTGCCGATCGCCTCGATCAGCTAACGTTGCCCGAAGGGTTCGAAATTTCGATCTACGCCGAAGTTCCGGGCGCGCGGGAGATGGCGATCGCCGGGGAAATGGGTGTGGTCTTCGTCGGTACGCGATCGAGCGAGCTGTACGCGGTGATCGACGACGACCGTGACGGCACCGTCGATCGTGTGCTGACCATGCGCGACGACCTCAATGCACCCACCGGACTCGCCTATGACGACGGAACGCTCTACGTCAGCGAGCAGCATCGCCTGACGCGTTACGACGTCAGCCAAGTCGGGGCTGACGGCGCCGTCTACGAACCCGAGGTGCTCTACGACAAGCTGCCCGACCGCAGCCACCATGGTACCCGGGCCACCGAGCTCGGACCGGACGGCAAGATCTACATCGCCATTGGCGTACCCTGTAACATCTGCATGCCGGACGGGATCGAAGACGCGATCATCCGCCTCGACCGTGACGGCAGCAACGCGAAGATCTTCGCTTCCGGCATCCGTAACTCGGTCGGGATGGCGTTCCATCCGAAGACCGGCGAGCTCTATTTCAATGACAACGGCGTCGACAACATGGGGGATGACAGCCCTCCAGGCGAGTTCAACCACGCACCGACCGCGGGTCTGTTCTTCGGCTTTCCCTATTACGGCGGTGGGCATGACCGGCATCGGGAGTGGGCCGACCGCGAGCCGCCGATGCCCGTGACCTTCCCGGCCGTCGAGTATCAGGCGCATGTCGCGGCCCTGGGCCTGGCATTCGTCGGCGGCGATCAGTTCCCGGACGACTACATCAACGATGCCATCGTCGCACAGCATGGTTCGTGGAACCGGTCCACGCCCATCGGATACCGCTTGGTGCGGGTCCGCTTCGACGACCAGGGCCGTGCCCTCGACCGAGTGATGTTCGCCGAGGGTTGGCTGCGCGAGGACGGCGAGGTCTGGGGCCGTCCCACGGATGTGGAGCAGCTTCCCGACGGGTCGCTGGTGGTCGCCGACGACTATGCCGGAGTCCTTTACAGGATTACCTATACCGGCAACTGACCCACGCCTGAGGGGGCTGCATCGGGCCCCTGCTTCTTAAGCCGTGGACCGGACGCTTGGCGGGCAGTTATGACTAGCATCATTATGCCCGCCACCTTCGGCCGCCGCTGGCCGTGCCGACGGTGCGACGGGAAACCACGAAAGGGCAGGGGGGAGCGATGGACGACACCACGAATCGGTTCAAGCAGGCGCTGGCGGAGGGACGGACGCAGATAGGGCTCTGGTCGAGCCTGTGCAGTAACATCGCGGCCGAGATCGTGTCCGGTTCGGGGTTCGACTGGATCGTCGTCGATCTGGAGCATGCCCCCAACGACATCGCCAGCCTGACCATGCAGCTGCAGGCGATGAAGGGCGGGACCGCGACCCCGGTCGTCCGGCCCTACTGGAACGACATGCCGCTGTTCAAGCGGATCCTGGATGCCGGCGCTCAGTCGCTGATCTGCCCCTATGTCCAGAACGCCGAGGAGGCCGCCCAGGCCGTCTCCCAGGCCCGCTATCCGCTGGCCGGGGTGCGCGGTGTCGCAAGCTCGCATCGCGGTAATCAGTGGGGACGCGATCAGGGCTATTTCGAGCGCGCCAACAAGGAGATGTGCGTCCTCGCCCAGCTCGAGACCGCGGAAGCGGTGGCGGAGCTCGAAAAGATCGCCGCGGTCGACGGCATCGACGGTGTCTTCGTCGGACCGTCCGACCTTTCGGCCTCGCTCGGCCATATCGGCCGACCCAATGACAAGCCGGTCCAGGACGCGATCGCGGACTTTGTCGCGCGGGCGCGGAAGATCGGCAAGCCGGCGGGAATCTTGACCGGTTCGGTGGCCGATGCCCACCGTTACCTGGAGATGGGTTTCACCTTCGTCGCGGTCGGCAACGACGCGACCGCTCTTCGCGTCGCGTCCGACAATCTGGCCAAGGAATTCGCCAAGTACCGGAACTGACGCGCTACCAACAGATCGACGGGTCCGCTAGAGACCCACGTCCCAGGCAGGAGAGGTGAAGTCGGCGATGAAGATCAGCAATATCGAGACGATTGTAGTGCGCGTGCCGTTCAAGCATGGCGGCCCGCCGAGCGGCTTTGGCGGCACTGTGTGGAGCACGCTTCCCTATCTGTTGGTCAAGGTCGATACCGACGACGGCATCACCGGCTGGGGCGAGGCGTTCGGTTACAACTGCATCCCGGCCACCAAGGCGATGATCGATTCGGTCATCGCGCCGCTGTTCATCGGGCGCGATCCGACGCAGATCGAACCTCTGATGGCGGAGATGTTTCAGACGCTCCACATCTTCGGGCGCTACGGCGTCACGGTGTTCGGGCTGAGCGGCATCGACATCGCGCTCTGGGACATTGCCGGCAAACGCGCCGGCATGCCGGTCTATCAGCTTCTGGGCGGCAGCAACCGCAGCGACATCAAGGCCTATGCGAGTCTTCTCAAGTACCAGGATCCCGAGGTCACCGCCAAGGTGACCCGCGACGCGCTGGATGAAGGCTACGAGTACATCAAGCTGCATGAATGCACCGTGGCGCCGGTCAGGGGCGCGCGGGAGGAGGCGGGCGACGGCGTTCCGATCATGGTCGACGTCAACTGCCTGTGGACGCCCGAGGAAACGATCGCCTTCGCCAACGACGTCGCGCCCTACGACCTGCACTGGCTGGAAGAGCCGGTCTGGCCGCCGGAGAACTTCCATGGTCTGGCCGAGGTCCGAATGGCGACGGACACATGGATCGCCGCGGGCGAGAACGCCTGCACGGCCTGGCAGTTCCGGGAGATGTTCGAGGCGGAGGCGGTGACCCTGGCCCAGCCCAGCGTGACGAAGGTCGGCGGAATCACCGAGTTCCGGAAAGTTCAGACGCTGGCCGAGGTCTACAATGTCGGCGTCGCGCCGCATTCGCCCTATTTCGGGCCCGGGTTCCTGGCGTCGATGCACCTGATTGCGGCATCACGCAACATCGCCAGCGTCGAGCGACTGTACGTCGAGCTGGAAGCCAGCATGTTCAGCGCCGGCACCGACCCCGTTGCTGGGCGGATTCCCGTGCCGCAGGGCCCCGGGCTCGGGTTCGACCCCGACCCCGACTACCTGAAGACCTATCGGGAGACCTGACCGATGGCGCTGGGTGTGCCGGCCATCATGCCGGCACACCCGGCAGCCGGATCAGTTGAAGATCGTGGTGAGGATGTAGACCGCGACCACTGCGAAGACGATGGTGGCGATGGTGACGACGAGGAGTCCCTTGTCGCCGTGTTCGCTGTGTTCCGCCATTGATATCCCTCCTCTTTTCGACCGCCGTCTAAATAGCAATCCCCTCCCGATCCTGCCAGCGCTTTCGGAGGTTCCGCTGCGCGTGCGAAGCCTTTTCTCAACGGTTGGTGTTGCGGCGCGGGATGGGCGCTGAAGAGGCGGAAAGTCGAGGCGGGCGGTTCAGCCCACCACATTTAGGTTATCGCTAACATAACTATCCTATATCAAGGGCCCGAAAAGATGTGTCCGGCAGATGACATTAGGGCTTGCAATCCGATTTGTGCGATGCAATATAAGTTTTGCCGGTCGAGATGACTGCCGCTCTTCCGGCGTAAGCGTTTCCTCCCTTAAACGCTTCCTCCCTTGAACTTGGGCCGACGGATTTCCGTCGGCCCTTTCTTTTTGGCCGCAGTGCAGCACGCAAAGGCTGAGGAAGAGAGGGGAAAGGGAAGGGGCCGGAAATGGAAGCGCCCCTAGGCATGGGTGGGGGGCAGTTACCTAGGGGCGCTGTGCAGTTACCTGCACCATCTGGCCAGACTGCACCTAAGTTGGTGTACGAATCACGAACTTCAAGGATCGCAACGTCCGATCCCGATCAGGGGAATTGGCGGTTTTCCTGGACCTCTGCGCAGGTCAAAGTGTGGGGACGACACCGATCCGATCACATTTTAGGGAGCGGGCATTCCGTGCCCGTGCAATCGCACTTGAAGCACCCGCAGGAACAGCCTCCGATTGCCCGGCAGGTGCCGGCGGAGATCACCGCTCACGGCCGTAAGCGCATCGATCCTTACGCCTGGCTGAAGGACCCCAACTGGCAGCAGGTGATGCATACGCCTTCGGTGCTGGATGCGGATATCCGCGCCTATCTGGAAGCCGAGAACGCCTACACCGCGGCGGTCATGGCGCCGACCGAGGCCCTTCAGGACAAGCTCTTTCGAGAGATCCGCGGCCGCATCAAGGAAGATGACTCGTCGGTTCCCGCTCCCGACGGCCCCTTCGCCTACTATCAGCGCTTCGACACCGGCGGCGAGCATCCGGTCTTCTGCCGGCATGCGCGCGACGGCGGGCCGGAGGAGGTGGTCTACGACGCGAACAAGGAGTCGGCGGGCCATGCCTATTTCCGGGTCGCGGCCGTCCATCACAGCCCCGACCACGCCAGGATCGCCTATACCCTCGACCTCAACGGTTCGGAATATTTCGCGCTGCATGTCCGCGACATCGCCTCGGGGGCTGTGCTTCCCGACAGGATCGAGAACGTGCAGGGCGAGATGGTATGGGGCCCCGACTCGGCGACGCTCTATTATACCGTCCTGGATGAGCATCATCGGCCATGCCGGGTCATGCGGCACCGGCTGGGCGATGATCCCTCGGCCGACAAGGTCATCTACGAGGAACGCGATCCCGGTTTCTTCGTCGGCATCGGCATGACCGAAAGCCGTCGCTTTATCGTCGTCGACGCCCACGATCATACGACGTCCGAGGTTCGGGTCATCGACACGGCAGCCGCGGATCAGACGCCGCGGCTGATCGCCCCACGCCGGCGCGACGTGCTTTACGAGGTCAGTCACCATGGCGATCGCTTCCTGATTCTGACCAATGCCGACGGCGCGGAGGACTTCAAGGTCGTCGAGGCGCCGATCGAGGCGCCGGACCCGGCCAACTGGCGCGACATGGTGCCGTATGAACCCGGCCGGCTGATCCGTCATCTCCAGGTGTTCGCCGACCGGACGGCGCGGCTCGAAATGGTCGATGCCTTGCCCCGGATCGTCGTTACCGATCTCGCGGGCGGTGGAGAGCACGCCATCGCCTTCGACGAGGAGGCGTTCAGCCTCGGGGTGCAGCCCGGGTTCGAGTACGCGACCGACACTCTGCGCTTTGCCTACAGCTCGCCGACCACGCCTTACCGCATCTACGACTACGACATGGCGACGCGCGAACGGGTGCTGCGGAAGGAGCAGGAGATCCCGAGTGGCCACGATCCGGCTGCCTACGTTACCCGGCGTCTCTCGGCAGTGAGCCATGACGGCGAGCGGGTGCCGGTCACCGTCCTTCACGCTGTGGGAACACCCATAGACGGGTCGGCGCCGTTGCTGCTCTACGGTTACGGCTCCTATGGCCACGCCTTGCCGGCAGCGTTCTCGCCGACGCCCTTGAGCCTGGTCGACCGCGGCTTCGTCTATGCCGTCGCCCATGTCCGCGGCGGCGTCGAGCGGGGCTATCGCTGGTATCTGGACGGGAAGGGGCCGAAGAAGACCAACACCTTCCTCGACTTTATCGCCGCCGCCGAGCAGCTGATCGCCGAGAACTATACGGCTGCCGGGCGGATCGCCGCCCATGGCGGCAGCGCCGGCGGGCTGCTGGTGGGGGCGGTCGCCAATATGCGGCCGGATCTCTTCAAGGCGATCGTCGGCGAGGTACCGTTCGTCGACGTCCTGACGACGATGAGCGACGATACGTTGCCGCTGACGCCGCCGGAATGGCCGGAATGGGGCAATCCCATCGAAGACCCTGCGGCCTACGACACCATTGCGGCCTATGCCCCGTACGAAAACGTCGTCGCACAGCCCTACCCCCACATTCTGGCGACGGGCGGCCTCACCGACCCGCGAGTCACCTACTGGGAGCCGGCGAAGTGGGTGGCGAAGCTTCGGGCGGCCAAGACCAACGACGCGCTGATTCTTCTCCGCATCAACATGGATGCAGGTCATGGCGGCGCTGCCGGCCGCTTCGAGCGGCTGAAGGAGGTCGCCTTGATGTATGCCTTCCTGCTGCTGGTCTTCGACATGGCGGAGGCGGGGTAGGCACGGACGGCGCCAAGCGATGTTCAGGCTGTTCGGACAGCTGGGGCGGTCGCGGGATCTTCGCTACCTCGACCAGGAACTGCGTGCGGTCGGAGTGCATCCGGCGCTGGTCCCGGAGGCGGTGAAACTCACCGCCATCCGCCTTCTCAAGCAGGAGGGGCGAAGCATCACGCTGGAAAGCTGTGCCGAAGCCGCTGCCGTTCTCGGCTACTGCATGCAGGGGGCGACCGGCTTCGTCGAGGAGAACGGCCTGGACTTCACCCGCGAGGTCGAGCAGCGGCTGGCCGATGCGGTGGAGGCGGGTGACAGCCTCGACGCCCAACTGGTTCTCCTTGCCCTGCATGCAGGGCTCGTCCAGCCGGGCGTCGAGGAGCGATACGGCTTCGAAGTCGACTGAGCCTGCTTCGCCTACCACATCATGACAGCGGTCTCTCCGGTCATCTTGGAGAAGAACAGGCGGATCCTCAGCACGTATTCGCGGCCTCTGTAGAGACGCAGCCGCATGCGCGCATTGGTGTCCGTCCCGCCGTCGTCGTCGCCGTCGACGTACCAGGGCTCACCGTCGATGAGCTCGAACAGGACCATCACGGTGTCCGAAGCACCAAAGGTCTGGATCGTGTAGTCGCGCGTATAGCGGGGGCGAATCCGGAAGTTGAGCTGTTCGCCGGGCCCGATCATCAAGCGATGGGACTCGAAGGACCTCAGCTCCGGTTCTTCCTCTTCTTCCTCGATCGGCGGGTAGAACTTCCGCACCCATTCCATGTCCCGTTCGGAAAGGCCGGGACGCGGGACCAGCGGTTGGGTCGCGTATTGGGTCGGCTGCTTGATCAGCCCCGGAGGGAACTGATAATGCATGATCGAGTTCACGTCCCACTCCGATCCCCAGACTTCGGAAGCCGAGAGCTTGCGCAGGATGTTCCGCTCGATCGTCGCGCGGTCCCAGTTGTTCGGCGGCCCGGAGAAGTAGTCGTAGACCGCGTCCTCGTCCCAGACGATACCGGCATAGGGGTTCTGATGCTCGTGCGGTCCGCCGAGGGTATGGCCGATCTCGTGCAGCGCCGTGTCCCAGCCGTAATCGGTCCTCAGGTCCCAGCCGAAATTCATGGTGCGCTGATTCGGGTCCGGCGCGTAGTCGATGATATCGCGTCCGACATAGGACCATGACCCATCGCCAGCCATGAAACCGATGCGGATTTCCGCGTCCTCCCGGTCGGACACCTCGTCGAAGATGAGACCGATGCCGAGATCCTTCCACGCCCGGAAGGCCCTCCGCACCACGTCCTTCTGTGCCGCGGCCCCTACCCAGGTTCCTTGAGGGCCGTCGGTCGGCCGGTCGAAGAAGTAGTATTTGAGCCGGGTTCCGTTGACCCACTTCTTGTCGTTGATGCGCAGGAAGTGCTCGCGGCGGGGATCGATGTCGGCGGGCAGGATCCGCGGTACTCGCTCTGGCATATCGCAGTACTGCGCCGGCGGCTGTCCGCCATAGTCGGCGTTGGGTTTGCCCTTGCCCTTGCCCTCTTCCTCGGTCGATGCGGCTTTTCGCGTCTGCTGTGCCATCTCCCCCTCCAGGACCAGTTATCGACGCTTCTCACCCTCCGGTAAGGGGGTGAGGTGGTCCGCCGACTGTGAATGGCATTCGCTGCGGGGTCATTCCCTCATAGGGAGTAACCATGCCGGTATGGGAGGGGCATCGTCGGGTGTCGGTCCTACCGCCGCCGCGATCGCACGGCGAAAGGTGACGAGATTTCAGCCTTGAAAGCCGCCTGCTTCCAGGAAGGCCGTTTCGGCCGCGGTCGTCTCGCGCCCGAGCACCGGATTGCGGTGCGGGAATCGTCCGAAGCGGCGAACGATCTCGCGGTGGTCCTTGGCATGAGGCAGCCATGGCTCGCCGAAACCCTCATTGAGCGCCACCGAGACGTCCTGGTCGGCGAGATCCTCGGAATGCATGAACGGCAGGCCGAAAAACGGACTCAGTTCGGGATCCACCCCGTCCATGTATCGGACCGCGAGGGCGTGCCTCGCGAAGAACAGGGCGAGCGGGTCCGTGGCGAACATGTGGCCGGTGTCCCGAAAGGCATTGCGGGGAAACTGGTCGGTCAGGATCAGCAGAGCGAGCGCGCCGTCGGGCGTCTCCATCCACGGATCGAGCCGGCGGGCTGCGGCGGCCATGTGCAGGTCCAGGAAATTCCCGGTGAACGTGCGGTCAAAGGCATCGTCCTTGGAGAACCAGCGGTCCGGCCCCGCTTCCTTCCAGAAGCGGAGTACTGTGGCGATCCGCTGGTCGTCGCCTCCTGTCTCGGTGATCGTCACGACGGCGTCTCCGGGTGCTTCAATTGCTGTGAACAGCATGTTGCCGAGGCGATCCGACCGGCGGTGCAGTGACCTCTTCGGTCGCAGCCTGCCGCCCGGTCCCCGTTCGGACGAGAACCGGACAGCAGATCGATCCGCGACCTGACGCGAGCTCAGCGTTCGGCGTCTTCCCACATCGGATCGACGCCGACATACCGGATCAATGCTCGCCGCATCTCACGGACATAGGCCCAGTTCGGTGTGATGCCCAGATCGCGGGCAGCGACATATTCCGTCCAGGCTTCCTCGTGCTGCCCGGCTCGAAACAGCGCTTTAGACAGCATGCGCCGTGCTTCGCCCCACTCCGGCGAGAGAGAGACGGCGACCTTGTCGGCGGCCACCGCCCCGTTATAGTCGCGCTCCAGATAAGCCTCGTAGCCGCGGCCCATATAGGCACGGGCGAGAGGATGCGCTTCCCCCACCGGGGCGTTCTCCTGGTAGACCGCGGTCAGCCGCGCCACCGTGGCTTCGTCGATGCCGTCGATCCCGCGCCGGAAATCGAAATCGCGCATCGTCCTGATGACGGCAGCGGTCGCCTCATCGATGCCGAATTCGAGGGCTCCCGCCCCGAACATCAGTGAGGTCCGGTCATGCGAGTGCCAGGCGCCGAAAAGATGGGCGAATTCATGGGCGATGATCACCGTGTTGCGGCGCTCGTCATATTCCCCTGAGTCGACCACCAGCACATAGGAACCGAGCGTCGTCGCCACGCCCTTGACGAGGCTTGGCTGGCTCGAAATCCCCAGAACGATGTCCGCGTCACCGTGCGGCGCATCGTTCTCCAATTCGCGGAGGCGCCCCGTCATATCGGTACCGCGATTGTCGGACACCCATTCGTTGATCGATACGACCTTCCAGCGGATGGCGAACTCGCGCTCGTAGAAGTCGGAAACGGCGGCGAGGCGGTTTTTCAGCAATTCACGCCAATTGCTGCGGCTGCGAAATTCTTCGTCAGCGGCGATCGCAACGGTGATCTCCCGCACCTCGACCGCCTGGGCGTGGCCGACGGCGGCCGATGTGAGCATGGAAACGGCAATAGCGGCAAAAAACCGCCGCACAGTTGGTCGATTGGCCATCGAAACGAGCAGTGACATCATCTCAATACCCACCGTGCTATTCTGTCATTGTGCACTGCACAAAAACAAGCAAGGTGCGTGCCGCACCGGTCCTCCCTTTGTCACGATCGCGTGATTTCATGAATAAACACTTCATGAGAATAGGTCGCTGCCTCGACGCCGTCCGGCCCGGGAACCGCGGACGACCGGGCGTGGTGGAATGCAGCCGTGGAACATTGACATCCCGGTACCGCCTCCACACGATGAAGGCGATAGCGGCGGAGGCAAGGATTGGTCGAGTGGCCGGCGGACAGGAAGGCGGCGCTAAGCCCCAGATCGCGATCGCGCGGAGCGAAGCGGAAAAGCAGGCGATCTACCGCTTCCGGTTCCGCATTTTCGTCGATGAACTGAAGCAGACGATCGCCGACGCCGACTATGGCGCGAAAACCGTGTTCGACGGTTTGGACGAAACCGCCGTTCACCTGTACATGACCGCCAAAGGCAAGATCATCGCGGCCATCCGCCTCAACCTCGGCAAGCTGACGCCGGTTCCTTCGCATCTCTATCAGGCCTATGCACTCGACCGTTTTACGGCTTTCCCGGCCGAGCAGATTTCTTTCACTGGACACCTCGCGATCGACCCGCAATGGCAGGCGGGCAGCGTGCCCGCCGTTCTGCTCGGCGCCACCTACAAGCTCGCCCGCCAGCAGGGCATTCGCTTCGACTTCTGCCACTGCGCACCGAGCTTCGTCGGACTCTACGAGCATCTGGGCTATCGCCGCTATACCGACAATTTCGTCGATCGAACCGCGGGCTATCAGGTTCCCCTCGTCCTGCTGTCCGAGGACGTCGACCACCTGAAGAAGTCGGGATCACCCTTCTACAAGCTCGCACTGCAACACAAGAATACCGCAAAGACCACGGTGTGGTTCAGCCGGGAGTTCCCGGATGCCGCCAGCGGGGCGAGTGGCGCGCGGATGTCCGACGAGGACTTCTGGAAGATGCTGACCCAGAAGCTCCAGCAGATTCCGCTGGTCAGTATCCCCCTGCTGAAGGGGCTGGAATACGATCAGGCGAAGCGCTTCCTGAACGTCGGCACGGTGCTCAAGGTGAAGGCAGGCGACGCGATCGTCCGCCGCGGCGACATCGGTAATGAGATGTTCGTGGTGCTGGCCGGTGCCGTGGAAGTGCGGGGCGACTTCGGCAATGGCGAAGTCGTGCTGGCCAATCTTGGCCAGGGCGACGTCTTCGGCGAGCTCGCTTTCCTGACCGAGCAGCCGCGCACCGCCAATGTCGTCGCCGTCAGCGACACCGAGGTCATGGTGCTGACCCAGAAATTCTTCGAGCAGGTGATGGACAAGCTGCCGGCCATCACCTCGAAGGTGCTGTTCAACCTCTGCCTGATCCTCTGCGAGCGCCTGAAGACCAGCACCGACAAATGGATGCAGGCGGTCTCCGACCAGCGCGACGACGGCGAGCGCAAGCTGGCGAGTTGATCGTCCGGGCGAAGCGTTCGGGTAAGTTAGGCTCCGCTCGATTGACGTTTGTACATACAACTCCCATCATTGAGATGCGATGATCTTCGCCGGCTTCGATTGGGACGATGGAAATCGCGACAAGTGCCGTAAGCATGGGGTCTCCGCAGAAGAGATCGAAGCACTCTTTTCCGGCACGCTCATGCTTCTCCCGGATCACGCTCATTCAGCAACAGAGGAGCGTTTTCGAGCTATCGGTCGAACTAAAGACGGGCGTTCGATCTTCGTTGTGTTCGCGATACGCCAACAAGACGGGGGGACCCTCATCCGTCCTATCAGCGCGCGATACATGCATCGCAAGGAGATCAGACACTATGAAGAAGAAAATCCCGACCTTCAGGAGTGATGAAGAGGCGGAAGCGTTTGTCGAGACTGCCGATCTGAGCGAGTACGACCTTTCGGGCGCCATACCCGTGCGGTTCGAGTTCGAGAAGAAGGGCGCGCGCGTCAACATGCGGCTGCCGGCGCCGCTGCTTGAAGCGGTCAAGGAGCGGGCGGCCGCCCGCGGCATTCCCTATCAGCGGTTTATCCGCGAGGTTCTGGAGCGGGCGGTCGCGCAGGGGTGAGGGCGGGCTGTGCCCTCAGTGGATCTCCGGCTCCGGGACTTCGCCGTCGGCTTCCAGGAAGTCGAAGTCGCAGCCTTTGTCGGCCTGGGTGACGTGTCCTGAGAACAGGCGGCCGTAGCCACGCGGGTAGTGTGGCTTGGGCGGTGTCCAGGCGGCCCGGCGGCGTTCGCGTTCGGCCGGGTCGATGTCGAGGTCGAGGCGCCGGCCGGGGACGTCGAGAGTGATCCGGTCGCCGTCGCGGACGAGGCCGAGCGGTCCGCCGACAAAGGATTCCGGGGCGACGTGGAGGACGCAGGTGCCGTAGCTGGTGCCGCTCATCCGCGCGTCCGAAATCCGCACCATGTCGCGGACGCCCTCTTTCAGCAGCTTCTTAGGAATCGGGAGCTGCCCCCATTCCGGCATGCCGGGGCCGCCGACGGGCCCCGCGTTCTGGAGGACCAGCACCGAGTCCGCGGTGACGGCGAGGTCGTCGGAATCGATCCGCGCAGCCATGTCGTTGTAGTCCCGGAACACCACTGCCGGGCCGGTGTGGCGGAGAAGCTTCGGGTCGGCGGCGATGGGCTTGATCACGCAGCCATCGGGGGCGAGCGAGCCGGTGAGCACCGCGGTCGTCGGTTCCGACGAGACCGGATTGTCGAGCGGGCGGATCACGTCGTCGTGGAAGACCTTGGCGCCGGCGATGTTCTCGCCGAGCGTCCGCCCGTTGACGGTCGGGGCTGCCAGATTGAGGCTGCCCGCGATCCGCGTCATCAGGCCGCGGAGACCGCCCGCATAGTAGAAATCCTCCATCAGGAAGCGCCCCGCCGGCCGGATGTCGGCCAGCAGCGGCACGGCACGCGCGGCGTCGTCGAATTTGGCGAGCGGCAGGTCGATGCCGGCGCGCCGCGCCATCGCCACCAGATGGACGACGGAATTGGTCGAGCCGCCGATCGCCATCACCACGGCGAGGGCGTTATCGAAAGCGGCCGGCGTCAGGATGTCGGAGGGCTTGAGGTCTGCCCAGGCGATCTCCACCGCCCGCCGCCCCGACTGCGTGGCGAGGCGGGCATGGTTCGAGTCCGATGCCGGGATCGAGGCAGCGCCGGGTAGCGTGAGGCCGAGGGCTTCCGCCGCCGAGGTCATCGTCGAGGCGGTGCCCATGGTCATGCAGTGGCCGGGCGAGCGGGCGATTCCGTTCTCGATCTCCTGCCAGTCGGTCTCGGTGATGTTGCCGGCGCGAAGCTCGGCCCAGTACTTCCAGACGTCGCTGCCGCTGCCCAGAGTCTCGCCGCCCCAATGGCCGCGGAGCATGGGGCCGGCGGGCATGAAGATCGCCGGGATGTTCATGCTCGCCGCCGCCATCAGCATCGCCGGCGTTGTCTTGTCGCAGCCCCCCATCAGGACAGCGGCGTCGATCGGGTGGCTGCGCAGCAGTTCCTCGACCTCCATGGCGAGGAAGTTGCGGTAGAGCATGGTGGTCGGCTTGACGAAGGGTTCGCCCAGCGACATCGCCGGCAGCTCCACCGGGAAGCCGCCCGCCTGCCAGATGCCCCGCTTCACCTCTTCCGCCCGCTGGCGGAAATGGGCGTGGCAGGGGTTCATGTCGCTCCAGGTGTTGACGACGCCGATCACCGGCTTTCCGGTGAAGTCGGCATCGTCGAAGCCCTGCTGCTTGGTCCGCGACCGGTGGCCGAACGACCGGAGGTCGCGCGCGCCGTACCACCGGTGGCTGCGGAATTCCTCCGCAGTCTTCCGCTTCGTCACCGTCAGTCGGTCTCGACGATGCCGACGCCGCCGATGATCTGCTCGGTCGGGCAGACCTCGATCAGCGAGATGTTCACGCGCTGCGGCTTGTCGACGGCGAAGACCACCGCTTCGGCGATGTCGTCGGGGGTCAGCGCCTTGAAGCCCTTTACGGGGTCCTTGGCGCGGGCCTCGCCGAAGGCGACGCGGAAGAAGTCGGTACCGACGCGGGCCGGGCAGATTTCCGTGACGCGGACCTTGCTGCCCTGGATCTCGATACGGAGGTTCTGGCTGAACAGGTGGATGGCGCCCTTGGTCGCGCCGTAGATCGACGCCTTGATCGGGTAGAGGCCGGCGACCGAGCTGATGTTGATGATGTGGCCGTGCTTGCGCGCCATCATCCCCGGCAGCATCGCCCGGGTAAGGTGCATCACCGCCTTCACGTTGGTGTCGACGGTGGTGTCGATATCGCCCCGCTCGGAGGTCGGCAGACCGTCCATGCCGAGCCCCAGCCCGGCATTGTTCACCAGGACGTCGACTTCGATCTTGCTCAGCGTGTCGTAGATCGCGTCCGTGTCGAGAAGGTCGACACCGTAGGTCTTGCAGCCGGTCTCGGCCGCCAGCGCCTCCAGTTTGTCGGTGCGGCGGGCGACGGCATGGACCTCCAGGCCTTTCGCGCTCAGCTGGCGGACGATCGCTTCGCCGATGCCGCTCGATGCACCTGTGACCAGGGCGGACTTGTATTGGTCCTGGGACATGTTTCCTCCATGACTGAATTCTGGGGTGGACGGAGCGTCATTCCGGCGTCGACACGGTATCGACCGAGAACCGTTGCATGGCCCAGCAGTCGATTTCGGCGTAGTCGGCACAGGTCGT
>MDTD01014252.1_pt1 | contig 18045 bp, 23 predicted proteins | sample 811221 | NCBI WGS metagenome assembly MDTD01 (sample SAMN05326646, study PRJNA326480) | marine metagenome | isolation source: seawater | place: Pacific Ocean: South West | collected 2011 | reverse complement strand
TAACCACTCATCATCCCAAATCTCCCACTGAGCAATTGGGCCATTTCTACCAGAGTTGAAATCCATTCCCCAATGGGAACATCCCAAGTAAATTGCATCCGCATCTTCTGGAACATTAATGATTGGTTTGAAGTTATCGATATGATGAACACAATCATCCTCCAAAACCAATGTTGGTAAATTATCAATAGACTTTAATGTATTCTCTTGGGCCTTACCACATCCTTCAAGGACAGTTGTTGCAGGGTAGCCTGGAATTCGTTTGTTATTGTCCATTTCAAGGGCAACAAACATGCTTTCCATTCTCTGTCTACGCTCTGGGTCGCGGTCTAGATTAATCCAAAGAGTTTCGATGTCTCTTAAGTCTAGTTCATAGGTATTCTTGAAGTTGATGTTTTCTTCAGACATTTCACTTTCTTCCAATATGATACTTAGGACAAAGTTCCCAATCTCCCTTGTCCTTATAGGATAGAATTTTCAGTTGATTAATTTCGCAAATGGGTTCTTTCACCTTTTCTTTATCAATGATATCCAAAAGGCCCCACTCTTCCAACAGTTTAATAATTTTGTTTCTGCGGGCAATGTCATTGTCATCTATATCAGAATGCAATCCATCCAAGGCAAACAACTCCTTGAAATGCACGATGTAATATCTACCCCGTTTGTGTAGAATATGACAAGACTGAAATAATTTCTTTTCCTTACGAGAAGAGACTCCGATTCTTGTCAGAGTCTCCTTAATCTTCAGGAAATCATCTGGTTCATTGAAGTCAATCTCTACGAGGTCTTCAACACTTATATTTGCTTTCATTGTGTATTTTCTCCATACTCAATTTAACCAGAAGAACGGTATACTGTACGAATTTATTTATGATTTCCGCCCTTTTGCATAATGAAGCAAATATGCTCAATCTGCTCTGGTGTCAATATGGAGAGTGCTTCGTCTGCCCGTTGGTTAGAATAACCATAATAGGCTTTGACCGCTTCGAACTGCTCTGTCTTTTCGTTCTTCAACCACTTGCTAAATCGTTTTCGGGGACGAATAGAATGCCTAAGAAAATCAAACTGCATCTTTTTGTCAAGATGAGAGTACTGATTCATCTCATTAACCTGCAAGATGGTGTCGGGGAAATAAGATAAACACCGATTCACAATGAAAGGTAGATACTTCTTCTCCACCTGTTCATCCTCAGTGTCCATCAAATCCTTCTTGCTGAAGTTAATAGCATTCAGATAGTCGCCTAGTTTCATCTATCCACCGCCAAAACTGCATCTTCATGCACAAGGTCGTAACCACCATAGTGGTTTCCCTTGGCAGTTCGAATGTCCCAATATATCTTATCACCGTCCTTGATGTCTTCTACAACATCAGCACCAACTGATACAACATTAGACCAAACATAACCTGATGATACATCTTTATCTTCGTAAATAATGCCAGACTCTGTAGTCTTCTCACCACCAATGTCGGTAGTAACTACAATCCATTTTCCTAAAGGTTTGAAACTATTTTCATCAATGGTCATTTGAATTCGCACTCCATCATAATTTCAACCAAACATGCAGTTAGATTAATTTCAGAATCCGCGGCAAACGCAGACTTGTATTGATACTCTGCAAGAATCAGAACCACCTTGGGAATACTGCTACCGTCAAAGTAATCATACATTCCATCATAGATGTTTCTGAAAATTTGTGTCGGGTCATTGTCGATGTTTTCTACAACCCACTTTCGAACCGAAGTGAAATCCTTCTCCTTCATGGCAGTAATCAACTTCTTGGTATCGACCTCACCAATCTGTGTGAGAATACCAACATCAATTGTACCCGCAATCGAATATCGTTGCAACTCGTTCAGGATTCTCCTAAAGTCGGGAAAGTGCTTCTTAATCAGTTCAGCAATAACCTTCTCTTCATATGGGATTCCTTCTTCGTCGAGGATGTATTTCACTCTTTCCATGAAACCCATGGCGAGTTTTGGTTTCTCCTTGTTGGGAATCAGGAAGTTTACAACAGTACATCGACTATGAATGGGTTCGATGATTCTGTTCTTGAAGTTACAAGTCAGAATAAATCTACAGTTGTCACTGAACTCTTCAATAAAGCCACGAAGTGCAGGTTGAGTTGACTGAGCATTTGAATAATCAAATTCGTCAAGGATTACGACCTTCTTGTTACCCGAAATCGAAACAGAACTTGCGAAATCACGAATTCGTGTTCGGAGTGTGTCGATGTTTCCATCTTCCGAACAGTTAATCACGATGACATCGGTATCAAGTTCCGAACATAAGGCCTTGGCAATGGTTGTCTTTCCGCAACCTGCTCCTCCAGAGAGAAGCAAGTTTTGAGACTCACCACTTTCTACCATATCCTTGAATGTCTTCTTGATTCCTTCAGGAAGAATACACTCATCAATTGTCCGTGGGCGGTATTTCTCCACCCACAGGTAATGTTCCATCGTTTTCATTTATCTCAAGCCTTATAGGAAGAAGTTCGCTCTAGTGCAACATAGTAAGTAAGGTCACGACCCTTGTGGGTGAAACGAGAAACTGTGTTCTTGGTGATTGCTACATCGTAGTCACCCTGCATCAGTTTAAGAGTTTCAACCTTGAAGTGGAAATCGAAATCGTGGTCACCATGAGGCAAATCACCGAGTTCTACCGTGTAGTTGTTACTTCCTGTATCAGCCTTGTCGAACACCTTGAGGCAAAGAGTATCACCTTCATTAGTAATAGCAAGGTCACTTAGACTCAGAACCGAAGCGGCTCGCATCACATCCGAGAATACCTTTTCGCTCAACTCAAACTCTACGACTACATCATTGACAGGAACACTCTTGTCTGTAGTGGTTAGAAGATTAGGTTCGCAGTAGAAGTACTTCACAGAAGAACGACCACCCTTGATGTTCATGTGCTTGTCTTCAAATTCAAGTTCGGGGTCATCGAAAAGAGATACAGTACCAAGGAACTTGTTCAAGTCCCAAATACCAAACTCCGTTTCAAATGTCTCTGCTACTTGTGCTTCTGCTAGAACATTCTTGATTGGGGTAACCGTGCTGATACGATTTCCAGGCTTTACAAGAATGTTAGAATTTAGAGATGCAAAGTTCTTAAGAACTTCCAAAGTCTCAGTTGATAGTTTCATTCCGTTGCTCACTGTTGTCATAATTTAACTCCATAATAAATTTATTTGCGGCCACAACCGCATCCAGGCTCTTGGGGAGGAGTTCTTCTCCCACAAACGCAAGCATTTTGTCCACCACCACAACGGGGACATTTCTGCTGTCGATTTATTGTACCACTATTTTGTGTTCTTGCAACCTTTGATTCGAAAGATTTTGTTGCATTTATTCTTTGAACTTGCCTCTTTCTCCTAGCCATCGCTAGTCCCCCGTATTATTGTTTTGCCTGAATGTTAACTCAACCAAATCCAAACCCATAGACGAAGAATAATTTTCAATAGTTTGTTTTCTAGTAAATCCCCTATAGTGTGATTTTCTTTCTTCAGTTTCATCTTTAACTGATGTGTAGTTAGAAAATCCTGGCATATTTAAAGGACAAACAACATTAGGAAAATGTAGTTTTGTGTAGTCATCTTCATTTAGTGCGTTAAGCCATGTTGCTTGTCTGTCACCACATCCACATTCCAAACAGAAATGTCTACCCTTATTTTCTTCACTGGTGCCTCTAAATTCGCATGGAGGTAAATTAATATCTCCGAGTCCATGACAACTAATGTTTCGAATTTCTACAATATCCTCTTCTGCTCTCTTACCACTTAAACCTTTAGAAGCGTAAGCCTTTGCCATATTCTTAGCCTTCTGGAAAATTCCTGCTTTATCAGGAGAAGACTGAGGTGCAGGGGGAGGCGGTGGTGGAGGTGCGGGCCTCGCTTTAGGAGGAGGAGGAGGTTGTTGGCTACTCCAATTACCAGTAGCAACAATTCTTTTCTTAGCCATCCTGTTCTTCCAATCTCATAAACAGTGTATCTCGTCCCCAACTGTCTGGCTCTGGGTCAACCTCAAGTAGAAGTTTTGAAAGAGATGAACAGTCAACCCATTCCTGAAAACCATCAAGATATGAAACCAAAACCTTATTAGGGTCTTCTGTTGAAATAGACTCAACGACACCATTCTTGAATGTGTTTCTGTTTACTACATTTTCACCGATGTTGTATCGGGTTGAATCATCTACCATAGTCTTCATACTCCTCTTCTTGGTAATCGTCTTGCAAATCATTATTGTCGTACAAGTAATCTTTCAGTTGATGTTTTGTTGCTCTTCTGCTTCTTCGGGCTGTACCTTTTCTTTCGCCCTTATTTGGTCGAACATACTCTTCATCATAACTGTCCCAATAATCGTTTTTGCCCTCTTCAGGCCGGCTCATCTCAAAACTCCTTAGAAATCTTCGATTACTTCCATCAGATTCTTTAGTCTGTGTGTAATCATATAATTGAAAATATTTGCTCTGCTTGAAACCTGTTGGTTCTCAAACTCCTCAAGAATTTGAAGTTGCATATCCTCTGGTATATATTCAAAATCAATAAGTGTTTGATTCCTTTCCCAATTTCTTTCAGAAGACCAATGCTCAATCTCTTCCAAAATCTTTTCCATCTTTTTTGCACCACATGGTTTTTGTCTCTTATCTTCATTAACAAAGGAGTCATCATCTGAGAGAATGTTAGGAATACCATCTGAAGAATCTCCTTTGATAATATGTTCAATCAAAAACTTCTGCGGGTCTTCACACTTCAATAATTTCTTATGTAGAGGTGTGTATTGTTTCACATTAGGAAATCGTTGCAACTGCTGAAAGTCTTTGTCTGACGAGACAATTAGAACCTTTTCTTCTTGATGATACTTCTTTGTCAGAACTGCAATGATATCATCGGCCTCTGCATGAGGAATGTGCATGTGCTTGTATGGAAAGTTTGTCTTAACCTCTGTACGAATCATATCAAAGATTGTAAAGATGTTGTCCCAATCAATTGATGACTTTTCTTTTTGCTTCTTTCTGTTTGATTTATACTCAGGGAAAAACTGCTTTCTCCAACAAGCACCAGAATCATGACATATTACCAGTTCACCATACTCTTTAGAAAACCTCTTCTTTAGAAGTCTGTAAGTATTCAGAACCATGTGTCTAATTAAATCATCGGATACTTCCTGTCCACCTCTGGTTTGGGCAAACAGACTACCAATGATTATCTGATTGTTATCTACTAAAATCATTTCTTCTTCTTTTGCTTTTCTTTGCCTTTTTGAACTGCATCATGAAATGCCTTCAACTTAGGGTCAGCCCAACCACGCATGTGGCTTCTATCGTCTTTATTAGAATTTGACATGTACCAAAAAGTTTGCTCTACGATGAACTCACTTCCTTCAACATACTTGTTGTCAAAATAAATTTGCACCCGAAGGTCTTTCCCCCTCTGAAAAGAAGGGTACTCATCCTTGGGTGCTAATTTATATGTGCGAATTGAAAATCTCTTTGAGATAATTTCCAAACCGCTCTTCATGTACTTCTCGTAAGACATGTTGGACTTTGGATTAATTCCGCTAGTCCACTTGCGTTCTACTGGTTTAACTTTCTTTTTGGTCTTTCGCTTAGCCATGTGTATATTTTAGACGCTATTTATACTAATGCAAGCAAAATAAAGTAACAAAAATGAAAACAAAATGCCTTTTTTTTGACAGCGTTTTCAGTCAATGCCTAAATTATGCTGTTGCCTTTTCTTTCTTACTGGTCTTAGTGGAAAGTTCAGAATCAACACGGAGAATACTTTCTGCCAAAGCAGTAAATGCCTCGTAGGGATTGATGTTTCCGCCGGGTCTTCGGTCTTCGATATAGTTTGCACCATGAGGAATTCTCATAGCAACAGTTCTATCACCATCACCCCACTCGAAAGAGTCAATGTGACTTGTTTCATTCTTTCCGTTTAGACGGAATTCATTGCCTGCACCATACACTTTGATGTGCTTCTTATGGTCTTCGGAAATACCAACCAAAAGGTCATCAATGTAACGCTTGTTGTCTCCACCTTCACGAAGTGTAGGTGTGCTGAAATTGATATGACAACCCGTTCCAGCCCAGTCATCATTGTCTCTAAACAACTTAGGGAAATATTCAACAGCGAAACCCTTTTCTTCTGCAATTTGTTCATACAGATATCTTGCCATCCACATATCATCAGCGAGGTCAAGTGGATTCTGAGGGCCGAGTTGATACTCCCACTGAGAAAGCATAACCTCTGCATTAGTACCAGTTAGTTCAAGGCCAATGTCATGGCATCGTCTAGCATGTTCACGAACAACATTTCGACCGCGAACAAAGTTACCAGTACCACAGTAATATCGACCTTGAGGGCCTGGGAAGAAAGTCTTCTCCATCTTTTCCTCATCATCCCAACGAGTAGGCCATTGCCATGGTTGAGATTGCTTGGGTTCAATGAAAACATACTCCTGCTCAATACCAAAAGTTAGATTGGAGAAATTCTTGTCAGAATCCATCAACTTAGCCAAATCAACTCGACTGTTTGAAATGTGTGGCTTACCTTTGGTGTTGTAAACTTCACATAGAGCATAACCTCGGGTGGGTTCACTCTTTGAGATATACAACTTCACAGGCTTTAGAATCATATCACTATTGGAAACTTCGGCTTGATTGGTGCTAGAACCATCATGACTCCATTCAGGTAGGTCTGATAGTTCTAAATTTCTATCATTACCCGACTGCTTAATATAACGAGTTCTGCTTCTTAGGTTACTTACATCATAACCATCCAACCAAATATACTCAATTTCCATTACACGCTCACTCATAATAAACTCCTTTAAGGTTTATAGAATACAAATACAGGTTCGTACTTGTAATATGTTCCGTTTACTCTACAAAAATTCTTACACTTAGGAACACCATTTTCATCAAGTCTGTTCTGGCCGGGCATACCTTCCATAGCCATCTTCAGAGTATATTTATACTCCATTCCTAGACTTTCCAAAATATCTTTTGAATCTTTCTCCAAAGGAAGATAATCTCCCTTCACCAAAAGGTCGGCAATGTTCCACAATAAATATCTGTCTGACTTCAGCCACTCAACACATGTCTCTAATGTTGGTCGGAGGAATCCGTCCCTCCATGATTCATATGTCGTTCCATACTTCTTGTAAGATTGGTTTTCGTCTTCTGAATATGCTTCTCGATTGAAGTAAGGTGGCGAAGTAAATACGAAATCCAAACAACCTCTGTATTGTTGGAAGTCGGGATTGTTTCTGATGTCTTCGGCGCATTCTTGGAAGATGTGGTAGGTGTTGGGTTCACTGAGGAATGAGTTTCCTCTGTAGGTGTTTTCGTTGTAGAAGTCTGCAACATCTTCATACTTAGAACGAACAACACTATCCACGGTGCGAAAGTTATCAGGGTTAGGGTCAGTCCCAATATAATGCACAACACGGTCATCACGACAGGACATAGCACCAAGAATGCGGCCGCCCCAACCAGAACTTGGGTCATAAATGTTAAGAACTTCTTCATCTTTACAATGCTCCGTAAATCTTTCGTAGATACACTTAGCAGTTGCAGGTGGGAAGTTATGTGCAACCTGAATGTATCCAATGCGGAAAGAGGCAAATCCCTTCGGGAAAATCTTCTCTCCTGTTTTGTATACTCTGATGTTATACACTGTGTTATCTGGCATGTTGTCGATGTCGAAGGTACTGTGATTCTTATACTCAAGCCATCCCTTTTCTTTATAGTCAAGAACTTGTTGCTTCGTCAAGTGAAGAATATCAGACTGGTTCAACTGGTGATAACCACTGTTGACACCCTCCCTCACCTTCACCTCTTCAAGCATGAAGTTTTTGCCTTTGAAAATCACAGGCTTGTTTCGGAATGCAGTCAACCACTCTTCACCAGTCTCAACAGAAACTACTGAGAACTTGGGGTCTTTTCGAATGGCAGACTTTGCATGATTGTACATTGAGTCTCTACGAAAATGTCGCATAGAACCTTTATACATTCTCTCAAGAAACTTATCATCGGCAAACAAGTCATAAATGGAATGGCCATTGTCCTTGTCGCTGTAGTTGATTCGGGTCTTCATCATATTAGAAAACCACTGGTCAACTTCTGCACCCAACCTAACACGGTTGATGATGACATCATCTTCAATATCAGACAACTCATCGGTGAATACAAAATTCTTATGGACGGGGAAACCTTCCATTTTGTTCCACTCGTCTACAATGTCTGATTCGTTTTTGCCAGTTCTTGGAGGATTACCCTGATTGTCCCAAATATCGACAACAGTCTTCCTCATTTCAATAACCCAATCACGAAACTCATCAGGAGTCATCGCTACCAAATCATCAAACTGGCAATTAATCTCATGATTCAATAAAGAATCATTTCTTTCAAAAAATGGTTTTGTCACTGTATTCATTTCCATAATTATACATCACATCAAGGTAAAGTCAAGTCATAATTTTCATAAACTTCCGCCCGTGTTGGTCTTCTGCCAACAATCCAGAAAAGTGTTTTCTTGGAAGTATCAATATTTTCTACCATCCATTTGTGTGCTTTTGCCTCATACAACTCATCCATCATACCACCACCAAAGAATTGAGTTTCGCCTTTGCCATATTGAGTCTTAATCGGCACCATGTTGTAATCAAGGAGCGGATACTCTAGTGGATTCACATAGTAGTCAATCTTACTACTTCTATCTGGCCCGATACAAACACCGTAAATATTTTTGACCGTCTTTTCATACTTTACCAATCCTCTCAGAATGGCAGCCATCTGGATGCCGCTTCCTACGGGAATGACCAAGTTATCCAAGTAATCAGGAATATTCATAACCTGTTCTGCGGTTGTATCTAATATACACTTTGGAAAGTTATCAACATTGTCACTGTAAACAGCATTGAAAGCATTTTCCGCCTCTGCTAAATCTCTCATTCTTTTGAGAACGGGCCCATGCATTCCAGTCCCGCAAACATTTCTAATATCTGCACCCCAATGTTTTGCTAGAACCATCATGTGATGATTATTTAATGTCTTGGGAGAAGAACCACCGATGCAAACAATGCAATCAAGTTCATAGAACTTACAAACTTGTGCCATGATTGTACCAGTGGTAGAATGAACTTGTGTATGTGTTACTACCTTACCACCAAAGTCTTCTTGAATGGTGTTAAGGTTTGTTCTAATTAATGAGATGGCTTGTCTTACCTTACCACCGCATGTTCCATGCATACCGAAGGGTTGAAATAAATCATCTCTCTTGTAAAGAATACCATCGTACTCTTCAACGGGAGTATTTTCGTTTATGATTTGATATTTCACCATTGGTGCCTCCGTTGTTGTGCTACACGGGGAGGGTTGTTCGGAACTGTTTGAATTCATCATTATAGAACTTCTCTTCTAATTCTGCACCCCAGTAATGTCTACCAAGCCTTTTTGCAGACCACAAGACCGGCCCTACGCCTGCAAAGGGGTCAACAACTAAAGCACCATCATTTGTTAAATTCTCAATAACATAATCACAAAAATCTTGCGACCATACAGACTGATTCAGAACCTTGTTCTGTTTGTCAACATAAATGTCCCTTAACCAATCCCCTTTTCTTGTTATTGTTCCTTTATATGTATATACTAACATATGTTGGAATGTGAAGTAATACATGTCTCGTTTACCTACTTCATTCCTCACAACAATCTTGTAATCTTTGAGATGCATTCCTTCTTCTTCCAAACATTTAGCATAATGCATATGGTTGGAGAGAATAGACCCGTTCACTCTCCTGTCAGTTTGACAGATTACAACGAACCCATCTGTCTTGACAATTCTAGCAAATTCTTTTGTTGCCTTCTTTTGGAACTCTTGGTATGAGCGAATACCATCTGAAGTTTTGTCAAACTCGGTCTGTGATAAGTCTGGACATGAAGTGAAAACTAGGTCAGCACATTTGTCAGGCATCCTTGGTAGATATTCAAAGGCATCTCCTTTAATGTAATCATCAATTTTGAAACTCACTCTATCCTCCTACCAACTTACTAAAGTTGTTCTTCTTCTCAAACATAATATGGTTACTAAACTTATCAGTCATGGAATCAGACTTATGACTGATGACAAAAATATTGGCGCGGGTTCCGAACGCCGTTAGCAATTTCAGGAATTCTTCTGTTCCAACTGCATCGAGACTTGAATCAAACACCTCATCAAGAATCAGAAGATTACAGTTTACACTGTTTTTCAGTCGTGCAATCTCTCTCCATGCAAGAAGCAAAGACAAGTCAATACGCAATCGTTCACCTTCACTGAAACTGTGATAGGTAAACTCGTCACGATGTCGGCTCTTGATTGTCTCGTTGAAGTTTTCATCAAGATTAAACTGACAAAAGAAGTCCATTTCGGTTAGGTACTTATTAATCAACTTGTTCATAATAGGAAGATAGTGTTTGATAATCTTGGCTTTAATACCACTATCTCTCAAAAGAGAAGAAGCAATGCTATAGTAATGTTGGTCTTCCACAAGTTCTTTTCGTGTGACAACATGTTGTTTACCCTCACCTATTAGTTGATTTAAATCATCCTTGGCTTCTTGAACTTCTGTTCCTTCATTAAGAACAGATTCAATACTCTTCTGCATCTTGTTGATGTACTGAGAACATGCACTCGCCTCATTCTGCTTGAGAGAAATTTTCTTTTCATGATTATGCACGGTGTCTAAGATAGAATTAATGTCGGTCAATCTTTTCTCAGTATTTTCAATCATAGAAGATAGTTCTTCCATCCTATCCAATACACTTTTGCGTTCGCTTTCCTTCTCCTCGAACATACAATCTTTATGGTGTTGTTGAATGTCTTGTTTACATGATGGGCATGTGTCATTCTCTTTGTAGAAGTTGATATTCTTTTCGATGGATTTCATTTCACTGTTGAACTGTTTGTAATCTGATTCCATCGTGATTAATGACTTAGGAACAATGTCTTTATCTCTAACTTGACCGAGTAGATGCTCAACATTGGAACGAATCGTTGAAACTTCATCCTCAATCTCTTTAATTTTTTTCTGGTTTTCTTCGATTTCAGTTTTGTACTTCTCGATAGAATCACTTGACTTCTTCTCAAGTGTAGAAATAAATTTCTGCTTCTCGTCAACCTTGCTTTTGGCAATTTCAATCTTATGGTCGATGTCTTTAACTAACTCCTTTGATGATTGTAGTCTACCACGAACCAAAGTATTCATCACAGAAAACACATCAATGTCTAGAAGATTCTCAACAACAGACCTTCTATCTGCGGCAGTGAGTTTCATAAACGGAACATAATTAGATGACCCAAGAATCACAACCTGACAAAATGATTTGTAGGTCATCTTGAGTATCTGTTCTTCTAGAATCTTCTGGTAGTCTTTGGCTTTGGCATCTTGGTCAAGAAGCAAACCGTTCTTATAGATTTCAAACTTCTTTGGTTTGATTCCTCTAGAAACTTTATACTCATCCTTACCAATCAAGAATTCAATCTCGACTTCACATCCCTTTTCGTTGATGGAGTTTACCAACTGTGGTATATTGATACCACGGAATGATTTACCAAACAGTGCAAATGTTAATGCATCAAGCATCGTAGATTTACCTGCACCGTTTTCACCAGACACAAGTGTGTTGTCGTGTCTTGTCATATCAACAGTAGTTTTGTAGTTACCAGTTGAAAGAAAATTCTTCCAACTCAATGTCTGAAAAATAATCACAGCGACAAACTCTCCATGTACAACTCTTTGATGAGAGTCTTCATCTTGTCTTTATCTTTAACCTCTTCCATCGAATCAATCTCATTGTTTATGAGAGTGACCGTATCTTGGGCTAAATCCACAATCTCTTCCTTAGTCCACTCTGCATCGTTAACTTCTTCAACAATTGTAATCTTTGCAATACCTGCATCATATAACTTGTCAGTGAACCTATCGAATGTGTAAGGATGTTCTTTGTGGTCAACGAAAACTTTAACATACGAACCTTTAAGATGTGAGTAATCCAACTCGTTGACATCCATCGGTCCGTCTTCATCATTGTAGGTGATGGTGTGAAACATTCTATATGGGTTTTCAATAAACTCAATGTCTCTGGTGTCTGTATCAAGAACATGGAATCCCTTCACCTCATTCATATCAGCAAAAGTGATTTGATATTGAGTTCCCATGTAGTAGATGTTATCTTTCTCTTGCCTACAATGGAAGTGACCTGAAAGAACTTTCTCGTATCTTGTAAATAGTTTTGCATCCATACCACCGTGATGGTTGATTCCCCTCATAACTTCATAACCATCAAGTTCTAGATGTCCGACCAACATAGAAGCAGAGGCATTCTTAATAAACTCAACCGCCTCTTCGTGATTCTCTTTGTTTACCCACGGTAGAAGTGCAATAGGAAACCCATCAAAATCAACAACTTCTGGCTTCTCATAAATTTTCATATCACCAGAGAAAAGTTCTGTTGTTGAGTTTACATTGTTGGTGTTTCTATAGTAGACATCATGGTTACCCAAGATACAGTGAACTTGAATACCCTCTTCTTGTAGACGAGATATAAATCTGCTTCGGACTTGGTTCAGAATGCTGAAGTTAACAAACTTCCTTCTGTCCATGAAGTCTCCTGCATGTATCACGGTCTTTATTTGATTATCTTTGAGATAGGGGAAGAAGATATCATCGAAGAACTTCATAAAGTAATCAAAAAATATCTGAGAATCGCCCCTTGCACCAAAGTGCGTATCATTAATAACAGCAATCTTCATTGAGTTTAGTCCCCCAACTCTTCAAGCGGGCCCTTCTTCTTCTTTGGTTTTCTTCCTCTTTTCTTGGGTGTAAACTTTTCAATATCTGCCTTGCTTAGAGAAAGATGGTCTGCTAATGGATTGTTTGAGTCTTCCGCAACCGTATCATTATCCAATAGTTCTTTATTAATATTACCATAAATGTCGGCAGAGTCAATCAATTTATATTTAATATAGACTTGTTTCTTCTCTTTTTGAATTCTTCTCAAGAAGGCAAAATAGATTATCTGTGTAAAGTAGGAAAATGGATTCTTAGATTTATCGGGGTCAAAATTACTACAATACATCAGGCAGTTTTCAATACCATCACCAATCATCTCTTCCCTATAAGGATAGTTAATAAAGTTGGGCCTATAGGATAGATGGGTGGCAATATCTAAGAAACACTTACCAATGTAATCGGTAACAGGTGGGTCGGGTTCTCCCGAATCTCTTGCATCTAAAACTTCTTTCTTCCATTCTATCATTGCCTGATAGAACTCTTTATTGTCAACATAATGATTTGCAGGTTTTGCCTCAGAGGTTTCTTTCTCTTCCTCTTCTTCCTGAAAATCATCAAATTCTAATTCATCATGTTCATCCATGAGTTTCTCCATAATTTAAGATTCATACTGGTACTATACTATAAAGTATGCCAATGTCAATCTTTTTTTGTAATCTTTCGATTTTGTTTTTCACTCCACCCACAATTGTCACTACATAGAGTGTTCCTTCACGGGGTCAATATATAAGGACTCAAGTATAATCGCTAGGGTCAGGACTCCAGTCACTGAATCTATTACCATATATTTGGTCATCATCGTCATCTTCATCTTCCTCATCTTCGAAGATGTCATCACTCATATTCTCAGCAATCTCTTCTAACATTTCCTCTGGCATACCACCTTGGAAATAATCACTAAGCATATCTTTCAAGGCATTGTGTGCATCCTCTTGCATGCGTTCAATTTCTTTTTCCTCTTCTGGGGAAAGTTTAACAACAAACCCACCGTTCTTCTTTACTTGAAGATAATGATGAAGAACTTGCTCAAGAGGGTGCATGATACCAACAATGTGGTCTTTCGGTACAGTGATGGCATCTCCCTTAGAATATTGAATCCACTTCTTGAGAATTAATTTCTCTTGTCTTGGAATTCCAAATCTATCTACGAGTACCATTGTTTCCATATCAAAAGGATGCTCAACAACAAACTTATCACTTAAGTCTTTCTTTATTGAACAAATAATGTTTTCACCACTTTTCAATTTCAGGATTCGGTAATTATTATTATTCATTGGGCATTCCTTCAAGTTGGATTACTACATTCTTGTAATTAAATTTCTCGGAATTGTAGATTTTCACCCGTTCCATAAAGTGGTTTAGAGTGTAGTTGTGATGAGATTTCCAATGAAGGTCATCTGCAATATCGTACAACTTTGCACACTCCTTATATTTAGACTTTCTTAACTGTCGTCCGATACTCTGCAATACACGGATTCGACTTTTGGATGGTGACGCGAAGATAATGTTATGTAATCTTCTAATCGAAACACCCGTACTAAATGTTCCATAAGATGCAACAATGATTGCATCATCTTGGGTTTCTGTAAGTTTTCTAATTTCTTCTCTCTGTTGTACATCTGTGCCTCCATGAATGAAGAATACTTTACGGTCACCTTTCACAGAATTCTTAATCAATTCAAATAACACTTTACCATGCTTTTGAACATACTGAAAGAGAACCAATGTATTCCCTTTAGTATTTAGGGCAAGATTACACAAGAAGTTGTTTCTCTTTTCGTGTGAAACTAGGTAATCAATTTCTTCTTGGTATCTAAAGTTTTTTGCAGACTTACATTCTTCTTCAGGATACTTGAGAAGAACACAGTCGATTTTCAAATCAGACAAAAGTTTATTTTCAATGAGGTCACTTGTTGTTGTTACCTTATACACTGGCCCAAACAGACCTTCAATGACCAACTTATGTGTGTCCGTTCCATCCAGAGTACCTGTAGTCCCTACACGGAAAGGACAACCCTTTAGTTTAGTCATCAAGGTAGTCAAGGACTTTGATTTAAACAAATGACATTCATCACCAAAAACAGAAGTAAATTGTTCAAACCATTTGGGTGAAAGTTTGTAAACACTTTGCCATGTTGTAATCACTACTCTCTTTTCAGTTTCCTTTTCCTTACCCGAGTGAATTACATGACAATAATTTTCTGCATTCCAATTAGACTCTGAACTATAATCAGCAAAATCACTTTTCATTTGAGCAACGAGAGACTTGGTAGGAACAACAATCAAAACCTTTCCTTTGTCTTCTTCTAGTCTCTTTCGCACCAAACCATAAATGATAAGTGACTTACCAGAAGCAGTTGGTGAAAGGAGAAGAGTTCTTCTTTCGTTTAACGATTTTTGAATTGCTTCAACTTGATGTTGGTGTGGTGTAATCTTTTCACCAGCCGCATGGATGTTTAACTTTTCAAGATATCGATATACCATTTGCTTGGTATACTTTTCTTTATCTTCTTTGAAATCAACACCAACCCATATGTCTCTCTCTTCTGCAAAGTGCTTTACATAATCCAACAGACCTGCGTAAAGTTCTTGGGTGTGAATGTTATAGAGTCGAATCTTACCATCCCACATTCTATTTCTATAAGAAGGCATAAACTGATAGCCTGGAACAGCGAAGGTAAAGAAGTCACACAGTTCTTGTGCGGTTCCTCTATCCCCACAGTCCACTTTCAAGTAGACATCATCCTTCTTTGAAATAATAATGTTAGCAGCCATTTACGGTGACCATAGTTTACCACTGGTTCTAATCTTAATTTTGCCATTGGATACATCACCAGACCAGAGAACAACTTCAATACCTGCTTTCTCCATCATTGATATACCAATATCGACAATTTCTTTCATAGAACCTGAATATTTCTCATACATTTCTTTGTGACTTACGACTTTGATTATACCAGATGCAATTATTGCTCTAGCACAATCTGGACATGCAGCCCATGTTGAATACATTGTACAACCTTTTGGTTTGTATTGTGCTTTCATACTATCAAAGATTGCATTTCTTTCTGCATGTTCCATGTAATAGTATTTATGCTTTGAGTGGAGAATCTCTTCTGTCATCTCGACACCAACTGGTGGAGAATTGTAACCGTGGGAAAGGGGCCCAAATTCAGGATGGACTATGACTGCACCGACTTGAGTGGATGGGTCTGGACTTTGTTCTGCCATTCTATAGGCATGGAAAAGGTAAGACTTACAAATAGCACCTTCACTGTAATCGGTTTTGTTGATTCTCATTAATTAACCCCATGAATAAATTTCTTCCACTCAATGGCATTTCTAATGTTCCATTGAAGTTGAGAAATGGCTTTCACAACACTTTCAATATATGTTACCTTTTCTTTTTGGTACATTACTTTAAGTGAAAGTGCAATCAAATCGGCATCTGATTCCAGATACTTGTCCAAATCTTGTCTTAGAATCTTCAGGTCGAATTGTTCCCAACCCAGTTCCTTCAAAGTTTCTTCAGACATTTTGCCACTATAGTATTCCCACTTTTGCCTCTTCAGAATAGAATAGTCTGCTTCAGACTTCTTTAACATAAGTCTTTCATCAAACATTAGATTTAGATATTTGCCATGAATCTGTGGGACACGCATGGATTCGGTATCTAATTCTGTTTCGTTGAGTTGCAGGTCTTTCTCGACCATTGCACGAATTTCTTCTAGTTTCATAATTTATACTCCTATGGGTATGATACCATAGGCTTCATCAAAGTCAATTCAAAAATTAAGGCAATACTGTAACTTCATATGATTGATAGGCAAATACAACGGTTGCTGTCGCAGGGTCGGAATCTGTGCTGGCACTATCAAACTCAATACCAGACAAAGATTTTGGAAACAAGTTATAGAAGTCCACCTGAACCAAAGGATTGTACGCACTGGAGAGAATTATCAAACTGCCATCTGACAAACCATCAATAGGGCCATCTACTTTAGCACCATCTCCATACTCTTTGGCATTTTGTAGGGAAGTCATCCAGTCATAAATTTCTTTCCAGTTTTCAAGTTTCTCGTCAACCAAAAATCTTAATTCCAAATCATCATAAACTGGATTTAATGCCGCAACATGAAGTGGAACTGTTCTACCACCACCTCCGATGACGGGGATGGAATCGAAACTTATAGAAGGCAAAGGCCCTGCTTGACAATTGTATGTCAATTTGGGAGCCTTCTGTAATTTAAACTGAAAGGATTGTGCTTTCAGATAATTCTGATTGGATGCCTGAGATGTAGAAAAGTTCGCCATATATCAATCTCCTTAATAGTATGTAGGTAAATGAAAAGAGGGAGTCCCGAAGGACTCCCTCTTTGAGTTCAAATCATTCTACTGATTAGAATCAGGCGTTACCGTGTAGGTTGGTAATCGAGAAGATTCTGTAGTAGAGGTTCTCTCTTGCAAGGGAGTTAGACCCTTGGTTGGAGATGCCACTCTTACCGAGAAGACCGAGGTCAACACGGGCTTGGTCAGTGACATTGAATGGGTTCTGTGCAAGACCGTAACGAGTCTTAAATCCAATCTTGGGTTGGAAAGAATTCTCATCAACCGCACGAACCATTTGTAGCGGTACATATGGGCAGTAGAACATACCAGCGTCATATGGGTTGCTACCCTTGTAACCAATGCAAGCGTAGTTAGCAGTTGCGAATGGGTCAACATAAACCTTCATTCCACCGTTGAGTGTACCTACGAATAGGTCACCAGTGTCATCAGGCTTGTTAACTGGAGTTGGGCCAGCGGCAGCAAGACCAGTGTCAAGTTGACCAGTTAGTGCGAGTGCGGAAACTACATTGCTGTTAGCAATGAGGATGTTACCCTTACCACGACGAGTTTCGAGAGCGATTTGGTTCGCTTCACGCTCGATTTGATAAAGAAGACCCTTCCAACGCTCGACTGACCAGCGACCATCAGCATCCATTGACATGTCGTAGTTACCTGCGGCATGTAGGTCAGAGTGCTGGGCACCACGGATAGCGGTGAGGTAGATGGTACGGATGACTTCACGGTTGATTTCACCAAGAATCTCTGCGGAGAGAATGTTAGCGAGTTCAGACTCAGCATCTAGACCGTGAACAGCCTTGAGGTCTTGAGCCATTTCAGTTGTGTATTCAGCCTTGAGGGCACGGCTACGAGCAGTAAC
>MDTD01123572.1_pt1 | contig 18046 bp, 18 predicted proteins | sample 811221 | NCBI WGS metagenome assembly MDTD01 (sample SAMN05326646, study PRJNA326480) | marine metagenome | isolation source: seawater | place: Pacific Ocean: South West | collected 2011 | reverse complement strand
TGCGATCAACACTCATTTTAAATTGTCAAAACAAAAACCAAAATTTAAAGGCCTTCTTACCACTGGTAATATTGATGAAAAAAAAATCTATGCTATTAAACCTCTAACTTTTATGAATAATTCAGGTACAGCCATCAAAGAACTTATAGATTATTTTAAGATCGACGCTAAAGATGTAATAGTTTTTCACGATGATATGGATATAGATTTTGGAAAAATAAAAGCTAAATTTGGTGGAACTAGCGCAGGTCATAATGGTATTGAGTCAATTGATAAGTTTATTGGAAAAGACTATTCAAGAGTAAGAATTGGGATTGGACACCCAAAGCAGAAAAAAAAAGTTAATAATCATGTTCTTGAGGATTTTAAAGAAGATGAAGAGGAAAAAATCAAAGAAATTACAGAAAACATTGTAAAGCAGATACCTACACTTATAGATAAAAAAATAGATTTGTTTTCAAGTAAGGTAAATCAAAATCTTAATGGGATTTAAATGTGGGATAGTTGGTTTGCCAAATGTTGGTAAATCTACTTTATTTAATGCTTTGACAGCTTCCAAAAATGCGGAGGCAGGAAATTTTCCCTTTTGTACTATCAATCCAAACATTGGTATAGTTGATGTAGTTGATGAAAGACTTGATCAATTATCTAGATTATCTAATTCGAAGAAAAAAATTTACACAACAATTACATTCGTAGATATAGCTGGTTTAGTAAAAGGAGCATCAAAAGGAGAAGGTCTAGGAAATAAGTTTTTATCTCATATTAGAGAAGTTGATGCGATTATACACTTAGTTAGGTGTTTTGACTCTGAAAAGATTACTCACGTAAATGCCAAAATTAATCCTACACATGATTTGGAAATTATTAAGACCGAGATAATTCTTTCAGACTTGGATATTATTCAGAAAAAATTAGAAAAAGGTAAAAAAAAATTGCTTAATGATAAAGAGATAAAAATTTTACAAGAAAAATTAAAGGTTTTGGAAAATGGGGATGAGATAAAATCAAATGACTTCAATGAAGAAAAATTTTTGTCAAGTTTTGGTTTACTTAGTCTCAAACCAAAAATTATAGTCTGTAATGTAGATGAAGATAATTTATCCGACGGTAATGATTATACTAAACAGGTGAGAGAAAAATACCCTAATGAAAAAATTATTAATATTTGTGCGGATATAGAAGATCAGCTTTCAGGGCTAGATAAAAATGAAAAAGAGACTTTTATGCAAGATATTGGTTTAAATAAAACTGGCATAAATAAACTTATAAAAGATGGATACGATCTTTTAGAGCTTGATACTTTTTTTACCTCTGGACCTGAGGAAAGTAAGGCTTGGACTGTAAAAAAAAATACTCCCGCACCAAAAGCAGCTGGTGTGATTCACACTGATTTTGAAAAAAATTTTATAAGAGCCGAGGCAGTTTCTTGTGAAGATTTTATTAAATACGGTAATGCTGAAAAGTGTAAAGAGAATGGTAAATTAAGAATCGAGGGTAAAGATTATATAGTTAAAGATGGAGATGTTTTATACTTCAGAGTCAATCCTTGACCAAATTTTCTTCATGCTTAAATAAACAAGCACTGTTAATAAAATAAGATATATTATTACTTTTACTCCGGTTCTATGTCTTTCCTCTAATTCTGGCTCAGCAGCCCATGCTAAAAAAGTAGTCACATCTTTTGCCATTTGATCTACTGTTGACTGAGTACCATCAGAATATTCCACCAAACCGTCACTCAAATTATTTGGCATTTTAATTTTATTCCCGATCATATACTTGTTGTAGTAAACACCTTCATCTAAAGTAACTCCTTCAGGAGGATCCTCATAACCAACTAGAACTGAATAGATATAATTGGCGCCACCCTTCCTAGCTTTTACCAAAACAGACATATCTGGAGGGTATGCGCCTCCATTTGCAGCCGTTGCCGCTTGAACATTAGGATAAGGGCTTTTGAACTTATCAGATGGTCTTCCTGGTCTGGTAAACATTTCTCCTTGATCGTTAGGGCCATCGTCTATTTCAAAGCTTGCTGCAATTGCTTTTACTTCAAGTTCTGAGAATTCTGGTCCTCCTGGCTCTCCTAAGTTTCTATAACTTAAATATTGCATCGAATGGCAGGAAGCACAGACCTCTTTATATACTTGAAATCCTCTTTGTAGAGAGGCTCTATCGAATGTTCCAGTCAAACCCTTAAAACTCCAGTCAACTTTTATTGGTTCGACCATCTCCGCACTTTGTAAAGGTCTTAATGAGATAAATAAAAAGAAGATTAAAATTACTATCTTTAAATTAGACTTTGTCATCAAACTTCCTGGCTACTGACGGTTCAGCTCCTCCAGTCAAAACTGGCTCGGAAATACTCATTGGAATAGGATCGGTTTTTTCTAAATAACCAACAACTGGCATTACCACTATAAAATGTAGGAAATAATATATTGTCCCTACTCTAGCTAATACTAAATAAATGCCTTCAGCCGGCATAGCTCCAACATAACCAAGCATCAAAACATCTATAATTAATATCCAGAAAAACTGCCTGTAAATTGGTCTAAATACCGCTGATCTTACTTTTGAAGTGTCCAGCCATGGTAGAACAAATAAAATAAAAATTGCACTAAACATTAATATTACTCCACCTAGTTTATCTGGAACAGATCTTAAGATTGCATAAAACGGTAATAAGTACCATTCTGGTACTATATGAGCAGGAGTGACAAGTGGATTAGCAGGAATATAGTTATCTGAGTGACCTAAGACATTCGGTGTAAAGAAAACGAAACCTGCAAATATAATCATAAAAACAAGAAGAGCGAAAGCATCTTTAATTGTTATGTAAGGATGAAATGGAACAGTATCTTTTGATGGCTTCTTTATATCTATGCCCACAGGATTATTATTTCCAGGTACATGTAATGCCCAAATATGTAAAACTACCAAACCTAAAATTAAAAATGGTATTAAATAGTGCAAACTAAAAAATCTATTTAATGTGGGATTATCAACTGAATAAGCGCCCCACAGCCAAGTTGTAATACTATCGCCAACTAGTGGTATTGCACTAAATAAATTTGTGATAACTGTCGCTCCCCAAAAACTCATTTGTCCCCATGGCAAAACATATCCCATAAAAGCTGCTGCCATCATTAAAAGATAAATCATTAAACCTATAATCCAAATTACCTCTCTAGGAGATTTATATGACCCATAAAATAAAGATCTAAAAATATGTATATATACTGCTAGGAAAAACATGGATGCTCCATTACTATGAATGTATCTTATCAACCAACCGTAATTGACATCTCGCATAATATGTTCAACACTTGCAAATGCTAAATCTGCATGAGCAACATAATGCATAGCTAATATTATGCCGGTGACTATTTGAGTTATTAAACAAAATGTTAAAATTCCTCCAAAAGTCCACCAATAATTCAAATTTTTTGGCGTAGGGTAATCTGTTAAATGCGCACCGAGTGTGAGAAGTGGCAAACGGTCATTAAACCATTTACCTGCTTTAGACTTCGGTGTGTATTCGTGTTCACTCATTTATTATTTATCCAATTTTAATAGTGTTATTGTCAACAAACTCAAACTTAGGTATTTCCATATTAGTTGGCGCTGGTCCTTTTCTTATACGTCCTGAGACATCGTAGTGTGATCCATGACAAGGACAAAACCAACCGTTAAAATCTCCTTTATCTTTTAAAGGCACACAACCTAGATGGGTGCATACCCCTAACATTACAAGCCATTCATCTTTACCTTCTTTTACTCTATCTTCATCTTTTTGAGGATCTGGCAAATCGTCCATATTAACGTTTCTGGCCTCTGCTATCTCTTCCTCAGTTCGTCTCTTTAAGAAAACTGGTTTTCCTCTCCATAAAACAGTTATAGAATTTCCAGGTTCAATATTACTTATATCCACCTCTGTGGTTGCTAAGGCTTGTTGGGCCTTATCTGGGTTCATTTGATCAATCATTGGCCAAATAACCGCTCCAACTCCCACTGCCCCCACGGTATAACTGGCTGTAAATAAAAAATCTCGTCTGTTAACTTTTTTTTCTTCTTTGCTCATTTATGTTAGTGCTTATAATGTAAATATCTAATAAAACCATATTATTAAAATTTCTAGGGTCAGAATGACACATAAATTAAGCTTAAATAATGCACATAGTTCTCTATAAACCCGATATCCCACAAAATACTGCAGCTATTATAAGATTAGGTGCCTGTCTAAACTTAAAGATTCACTTAATTGAACCCTGCGGATTTGACTTAAATGATGAGAGATTTAAAAGAGTCGTTATGGATTATTTAGGATTAGGTAGCATCACTAGACATGAAGATTATGAGGCATTCTTAAAAAAATATAATAAATCAAGAATAGTTTTAATGACAACTAAAGCAAAAAAATTATATCATAAGTTTAAATTTAAAAAAAATGACATGCTTTTATTCGGTAGAGAAAGTGCAGGAGTACCTGAGTACTTACATAAAACCATTAAGAACAAAATTAAAATTCCTATGAATAAGAATACGAGATCACTCAATGTGGCTGCAAGTGTAGCAATAATTGCTTCAGAAGCGTTAAGACAAAATAACTTATTGAAATGAGCTCATCACAATTTAGAAAAAAAATTACTGAAAGATGGTTTTCATATTTACAAAATCAAATTTGTAAAGAATTTGAATATATTGAAAAAAATAAAATAAAATTTATTAAAAAAGAATGGAATAAAAATAAAAAAAATGAAGGTGGTGGAACATCGTATCTTTTAACTGGCGGTAAAATTTTTGACAAAGTTGGTGTAAATAAATCAACTGTTTCTGGAATTTTTCCTAAACATTTTAGATCGAATATTTTAGGTGCAGAAAAAAAAGGTAAATACTGGGCATCTGGTATTTCAGTAGTTGGACATATGAAAAATCCAAAAATACCAGCAATTCATTTTAATACTAGATTTATCGTAACTTCAAAAGAATGGTTTGGAGGAGGTATAGATGTAACTCCAAGTTTTAAAGACAATAAAGAAAAAAAAATTGTACATGATTACTTAAAAAAATTGTGCAGTCAAAATAGAAAGAACTATAAAAAATATAAAAAGTGGTGTGATGAATATTTTTATTTATCTCACAGAAAAGAAGCGAGGGGTATCGGCGGCATATTTTTTGATTATGAAAAAAAAGATTGGATTAAAAATTTTAAATTTGTAAGAGACCTTGGGTTGGGCTTTATTGATATTACTAAAAAAATAGTGAGTAGAAAACTAAAATTAAAATGGACAAAAAAAGATAAAGAAAAACAACTTTTAAAACGAGGAAGATATGTTGAATTTAATCTTTTATATGATAGAGGAACTAAGTTTGGATTAAATTCTGGAGGTAACATCGAAGCAATATTAATGTCACTACCTCCTGATGCAAAGTGGAAATAATTATGGAAAAAGAGCCGATTACAGTTAGTGGTCTTAATAGTTTGAAATCTGAATTGGAAGATCTAAAGAATGTGCAAAGGCCTAAAATTGTTGAAGCTATTGCTGAAGCAAGGTCTCATGGAGATTTGAAAGAGAATGCTGAGTATCATGCTGCAAAAGAACAGCAAGCATTAATTGAGAGTAGAGTGATAGCTATTAATGACTTAATCGCTAGAGCAAATATTATAGATGTAACAAAAATTGAAAATGATGGAAAAGTAATTTTTGGTGCAACGATTAAGGTGCAGGACTTAAATACAAATAAAAAAATTTCCTATAAGTTAGTCGGGCAAGATGAGGCGGATATTAAAAAAAACTTAATTTTCTACAAAAGTCCTATAGGAAAATCTTTAATAGGTAAAAATAAGGGTGAAATGGTTAGTGTAAATACCCCTTCCGGAGAGAGAAGTTTTGAGATTCTAGATGTTGAATATATTTAGATTGAGTTAACTCTAATTATTTCTTTAACTCTATCATTTGAAATTTTAAAGCTATTATTGATCCACTCTTTTTCTATTATCTTTAAAACTTTACCTAAATTCTCTCCTTCTTGCATGCCATTTTCTATAAGATATTTTCCGTTTATGTGAAACTTAGGCAATTTTGCTTTTAAAATCTTTTTTGAAGTTTCAGAAAAGTTAAGAGTTTTTATTTTAGAGTTTATTGTAAAATTTACAATATTAAGGGCAATCATATGATTTTTTCCATGCTCATAAATATTTTTAATTAAATTTTTTTCAAAAAAGTGTTTATCTTTTTTAATTTCCATTAGATTAAAAGATAATTTTTCTAAAGTATTTTTAATTTTTTTGGAAACATTATATTTATAAGCAAAATATTCATAATTATCTTTCTCATCTAATAATAATACAGCAAGTATAATATCTTTGTTTAATTTAGAATAATTATATACCTTTTTTAATCTATCTAATCTACTAAGGTATTTAAATTCAGGGAATGCCATTGAAAATATTTCTCTTAAAATTTGATTTTCATTTATTTTCGAAATATTTTTCTGATCTAAAATCTTTAATAATTCAATTAAAACCCTTTCCTTAGATATTTGTTTAATGCCGTCCAAATTTTGTTTTATAATTTTTCCAGTTGCTGGCTCAACTTCTATGTCATACATGATTTTAAATCTAATGAATCTAATTATTCTTAGGTAATCTTCCTCTATTCTTTTCTGAGGATCACCTATAAATTTTATGTTGTTATTTTTAAGATCAACTGTTCCCATTTGAGGATCAAAAATTTTTCCATTGATATCAAGATAAATCGCGTTAACGGTAAAATCCCTTCTTTCAGAGTCTTGTTTCCAATCATCTGTGAACTCTACCTCGGCATGCCTACCATCCGTATTTATATCTTTTCTCAAAGTTGTAATTTCAACTTTGTGATCCTCAGATACCACAGTGACTGTCCCGTGTTCTATTCCAGTCTCTATAACTTTGATATTCGTTCCTTTAAATTTTTCTTTAATTTGTTCTGTTGTTAAAATTGTAGCAACATCAATGTCGTCAATTTTTTCACCTAATAGATGTTTTCTTACACATCCGCCAACAAATCTAGAAACAACTATTTCATTGGAAAAACCCTCTTGTAATTTTTTAAAAATATATTTTAAGTCTTTATGTTTATAAAAAGGGAAAATTAAATTTTTAATACTTTTAATGAAATTAAAACTAAGATTAAACATAAATCTATGGCTGGGGCACTAGGATTCGAACCTAGGATGGCGGTATCAAAAACCGCTGCCTTACCGCTTGGCTATGCCCCAATTACAAATGACAGGTATATCATAATTAAATAAATTTAAATAGTTTTTGCAATTGAGAACCAAAATTTGGGGTATTTACCTCTTAATTTTTTAAGTGCGACTAATGAACTTTTTTTATTTACAAAAACACCGTAACAAGCAGATCCAGAGCCTGTCATTCTTGAAAAATAGCACCCTTTAGAATCGCTTATATTTTGCAACAATTTTCTTAAGATCTTGTGATTTTTTTCAACAATTGATTGTAAATCATTTTTAGAATTTATAAGCAAATTTATAAAATTTTTTCTTAAAGTTAATTTTTTGTTCATTAATATCTTTGATTTTGAGTAATTGTTGACTTTAAGATACACGCTTCTTGTAGAACTTTTAATCTTTGGAAAAACCAATAAAAAATGAAACTGATATTTTTTTTTTAACTTTATTATAGTTTTTAAATTTTTTTGATACCCTTGATTATGAAAAAAAAGTCTTAAGTCAGATCCAACTTTTCTAATAATTTTACTTAAAACCTCTTTTTTTAATTTTTTTTTTGTTAAGTACTTTATTAGTGTAGCTGCATTACTTGACCCGCCACCAAATCCAGCAAAAACCGGGATTTTTTTCTTAACTTTAATAGAATAATAATCGTGAATAATTCTATTTTTTCTCAATACATTTAAGACTTTTTTAACTGAGTTATGAGATTTATTAATGTGTTGGGAAAAAGGACCATTAAAAGAAATTTTATCTGAATTGGAATTGATAATTTTTTTGATAAATATTTTGTCATAAAGATTTATCAGACAATAAATAGATTGAATATTATGAAGTCCATTTTTTAATTTTTTATTCACGGACAAAGTTAAATTTATTTTTGCGTATGACTTTAAGACCATGCTTTTAAAGGCCTTTTATTAATTTTTGTTCAATTTTTTCTTTTAAATCTTTTTCTGCTTTTTCGAGATTTAAGACGTAACTCCAATAATATCTAGCTTGAATTTCATTACCATTTTTCCAGAGAACGTCACCGTAATGATCATTTACTATTGGGTCGGCGGGCATTAATCTTACGGCTTGCTGTAAATAATCTTTAGACTCTTGAAATCTCTCAAGTTTAAATAATGCCCAACCTAACGAGTCAATTATAAATGGATCATTAGATTTAATTTTGTTGGCTTTCTCTAACATATTAAGAGACTTTTCTATTTTAACACCTTGTTCAATCCAAGAATAAGCTAGATAGTTTATTACGTATGCTTGATCAGGTTTCACTTTTAATGATGCCAAAAGATCTTTTTCTGCCTTTTCCCATTGATCTGTTCTTTCATACGCTACACCCCTACCGTCAGTTACTTTTGGATATAATGGATGTTCGTTATCTATTTTACTTAAAATATTTGTATAGTAATAAATTGATTCTTCAAATTCCTCATTATTTTTTAAAAATTCTGCGAAATCATAAGTATCATAAATTCCTTTTACTTCTAAATCATTATAAGAATTTTTGAACAATTTGATTGATCTTGCTTTATCCTCCTCAATAATTAAAATTCTTGAAATTTGTTTACTTGCGTACCACTTAAAAACATTTCCATTTTTTGAAAGTTTTTCATAAATTTTTTTAGCTTTAGAGTAATTATCTATTTGAAGAAAATTTTCTGCTAATAGGGTGTCAAAAGCTTTAAAATTCTTATTTAAGTATTTAGACAAATTCAAATAAAAATTTGATAATGGAAATATAGATTGAGAGGATAAAGCGTTTGAGGTGATATAGAGTAACTCAGCAGCAATATGTTCAACTTTTTTACAATTGAAATTTAAATTATTTTTGGAATTTTTAAAATAATTTTTATACTGATTAAGTAAAATATTCCTTGGGTATTTTTTTAAAGCACTTGTTACAATCATTTTTGCTTTTTTGTTTTCACCAATGCTTTCTAGATACTTGGAATAAAAAAAATTATATCTTGAAAAATCAGTTTTTTGGTCTGAAATAAGTTCATTAAAAAGTTGTTCTGTGTTGTTGCTCTCGAAATAACAATTTATAAAAACTTTCTGGATCTTATTTAAATTATCAAATCTTTTGTCAAATTTATTTAAAATAAAAATTGACTCTTTTAAGTTATTCTTTTTTAATTTTGATAGTAAGTATAAAGAATCAATTAAATATCCATCGAGAATTGATCTCGAGCCTCTTGTTTTTGCTTTTATAAAGTATTTTTCGGCAAATTCATACTTTGACATTTTAAGATAATAAATTCCAATTATTAAATCGCTTTCAAAATTATCTCTTTGCTCTCTTTCATTTTTTTTTGAGAAAGCTAAAGCTTGATTAAAGTTACCTGAATTGATCAATGTATATAAATACTTTGTTGAATAAGTTAGATGGCTACTTTCGAGTCCATTCAATGTTTTTAAGAATTTAAATGATTCGCTGTATTTACTCTCATTTAAGAGGAGAATCCCTGCAAAATAATCAGAAATATTCTTTGCTTTATTAAATTTTTCCAATGAATATAAATTTAATGTGGAAAAAAAAATAAAAATAATGACAAAAAAAATAGGTGATATAACCTTAATACGTTTTTTATAATTAATCATTTATTATGCTCAAAAAAGACATATTCAATTCTCTTAAATTAATACAGTATTACAAATTTATAAATTATAATTTAATTTACAATAATAAAGCAATCAACAGATATAACAAAGACAATTATGAAGTTTCTAAGAGTAAAGCTGAAAATTTAGAAAATTTAAAAAGATCAATTTTGAATCAAAAGAATTGTGAGTTAAAAAAAAATGCAAAAAATATTGTTTTTAGTGATGGTAATCCAAAGTCAGATATAATGCTTATAGGTGAAGCCCCTGGAGCTAACGAAGATGAAGAAGGTTTGCCTTTTGTTGGAAGAGCCGGACAATTATTAGATAAGATGTTAACTGCAATCGATTTAAATAGAAAAAAAGTGTATATTTCGAATATTATAAATTACCGTCCTCCAAATAATAGAAGGCCAACTGAGGTAGAGATTAAAAGATATCTTCCTTATATTACAAAACATATTGAAATAATTAGTCCCAAAATTCTGGTTTTGCTTGGAAGTACCGCAATGAATGCAATTATTGGAGATAAAGTGGTTATTTCTAAAATGCGTGGAAAATGGATTCAAAAAAGTTTTGGAAAATGTAAAACCTCAGTAATTATTACTTTTCATCCTTCGTTTTTATTGAGACAACCAGCGCAAAAAAAAATGTCTTGGATTGATTTAAAAATGATAAAAAAGAAAATACAAAATCAAAGTATCTAATTGAAAAAGGTAATTACAGCAGGAGTTGATGAAGTTGGAAGAGGTTGTCTTGCTGGGCCAGTTGTTTCAGCAGCTGTTGTGCTGAAGAAAGGTATTGACCTTAGGTTTTTAAAAGATTCAAAAAAGATTTCATTTAAAAGAAGAGTCGAAATTTCTGAACATATAATTGCAAATTCTATCTATGCAATAGGAATGGCAACCGTAGATGAAATTTTTAATCTTAATATTTTACAAGCATCGCTTCTTTCTATGAAAAGAGCTTTGGATAATCTTTCTATAAAGCCAGGATTAACTTTGATTGACGGAAATTTTGCACCATCAGGTTTGAAAAATTTTAGAACCGTTATAAAAGGAGATGAAAAAATTAAAGTCATTAGCGCAGCTTCTATAATTGCAAAGGTTTATAGAGATAGATTGATGATTAAGTTATCAAAAGAATTTGCTAATTATGCTTGGGATAGTAATTTTGGATATGGAACAAAAGCTCATTTAGAGGGTTTAAAGAAATTTGGAGTAACTTCACATCACAGGAAGTGCTTTAAACCAGTACACAAGATATTGTCAAGTTAGGATTCTCAAACACAATAGCATACATTTTTTTTGTAAAATAGTTTGACCAAAGATTCAATTTATAGTTGAATCTTGGATATGCCAAAATTTTCCAACAACATTTTAAATGGTGATAGTTTAAAGGAACTAAAAAAAATACCTGATAAAACTTTTAATTTGGTTTTTGCAGATCCTCCTTACAACATGCAGATTGGAGAAAAATTGACTCGACCAGATGCAAGTAAAGTAAGCGGCGTACATGAAAGATGGGATCAATTTGATAGCTTTAAACATTATGATGATTTTTGTAAATCTTGGTTAATTGAATGCAAAAGAATTTTAAAAGATAACGGATGTATATGGGTTATTGGTTCCTACCATAATATTTATCGATTAGGATATCATTTACAAAACTTGGGTTTTTGGTTGCTAAATGATGTTATTTGGAAAAAAAATAATCCAATGCCTAATTTTAGAGGTACAAGGTTTACTAATGCCCACGAGACATTAATTTGGGCCTCAAAAAATAAGAAATCAAAATACACTTTTAATTATCAATCTCTTAAATGTCTAAATGATGATTTACAAATGAGATCAGATTGGACACTACCTATTTGTAGTGGAAAAGAGAGGCTAAAAAAAAATGGGAAAAAAATACATTCAACTCAAAAACCAGAAGCGTTACTTCATAGAATTATATTAGCCACTACAAATAAAGGTGATTCAGTATTTGATCCATTTTTAGGGACTGGAACTACCGCAGTTGTATCGAAGAAATTAGGAAGAAGTTATTTTGGAATTGAAAAAGATAAAAAATACTTTTTGGCAGCAAAAGAAAGAATTAAAAAAACTACAAGAATTGAAGATGAATATTTAGACACAATTGAAAATAATAAATCAAGACCAAGAATACCTTTTGGTTCCCTAGTAGAGTTAGGTATTATAAAACCAGGAACATTACTGTTTGATCCAAAAAAGAAAATTAATGCAAAAATAATGGCTGACGGAAGTCTAAAATATAAAAAAACAGAAGGATCAATACATAAGATTGCAGCTAAAATAATGGGTGCTGAAAGTTATAATGGATGGACTTATTGGCATTATAATTTTAATGGTTCCACGGTACTAATTGATAATTTAAGGAAAAAGTTCATAACAGAAAAACAAATCTAGTTTTTGTATACTTTTCCTAAGTAATTATTGATAAAACTCTCTCTTTTAATTAAAAATTTAATAAGTAAATTTCTTATCATTTGTAAAAATGTATTTGAAAAATGAAAAACAAAAAAATTTATATTTGATCTTTTTCTAACTACTTTTGCTCTTTTTGATCTTTCTTGATAATAAATTTCATTAATGTCCGGCTTGTCTTTTTTAATCAAATTATATAATTCGTAGGCACTTTCTATCGATTGTCCCGCGCCTTGAGCTAATGTTGGCAAAAAACCATTAAACGCATCTCCAATATAAAATACTTTACTATTTGTTGATGGTAGTATTTGAGGAGTGTAATACAAAGGCCAAGATCTTAAATTACCATCAAAAAAATTTTCTAGATTTGAATTTTGAATAACAACTTTCTTAATTAATCTATCAATCTTATCAGGATCATATTCCTTTTCCCTTACAATACAAACAAAGTTTAGTTCTTTGTTTTTATTAACTGGATAAATAACTAAGTGGCAATTTTTTCCCATCATAAGACTAATTTTCTCATCATCAATTTTTAATTCAGATCTAGATTTTATTATTGTTCTTATAGCTACTGCCTTCTTGAATTTTGGTTCATTTTTTTTCTTTTCAAAAAAAGATCTAGTATTTGAAAAAATACCGTCCGCACCTACAACTATGTCAACTAAATCATTTGTATTATCATCAAATTTAATAAGAATTTTTCCTTTTAATTCAGAAACTTCTTTTATTTTTTTTCCAAATCTACAATGCTGAGTATAGATATCATCTTTTAAAAATTCGATTAAAGTTGACCTTTGTAAAGTGGTATATCTATTCTGACCTTTGTTAAACTGAGATAGATTTAAATCACAAATTTTTTTGTTTTGAATATTATAAATATCTAATCCAACTGGATTAAAAAGTTTTTTTTCATTAATTTTATCAAACCCAATTTTATTTAAAATCCCAACACTATTTGCTGACAATTGTATTCCATAACCTTCATCAAGAGAGAGGCTTTCTTGTTTCTCATAAAGCATAAACTCATGATCTGAATTCTTTTTAATAAAATTTGCAAGAGTCAGACCTGCTATTCCAGCACCAATTATTGCTAATTTTTTTTTCATTAATATAAAACTGAGATCTGTTTAAATATTTTTTTAGTAAAACTTGGAATAAATTCTTTATTTTTTTCTAAAGAATACCAGTTGTATGAAGGAGGAGCTTTTTCAGAAAATTTATAATATACATTTAAATTAAGTTTTAAGTTTGAAATTGAGTTTTTATATTGTTTAAGAAATTTCCAATCTTGATTATCATTTGAGTTACTTGTTTCTTTAATTTTTGGCAAATTAAAGTTTTTTAGAAAACTTATTTGATTATCTTTTGTCAAGGCAATTTGTTTTTTTTCATTTAAATAACAAAAGATATCGTAATTTTTTCTTTTTATCATTTTTGTTCTCGAATTTTTTATTTTTTTACTAGATTTAAAATACTTACAAGTTTTATTCAAACAGCATACAAGACAATTTGGGTCTTTTGGTCTACAAACTAAAGCTCCAAATTCCATTATTGCTTCAACAAATTCTGCATTTCTATTAGTGACAAAAAGTTTTTTTTTATTTTTTTCTATAAAATTACGAAAATCTATTTTTTTTTCTTCTTTATTTAATATTCTGGAAAAAACTCTTTTGACATTTCCATCAACCGCTATTGTAGGTTTATTGTAAATTAAACCTAATAATGCATTTCCTGTGTAATCTCCTATCCCTGGTAGTTTTATTATTTGATCAAGAGTATTTGGAATTTTAGATTTATATTTTTTAACTATAAGTTTTGAGCAAGATAAAAGATTTCTTGCTCTTCTGTAATAACCAAGACCCTCCCACATCTTTAAAATTTCTTTTTCATTGCTTTTTGACAAGGCTCTAAGAGTTTTAAATTTTTTTATAAAATCATTAAAATACGGTATTACTGTTTTAACTTGTGTTTGTTGCAACATAAATTCACTTAAAAGCCTATAATACTGCTTTTTAGGTGACTTTTTGCCAACACGCCAAGGTAGATCTCTTTTGTTATTATCATACCAAGCTAAAATTTTTTTTGGTAATGTTGAGTCTATATGCATATTAAAAATAATAATAAAACACGAACTTTCATTCAAGGCCTACGTCCTTTTTCAAGTTCAATACCAAAAACTTTGAAAAAATACCTAAAAAAAGGAGGTTATAACTATTCGAGTATAGTTGATAACTGGATGAAGATAGTACCTAGAAATATTTCAAACTCTTCTTATCCGATAACAATTAAGATAGGTAAAGAAATGAGAGATGGAAACCTAATCATAAGTGTCAGTCATGGTAAAGAGCTTGAGATAGAGTACGCCAAAAATGAAATTATCGATAAAGTTAATAGTTTTTTTGGATATAAATGTATTAGCAGAATAACTTTAAAAATCATTCAAAATAAAGTTAAAGATAATAACAAAGTTCCCAATAAAATAAAAAATTTAAAAAAAATTGAGACAAATATTAAAGAAATTAATGATTTTAATCTTAAAAATTCACTGAGTAATTTTTTAAAAGCTTATAATGAGAGCAATAAATAAAATTTTTTATAAATCGGTATTTTTAACAGTCTTAATATTTAATGTTCAAGCCGAATCAAAAGTACTCAGCATGGGTAGTAGTAATGCGGACGTAGTTGTAAAAGTATTTTCATCACTTACATGTCCTTATTGTGCAAATTTTCATAATGAAATTTTTAACAAACTTCAAAAAGATTTTATTGATCAAGGATCAGTCAGATTCGAACATCATGCCTTCCCCTTAGATTTGGCTGCATTAAATGCTGAGATAATTGTTAGGTGTGATGTTGATAACGTTAAAAGGTTTACTCTTTTAGATAAAATGTATGAAAAACAGAATATATGGGCTAAAGGATCTGATATAAATAAAATTAACGTTTCAATTAAAAAAATTGGATCAGAATTAGGTTTAGGTGATGTAAAAATGGAAGAATGTTTACAGAATGAAAAATTACAGGACGATATTTTAAATCAAAGGATCAACGCACAAAAAAAATACAAAATTGAGTCTACGCCAACAATTATAATAAACGAAAAAGAATATTCAGGTAAAGCAATTTACAAGGATTTTAAAAAGGTTATAGAAAAAAATTTATAAATGAAATTTAAAAATTTAGAAATGACAGGTTTTAAATCTTTTTCTGAAAAGACAACCGTTTTAATTGAAAAAGGTTTAACAGGAATTGTTGGTCCAAATGGGTGCGGTAAATCAAATGTTGTGGAAGCATTGAGATGGTGTATGGGTGAAAATTCAGCAAAAAGTATGCGTGGTTCTGGAATGGAGGATGTAATTTTTTCAGGAACTTCTAATCGGCCGTCAAAAAATATTTCGGAAGTTTCTTTGCAAATTGATAATCTAGAGAAAGATGGGCCAGTTCAATATAAAGAGTTTGATGAAATAACTGTTAAAAGAAAAATAGAGAGAGATAAAGGCTCAAAATATTTTATTAATGATAAAGAGGTAAGAGCTAAAGATGTTCAAACTTTCTTTGCCGATCTCTCGACTGGTGCTCACTCTCCATCCTTAATAAGTCAAGGAAGAATTGGACAATTGGTAATAGCAAAACCAATTGAAAGAAAATCTATTCTTGAGGAAGCTGCTGGTATTTCTGGTATTCATGCTAGGAGACAGGAAGCTGAAAATAGATTAAATGCAGCTGAAAATAATCTTAAAAAAGCAGATGATTTAAAAAAACAGCAACAAAAACAATTAGACAATTTAAAAAAACAAGCTGAAGAAGCAACTAGATATAAAGAAGTCTCAAATCAAATAAAGAAAATTGAAGCAGGTTTATATTTTTTGAAGATTAAAGAAATAGAAAAAGATAAAAAGCAAATTCAAGAAAAACTCAGCGAGCTAGAAGATGAGATTAGCGCAGTAAATATAGACTATAACCATAACAATACACTTCTTGAAGAAGAAAATAAGAAACTTTCACCTTTAAGAGACAAAAAAATGGAGAGTGCTGCAACTCTTCAAAAGTTAAATTTAGATATGTCAAATCTTGTTCAAGAGGAGGCAAGGGTAAAATCGCTTCAAGGCAAGCTTGAGAAATCAATTAAAACTGTCGACTCTGACCTTGAAAGAGAAAAAAGTATTTCCCTGGATGCTGATCTTAATGAAAGAAGAATTTCGAAAGAAAAAGAAGACCTTTTAAATACTGAAAATAAACTATTAGATGTTGAGACAAATTCCTCAAAAGAACTTCAAACTTCAAAAAATGAACTTAACAAGTTGCAGGATCATCTATATTCATTATTAGATCATATTGAAAAAGAAATTGATAGCGGAAATAAATTTTCCAAAAAGCTATTTAAGGAATTAAAAGAATTAGTTAATCAAATAACTCAATCTCAAGAAGAGTATGCTGAAAAGTATGGGAAAAATAAATCAATAGAAAGCGACTCAATAAAAAGAAAAGAAAGAATTAAAAATATTGATGTTGAATTAGAAAATTGGCGCAATTTGAAATTAAACTCAGAGAAAATGATTTCAGAACTAACAGATAGAAAAAATAAGATAAATTCTGAAATAAATGAGAATCAAAAAAATCCAGAAAGAATAGCTACTTCAAAGGGTCAGAATTTACAAAACCTCGAAAATATAAAAAGAAGAAATAAAGAAATTGAAAGTGAATTAATTGAAGCAGAAAAAAAATATGGTGCAATTAATGAAAATCTTAGAGAGATACAATTAAAACTCACAGAATTAAAGGAGAATAAGGCTAGAAATGAAGCTACAATAGAAGGAATGGAAAATAGAAAAAAAGATCTACTTTATTCTTTAAGAAATGAATTAAATATTGATAACGAGTCTTCTATTCTTCCTCAATCTGATTTGAATAATCTTGAAATTGAAAAATATCCATCAATTGAAGAGCAAACAGAAAAAATTGAAAAGACAAAAAAAATAAGGGAGTCTCTTGGTTCTGTTAATTTGAGAGCTGATGAAGAAACAAAAAAATATGAGTCAGAAATAAAGAAAATGGAAGATGATAGAGCAGACCTTTACTCCGCAATTGTAAAACTTAAAGCTAGTATTGAAGAGTTAAATCAAAAAGGAAGAGAAAGATTATTAGATGCTTTTACAAAAGTTAACAGGAAATTTAATGAGGTTTATACCAAACTATTTAATGGAGGAACAGCTAAAATCGAGTTAGTAGACTCTGAAGACCCTCTTGAAGCAGGATTAGAAATGTTTGTCTCCCCTCCCGGAAAAAGACTTCAATCGATAACATTGCTTTCTGGTGGTGAGCAAGCTTTAACGGCTTTATCTTTAGTTTTTGCAGTTTTTTTAGTTAATCCTTCACCAATCTGTGTTTTAGACGAAGTTGATGCTCCCTTAGACGATGCAAATGTTACAAGATTTTGCGGTTTATTAGATGATCTTACCAAGATAACTAATACAAAGTTCATTATTATTACGCACCATGCATTAACTATGTCAAGAATGGATCGGCTGTACGGTATAACAATGGCCGAACAAGGTGTAAGCCAACTTGTTTCTGTTGACTTACAAAGGGCTGAGGAATTAGTGGCTTAGGATCAAATGACAATTCCTGAAGACTTCAAAACTCGCCTAAAAATTGCAAAATCTAAAATAAAAAAGCAATTAAATGATAATGATAATGAACAAAAAAGTGGATCATTTATGGGCAATGCGTTTAAATTAGGTACAGAACTA
>MDTD01060979.1_pt1 | contig 18046 bp, 18 predicted proteins | sample 811221 | NCBI WGS metagenome assembly MDTD01 (sample SAMN05326646, study PRJNA326480) | marine metagenome | isolation source: seawater | place: Pacific Ocean: South West | collected 2011 | reverse complement strand
TTAGGTAAATTGAATTATTGTTTAAATGCTTTGAAAGACAAAGGTTTTATAAAAATCCAAAATTTTAAAAAAAATCCAAATAAACTTGGATATAGATATATTTTAACACCCAAAGGTATCGCTAAAAAAACTGAACTTACGATCAATTTTATGAAAAGAAAATTGAAAGAATACGATGAACTAAATTCTGAAATTAACGATAAATAAATGTGGGCAATTTTAAAATTTAAAAAAGAAAATCTATCATTATTAAAAAAAGATTTGTTAATGTACCTAGGCAATGATGTTCAATTTTACTTGCCGAAAATTAAACTTCAGAAAAAAGTTAAAAATAAACTTCAAAACAAAGGTAATTTTCTTTTAGGTGATTACTTGCTTTGCTTTCATAAAAGTTTTGAAAATAAAAAAATAATTAATTCTCTAAAATATTGCAAAGGATTAAAATATTTTTTAAACAGTTTTAAAGAAGAACAAAAGGAAATTGAAAATTTTATTAATAAATGTAAATCTAATGAAGATGAAGAAGGTTTTATAAAACAGTGTTTTTTTGAATTTAAAGAAAACGGAATTTTTCAATTTTTAACAGGTCCTTTCATTAATAAGGGTTTTAAAATAGTTGGTAGACAAAATAATGCTATTAAAATTTTAATTGGAAAATTTAAAATAACAGTATCTAAAGAAAATTATTTATTTAGACCTGTTTATTAGTCTAAAATTTATGCGCATTGTAAAAAATATAATTTTTACAAAGTGCGGAGCTATGTCTAAATTAATAGTCTTAATTATTAAAATTAATTAAATTATTCTATGAAATATTCTCGACAAGAAATAATAATAATAGGAGGTGGAGGATATATTGGTTCAACTTTATCTGATTTTTTTTTAAAAAAAAATTTTTTTGTAAGAAGTATTGATAATTTAATCTATAATCAAAAAAAACCCATAAAAAAAAAAAATTTTGAATTTAATAATTTGAATATTTCTAAAATAAATAAAATTAGAAATTACATTAATGAAAATAGTATAATAATTTTATTAGCTGGACTTGTTGGAGATCCGATAACAAAAAAATACCCAAAAATATCAAAAAAAATTAATGAAAATTATATTATAAAACTGATAGATTGTTGTTTTAAAAAAAAAGTTAAGCATATAATCTTTGTGTCTACTTGTTCTAATTATGGAATAACTAATTCAAATAAAATGGTAAATGAAAAATCAAAATTAAATCCTTTATCACTTTATGCAAAATCAAAAATTAAGATTGAAAAATATTTAGAAAAAAAATCAAAAAAAAATACAATTAAAACCACAATTCTAAGATTTGCAACTGCCTTTGGAATTTCAGAGAGAATGAGATTTGATTTAACAGTTAATCAGTTCGTTAGAGAAATTTTTTTAAAAAATAATTTAGAAGTTTATGATATTGGTACATGGAGACCTTATTGTCATGTGAAAGATTTTGCTGGAGCTATATATAAAACAATTCAAAAAAATAATGTTAAAAAATTTGATATTTTTAATGTTGGTTCAAATAAAAATAATATGACAAAAGAAAAATTAATTAAAAAAATTGAAAAATACATTAGAATTAAAAATGTAAGTTTAGTGCAAAAAAGTTCAGATTACCGAAATTATAAAGTAAACTTTTCAAAAATGAAAAAAATATTAAATTTTGTGCCTAAATACAGTATTGATTATGGAATTAAAGAGATAATAAAAGCTATGAAAAATAAAAGATTTATCAAATTGAATCAATCCAAGGATCATTTTGGAAACTATAAAATAATAAAATTAATTTAATAATTGTATCTGATTATATTCGTAAATAATTTTTAAAAGTTGAAAAGATAGTTAGGAAAATAGATAAAAAAAATTAAAAAATCACAAAGTGATTGGTCAATTAAAAAAGATAAAAATAAAAAAATTTATAATTAATTCAATCTAAAATTTTATGAAAATAATATATTTATTACTGGATGCTATTTCCTATGAAGACTCATGGCTTAATGAGCATAGTAAAATGAAACATTTAAAAAATCTCTCAAAAAATAGTTTAAACTTTCATAATCATTATGCAGTTACACACAATACTATTGGGAATGTAGGTGCTTTATTAAGTGGTTTAAGCCCAACATTAACTCATGTAATTGGAAGAGTTCAAGGTTTTGAAAACAATAAATATGGATACTTACAAAATAATTTAAGAAAGTTGAATTGTTCATCTCATTTTATGACACCAACAAAATTTTTTTTTTCATCTAAAGAACATTATAAACTTGAATTTGATACATTTACTAAATTATCAAGCTCAATGGCAGATTATAGAGTTTCTGCTGAAAAATTAAATGAACAACATTATTTTAAAAAAATTGAAAATCTATCTTCTATGAAAAATTACTTTCTAGGATTACATTACATTGATTGTCATGCACCTTATGAAACACCTATAAGTCACAAATTGATTAATAAAAGTCAGTTTCCAAATATTTGGAATTTTCTTTTTACATATGAAAATATTTTTTACAGAATACCAAGAAGATTTTTAAGACTATATTTAAAACCATCAACAATACTTACTAACATTTATACATATAAAGAATACCCTTTTCTTAAAAGTCTTAAGCCAAAGCCTCTAGGACCATTACTTAGTCCAGAGAGATATGATAATTTTTATAAAAAATGTTGGGAAAATGAGGGTTTGTTTAAAGAATTCCTTCAAATGAAATTACTAGCCCATGAATATTTGGATAGTCAAATTGCAAAGATTTTAAACTACATTAAAGAAAATTTCGCTGAAGATACAATTATATTTATTTCATCAGATCATGGTAATAATGATGTATTGTCGCCAAATTATATAAGACAAAATGGACCGTTAAACGAATTAAGTACCCATATTCCCTTATCAATCATAACTTTTGATGAAAAATTAAAAAAAAAATTTACAATTAACAGCGATACAAAAATTTTTAGTTCTCATACAGACTTTTACAATTCAGCTCTTAGGTTATTTAATTTTCATATTGAGGAGAATGAATTTGAAAAGAATTTATTTAATTTGTCAAATAATGAACGATTTATTTTATCAGAATTACATGATCCAAGAAAAAATAATGCACAAACAAGGCTTGTATCTGAAAGTCAAATAATTGATTTAAGAATTAAGCCAAATAAAAATCCTGAGAATTGGTTGTTATACAAATACGAAGATCTGCTGAATAATCCTTCAAATGAAGAATTTAATATATACACAAATTATAAAAAAAAATATAATAATTATTTTCATAGAAGAAAACAAAATTGAAATAAGGTAAAATCAATTGAAAAATAATAAAATTTTTTTACACTCGCCAAATCTAATTGGTAAAGAAAAAAAATATTTAAATGAGTGTATTGAAAATAATTACCTCACTTTTGGAAAACATACTGATTTATTTTTAAAAAAAATAAAAGATATAACTAAATCAAAATTTCCTGCTCTTGTTCAAAATTGCACATCAGGATTACATTTATGTTTAAAGATTTTAGATACAAAAAAAGGTGATGAAGTGATAGTTCCAAGTATTACATTTATAGCTAGTATTAATGCTATTAAATATTGTGAAGCTAATCCAATTTTTATGGATGTTGACGAATACTGTAACATAGATTTAAAAAAAACTACTAAATTTCTTTTAAACGAAACATATACTAGAAATGGTTTTACTTTTAATAAAAAAACAAAAAAAAAAATTTCTTCAATATTAATTGTGCATACTTTTGGAAATCTTGCAGATTTAGATAGTAAGTTTATCAATCTGTGCAAAAAAAAATCAATTAATATTATTGAAGATGCCGCAGAAAGTCTGGGAAGTTTTTATATAAAGAATAAAAAAAAAATTCATGCTGGTACCATTGGTTCTATTGGATCGATATCGTTTAATGGAAATAAGATAATAACCACAGCGGGAGGTGGTGCTATTCTTACAAATAATAAAAAATTTCAAAAAAGAATAAAATATTTATCAAATCAGGCCAAAGATGATGACATAAATTTTATACACAATGAAGTTGGATATAATTATAGATTATCTAATGTTCATGCTGCCATAGGTTTGGCTCAAATAGAAAAATTAAAAAAAATAATTTCTTTAAAAAGGAAAATTCATAATATTTATAAAGATAGTATTTCGAAAATCGATGGTTTAAGTATAATGCCAGCTCCTCCGTATTCAAGAAGCAACTTTTGGATTAATTTACTTAAGGTTGAAAAAAAATACAAACTATCAAAAAACAATTTATTAAAAAAATTAATTTCAAAAAATATTGAAGCAAGATCAGTTTGGTATCCTAATCACTTACAAAAACCATATAAAAATTATCAAACTTATGAAATTGAAATGGCAAATAATATTTTTAAAAATTATATATGTTTACCATCAAGTTCGTTTTTAAAATTAAACCAAATTAAATTTATTGTAGAAGTTTTAAAATGAAAAAAATTATATTAGTTGGATCAGGTGGACATGCAAAATCATGCATTGATGTAATTGAAGGAACAAAGCAATTTAAGATAAACTACCTTTTAGAACAAAAATTAGGAAATCAATTAAACCAATATAAAAAAGTTGTTTATACCAAAAAAAATTTAATTGAGCTTAAGAAAAAAAATCAATTTGCATTAATAAGTTTTGGTCAAATTATAAATAAATATGATAGGCAAAAAACATATGAAGAATTAAAGGGGCTAGACTATAAATTTCCAGTTATAAAATCAAAAACTTCTTATGTATCAAAAAATGCAAAAATATTAGATGGCACAATCATTATGCATAGATCAGTTATTAATGCTTATGTAAAAATTGGTTTTAATAATATTATTAATACAGGTGCAATCATAGAGCACGATGTTTCTATAGGAAATCATAATCATATAGCTCCGGGCGTAATTATAAATGGTAATGTTAAAATAGGTAATAATTGTTTTATTGGCAGCGGAAGTATTATCCGCCAAGGAATGATTATAAAAAATAATAGTTTTATTCAGGCTGGAAAAGTTATTCTTAAAAATTACTAAAAAATAATGAAACCGAATAATCCAATAATTATTGCCGAGGTTGGAGTAAATCATAATGGAAATTTAAAATTGTTAAATAAACTAATAGATTCTGTTTCTAAAACAGGGGTAAAGTTTATTAAGTTTCAGGCTTTTATCACTGATAAACTGGTAACAAAAAATTCTCCTAAGGCTAACTATCAAAAAAAAATTAAACTAAGCCAATATGAAATGCTTAAAAAATATGAATTAAAGTCAAAGCATTATGATTTAATTATAAAGAGATGTAAGAAAAAAAATATTAAACCACTATTTTCTATTTTTGATAATGAAAGTCTTAATATTCTCAGAAAATATAGAATTAAAGATATAAAAATACCCTCTGGTGAAATAACAAATGAACCTTTACTTAGCAGAATAGGAAAAATGAAAATAAGAGTTTTTCTATCTACTGGAATGTCAACAATTGATGAAATAAAAAGAGCATTAAACACATTGAAAAAAAATGGTACACCTAAAAAAAATATTACTATTCTTCATTGTCATTCTGAATATCCAAGTGATTTAAAAGATTTAAATTTAAATAATATATTAACATTAAAAAAAATATTTAAATGTAAAATTGGTTTTTCAGATCATTCAATTGGAAAATTAGCTTCTATAATTGCGTCTTCTTTAGGTGTAGATGTTATAGAAAAACATGTTACTTTAAATAATAAACTTTATGGACCTGATCATTCATCAAGTTTACCAGTGAAAGAATTAAAAGATTTTGTAAACAATTTAAGATTGTCAAAAATAATTCTAGGAAAAAGAAGATTACAAAGATCTAAGGCTGAAAATAATAATAAAAAAATTGTAAGAAAATCATTAGTTGCAAAAAAAATAATTAGAAAAGGAGAAATTTTTCTATCTTCAAATTTAACTTGTAAGAGGCCAGGTACGGGATTATCGCCATATTTATTAAAAAAGATAATTGGAACTAAATCAAAATTTAATTTCGGTGTAGATAAATTAATTAAGTTAAAATGAAAATAATAATTCCTACAGTAAGTAGATCTGATTTTAGTATTTTATTGCCATTAATTAAAACACTTAAAAAAAATAGTAAATTTAAAATCAAAACACTAGTAACAGGCGAACATTATTCGAAAAAAATGGGAAATACACTAAAGGAAATTTCAAATCATAAAATTCAAGCAAATTTAAAAATTAAATTAAAAGAATATAAATCAAACCCTCAATCAATTTTAAAAAAATCATCAAAAATAATAGATAAATTTTCAAATATTATTAAATCAATAAAACCAAATTTGATAATTGTTTTAGGTGACAAATATGAAACTTTAATTATTGCTTTTTGTGCATTTATTTACCGTATACCTATTGTTCATATTCATGGAGGGGAAAAAACTATTGGATCATTAGATGATACATTTAGACATCAAATTTCAAAAATGGCAGATTTACATTTCGTAGAAAGAGAGGTCTATAAAAAAAGATTGATACAGCTTGGTGAAAACTCTAAAAATATTATTGTTTGTGGATCTCTTGCTAGAGAGAGCTTAAAAGAAAAAAAATTCTATGATTTAAAATTTTTAGAAGATAAGTTTAAAATCAAATTTTTTAAAAAAAATTTAATATTTACTTATCATCCTGAAATTGGAAAAAAATTAAAAAAAAAAGTATTAAATAATATTTTTTTAATTTTTGAAAAAAATCCAAATATAAAGTTTATAATAACATCCCCAAATTTAGATAGTGGATCAGATTATATAAGAGATTTAATTAATAAAAAAAAAGGACTTAAAAATGTTGATTATGTAAAATCATTTGGAGAAGATTATTATTTTTCAGTTTTAAAAATCGTAGATGGAATAATAGGGAATTCATCAAGTGGATTAATCGAGGCACCTGCTCTTAAGAAATTTACAATTAATATAGGAATTCGACAAAAAGGAAGATTTTTAGAAAAATCAGTAATTAATTGTAGTAATAATCTTTATGAAATACAAAAATCAATAAATATTGCTTATTCAAAAAAATTTAAAAATAATATTTTAAATTACAAATTAAAAAAAAATATCAAAACTTCAAATAAAATTTTAAAATCCTTAAGACGATTTGATTATAAAAAAGATAGATACAAAGTATTTAATGATATAAATTTTAAAAATAAATGACCAAAAATTATAGCACTATCGATAAAAATTTGTCCTTAACAAAAGCATTAGAATATCTCACAAAAGCAAAAAATAAATGCTTGATTGTTGTTGACAAAAATAAATCTGTAATTGGAACTCTGACTGATGGCGATGTTAGAAGAAGTTTGATTAAATCAAAAGATTTAAACAATAAAGTGGGAAATATTTGTAATAAAAAATTTTTTTACTTTAAGAGAGATCTATCAAGATCAAAAATATATGAAATCTTTTCCAAAAAAAGAACTCCATTAATTCCAGTATTAAAGAATAAAAAAATCATAAAAGTTTACTTTTTAGAGGAAATTTTAAATAATAAAAAAAATAGATTATCAAACAATTTACTTAAAGATTTAGAAGTTGTAATCATGGCAGGGGGCAAGGGTCAAAGACTAAACCCATTCTCTGAATTACTTCCAAAGCCGTTGATACCAATTAATGGTAAGCCAGTTATAGATCATCTTATAGAAAATTTTTTAAATAATGGAATTAGGAAAATATACATAACTGTAAATTACAAAAAAAATATTATTAAATCTTATCTCAAAGATCAATTTCAGAGCACCAAATTTTTGTATATTGAAGAAAAAAAACCGTTAGGAACTGCATCAAGTTTAGGTTTATTAAAAAAAAAAACAGGGAAAAATTTATTAGTAATTAATTGCGACACAATTTTAAATATAAACTATGATCGGCTTTTAGATTATCACATTAATCAAAAAAATGATTTTACATTAGTAGCGGCTTTTAAAAAAATTACTGTTCCTTATGGTGTTTGTAAAATTAATAAAAAGCAAAATTTGGAAAAAATAATTGAAAAGCCAACTACAAATAATTTAGTAGTGGTTGGAGCATATTGTTTTAAAAATAGATTGATAAAATATATTCCAAAAAATACATTTTTTAACATGAATGATTTCATCAAAAAATTAATCATAAAAAGAAATAAAGTTGGAATATACCCAATTTCAGGATTAGATTGGCAAGATGTTGGTGAGTGGCCAGAATATTTTAAAACAATATCTAATTTTAAAGATCAGTGAAAATAAAGAGTATTCTTGTTATTGGTTTAGGCAGTATCGCAAAAAAGCACATTATAAATTTAAAGAAAATAAATAATAAAATAAGAATTTTTAAAATAAAAATAAAAAATAAAAAAAAGGCTTTTAATAAAATTGACAAATTAATAACTAACTTTCATTTAAAATCAGCTATTATATGTAGTCCTGCCAATACTCATTTACATTATATTAATTATTTAAAAAAAAAAAAAATTAATTATTTAGTAGAAAAGCCAATCATTAAAGATAGTCAATTGAATTTATTCACCAAAACTTATGATAAGAAAGATTACCTTACTGAACTAGTAGGATATCAACTGAGGTATAGTCATATTTTGGAAAAAATTAAAAAATTATTATTTTCTAAAACTTTAGGAAAAATATATGGTGCAAAAATTTTTGTTAATAGTTATTTGCCCAATTGGAGAAAAAAAAATTTTAAAAATTCTTTATCACTATCAAAGAAATTAGGGGGTGGTGTTTTGTTAGAACTTAGTCATGAAATAGATTATATGTTATGGATTTTTGGAAAACCTAAATATCTTAAAGCTTGTATAGATAAGAATAAAATTTTTAATAAAAATGTTGAGGAAAAAGTTTCTATTTTTTTTTATTATGCTGGCTTTGAGTTGATACTTGTAATGAGCCTCAACTCTAGATTAGAGGAAAGGAATCTTGTTATTGAGGGAACAAAAGCCTCAATAAAGGCAGATTTATTAAAAAAAGAAATTTCTGTAATTAAATCTTCCAAGGAAAAAATTTTATTTAAGTCGAAACAAAATAATATGAATATGCTTTATGAACAAATAAAATTTTTTATTAATTCAGTAGAAAAAAATCAGAATCAAAATAACATTTTTACATCTCTCGAGGTAATTAAAATAATTACACAAATTAGAAAATCAAATTTAAATAATAAAAAAATCAAAATTCAATGAAATCAAATTACGCTTTTATTTTTGCAAGAGGTGGTTCTAAAGAACTTAAAAATAAAAATATCAAATTGTTTAATGGAAAACCTTTAATTTTTTATTCAATTGATCTAGCAAAAAAAAATAAAAAAATAAAAAAAATTTTTGTGTCTTCGGATAATGCTAAAATTTTGAAAATAGCGAGAAAATATGGAGCAAACACAATAATTAGACCAAAATATTTGTCTAATGATAAATCATCAGAAATTAAAGCATGGAAACATGCAATAAGATATCTTAAAAAAAAAAATGATAGTTTTGATAATTTTATAAGTTTACCTTGTACATCTCCTTTAAGAATTGAAAAAGATATAAACTTAGCGATTAACAAAATTACTAAAGAAAATGATATTGTTCTGGCAATTTCAAAAAGTAATAAATTTCCAGATTTTAATATGGTAAAAAAAAGAGGAAATAAAGTTGAATTACTTAGAAAAAGAAAATTTTTGTATAATAGGCAAGAGTCAAAAAAGACATTTAATCTTACTACTGTAATTTATGCATGTAGTTCAAAATTTGTTTTAAAAATCAAAAAATCATACTGGGAAGGAAATGTTAAGTTTATTGAAATACCCAAAATAAGATCTATAGATATAGATGATAAAATAGATTTTAAATTAGCTGAAATAATCTATAAAACAAAAAATATTTAATAAATGCTTGAATCTGACTTTAAAAATAAAGTTTATTTGATAACCGGGGCCAATGGAAGAATTGGATATGCTTTGTCACAACAACTTATAAGTTTAGGAGCAAAAGTTATAATGACAGATAAAAATATAAGCAAGATTCAAAATTTAAATTTGAATAATAATCATTTAATTAAAAAAATTGATATAATTAAAGAGAAAAATATTAAAAAGATTATTTCTCAATCAAATAAAAAATTTAATAAGATAGATGGTGTAATTCATTGTGCATATCCAGTCACTAAAGACTGGGGTGCACCAATTAATAAGATTAAATCAAAAAGTTTAAAGGAAAATTTATTCAATCAATTAGGAATTTCAATTTTAATTTCTAGGATATTTGTGAATTATTTTTTAAATAAAAATATTCCTGGTAAAATTATTTTTATTTCATCAATACAAGGTATTAGACCTCCAAAATTTGATCATTATAAAGGTTTAAAAATGACATCACCTGTTGAATATAGTGTTATTAAGTCTGGTATAATTTCACTAACCTCATATTTAGCCAAACTATATAAAAAAGATAAGATTATTATAAATTGTGTAAGTCCAGGCGGTATTAAAGATAAGCAACCTAAAAAATTTATTAAAAGATACAAAGATTCTTGTGCCACGAAAGGTCTATTAGATGCAAAAGATATTGTTGGAACTATTACTTTTTTATTATCAAATTCATCAAATTTTATTAATGGTCAAAATATTATTATAGATGATGGTTGGAGCTTATAACTAAATGAAAATTGGTTTAATAAACATAGCATTAGAGTTGTTTAAAAATAAGAAATTTAAATCAGTAAAAAATATTCTTGATATGGGCTCAAAAGAACTAAGAGTTTCTTATGATCAAATTAAATATGCTTTTGATCAAACAGGCATAAAATTTAATAAAAAAAAATTTGAAAAATTAAAAAATTTTCCAAAAGGAAAAAGGATATCAACTAAAAATTTTTGGCAAGAGCTTAAAATAACTAATTATAAGTGTTCAGACATTAATAAAAGTCATGACAGTATTTATATAGATTTAAATGAACCTTTAACTGATAAAAAACTTTTACAGAAATTTGATTTGGTGACTGATTTTGGAAATAATGAGCACATATTTAATGTAGGAGAAGCATATAAAACTATGTACAATTTGACTAAAAAAGATGGATTTATATGGATTTTTCAATCAGTATTTGGAGGTAATGGTTTTTTTAATTTTGATGCGAGTTTTTTTGAGGGTTACGCTGCAGCAAATAATCTTTCAATAGTGCATTCATGTTATTTAATTTATCCTTCAGAATATGAACAAATCGTAGTTCCTTGTAACAAAAATTTATTTAATACTTTGGATTTAACAAAAGTAAAAGGTGTAGATATCTCCTATGTATTTAAAAAAAAGACAGATAGAAAATTTAATTTTCATTATCAGTATGGGTTGAAGAATAATCAAAGTAATTATTCAATAAATTTTATTAATTCAGAATATCCACCTGAAAAAATGTATATACCAACTAAGACCATCAAAGAACTAAAAAAAAAGGCAAAAAAAGGTCACAAAGGTTCTATAGATTGGCTCAGAGCCATCGGTATTAAATATTAATAGAAATGTTTTTTCAAATAAAAACAAATGAAAAATACATTTAAAATAATTTTAAATTCAAAAAATAAAAAAAATTATCTTGTTACTATTGCGATAGGAAAAAAATGTTTAGATGATTGGACAAATTATGCAAAACCCCTATGGCTAAAGTATTGCAAAAAACATTCTCTAGGTTTGATTGTAATAACAAAAGATTTATTAAGCAAAAAAGATCCTTTTTGGAAAAAGGCTACTTGGCAAAAAATGCTGGTAGGTAACCATTTAACTAATTCAGGTGTAAATATAAATAATATCTGCTACTTAGATACTGATATTTTAATAAATCCAAATTCACCTAATGTATTTAAAAATCATGAAATTGAAAAAATTTCATTAGTATCCCAAGTAAATGGATTACCATATGATTTAGATTTTATTAGAAGAAAAATTTCTTTTTATAGAAATAAATTTTATTCAAAAAAATATAAATTGGACTCATCCCTCTTTATGAATATCAAACAAATTTATAAATATCATAATTTAAAACCACAAAAAGATTTTGTATGCGCAGGATTTATAATGTTCAATAATGATAAGTTTGCAAAAAAAATGAAAAGTTGGTTTTACAAATATAAAAGTAATATCAAAACGTTGTCAGGTGGTGGGGATGAACCAATATTCAATTATGAAATGTTTAATAATGGTCAAATAAAAATTTTAGAATATAAATTTCAAGCTATATGGTTATATGAAGTAGCCTATAAGTTTCCATTTTTGTATGAATACAAAAATAAAAAAAATAACATAATTAGAAAGTGTATAGAAGCTTCCCTTGAAGATAATTATTTTTTACATTTTGCAGGAAGCTGGCATGAGGGTCAAATGTGGAAAATAAAAGATATTTTTAAAAACAACAAATTAAGATCCAATAGCTTATTTATAAAATATCTAAATAAAAAACTTACCGGCAAACCAAAAGGAAGAGTTTTACCAAAATAATTTATGAAAAAAACTTTTTGGTGCAAGTCTTGTTTGAATGTATCAATTAGATTACGAATTTAATTTAATAAAAATGTAAGAATTGAGTTATTAAAAAAGTTTGATCTCAGAAAATGGTAAAAAAAATTATAATTTTAGATAACTTTAAATTTATTGATTTGATTAAAAATTTAAGAGTTAAAACAAAGATCTATTATATAAAAAGTTCTTTTTTAATCAGCTTTTTAAATAAATTTTTTAAGTTTGAAAAATTTGAAAAATTAAAATGGAATTTAATGGATAACACAAATAATGATAAAAAAATAATTACATCAATTATTGAAAATTATGAAGTTGATAAATTTGTTTATGAATTTCTCGATGAACTAGAACAAAATATTAAAATCGAAAAGAATTTTTATCATTATCTTATTAAGCACTTAAGTAATAATAAAAATCTAATTAATTTTATGTCAGTTGAGAATTTTCTTGTTCTATATAAATCTTGTAGTTCAATTTTTAAAGAGCATGAAATTATATATAATTTAGAAACAAGCGAATTTGATGAAATAATAAAAAAAAAATTTGAAAATGAAAATAACATTTTCAAATTTTATACAAATCACTTTAATAAAATTAATTTCGATAATTTAAAATATTTATTGAAAAATTTTTTATGTATCTTTTCAAAAAATAATTTTAAAAATTTAAGTAATAAATCAGTTTGTGTTATGGATTCTTATGAAATTAATAAACCCGAATTATTTTTTTCTGATAAAGATTTTTACGATAAAACAGTCTTTATTTCTAATAAAAATGAAAAAAATTTTAAAGATGTTTTTAATATAAATAATAATATTACAATCCAAATTTTTTTTTATCTATTATGCTCAATGATAAATTTTAGAAAGTTTTTTAAAGGATATGATAATTTGAATTCTCTTTATATAAGATATAGTTTTGAAAAAAAAATTTATAAAAACTTTTTTAAAAATAATAAAATAAATTTTTTTTTATCATCATTTGTCGCACAACCATTTACTTCTAGCGCTGTAGCAGCAATTCACGATTTAAAAGGATTTGCGTTTGGATATACATTTTCTTTGTCATTACATGATTACAGTTCTCATTTAAACATTGATGCATTTGATTATTTTTTTAGTTTTAATGATAAAAAATATGAAAAATTAAATAATTCTAATTTAAAAGAGATAATTTCTATAGGATATATTGGAGATTATAAATTCTTAAATAAGAAAAATGACTCTAAAAAATTAAGAGAAAATCTTTTAAAAACTGGCGCAAAATATATATTAGGTTTTTTTGATCAGGGTTACGATGAAGATACATTTTTTTCTGTTGGTTACCCATCCTCAAGATCTGGCTATAAATTTTTACTTGAAAAAATAATTTCTAATGAAAATTTTGCTTTAATCATAAAGCCAAAAAAACCAAAATTTCTTAAAAAAAAACTAAAAGATGTATATGATTTATTGTTGGAAGCTAAAGGAACAGGCAGGTGTATAATTTTTGACAACTACCATGAAAACCACGTTAAAAATTTTGATGACATACCTGCAAAAATAGCTATGGCGAGTGATTTGACCATTCATGATACTTTAATTGCTGGCACTGCTGGACTAGAGTCAGCATTAGTTGGTTGTAAGTCAATTTTTTTTGATTACTATAATTCTAGTAATAATAGATTTGAGGAAAAAAATTTGAATATTGTTTACAGAGACTGGAATCTATTATGGGAAGAAATTTTAAAAGATTTCAAAAAAAAAGATATAAATCTTGGTAATTGGAACTCAATAATTAACAAATTCGATATTTATAAGGATGGAAAAACTAATATTAGAATAATGTCGTTTATTAAAAAAATGATGGTTTGAAGAATGAAAAAATTTATTAATTATTTTTTAAGTTTTTTTAAAAAAGACGACCCTTTTTTTTATGGAAATTCAAAGTTAAAAGATAATTTTTTTTCAAGATTATTTTACTGTCCACACCCATTTACAAATTGGTCTTTAAATCCTCATTCAACAATAGATAAAAATTTAATACATACCAAAGAAGGTTTTAGAAAAACTTCTGAATATAATTCTATTACAGATGAACTAAAATCATTTGATTATAATTGTGATATTTACTGTTTAGGAGGAAGCACAACTTACTGTGATGGTCTAAAAGATTATTCTGATACATGGCCATATAAACTAAGAAATTTATTAAGTAAAAAAAAGAAAAGGTTTTTAGTCAATGGAGGGGTAGGGGGTTGGTCAACAATACAAAGCTTGATAAGATTTTCTTCTTGGGGGGCAATATTAAAACCAAAAATAACAATTTTTTATCAATCTAAAAATGATCTCACCCCTTTACTCAATGGCAGAGAGATAGAAAAAAAAATTTTTCCTTTAATGGAAAACATAATGTTGCAATACGACACTTCTTTGAATAGCAATCCCAAAAAATACAAAAAAAATAATTATGGCGTAGCTAGTGTATATGGAAAAGATATTTATGTTGATGAAAAAGGACTCGGTAGACTTACTTCTGAATGGAAAGATTTATATGCGGTGCGATGTAAAATGGCAATTGAATTAGCAAAAATGTGGAATGGAAAAGTTATTTTTATACCAGAACTAATCTCAAAAAAATCTATTTATTATAAGTCAATATGTGAAATGCATGATGTAATGAAAAAAGTGTCTGAAAATAATAAAAATAGTTTATTTTTAGATTTAAGAGATGAGATTGAAATTGATAAAAATAACTTTATCGATAATTTACATTTTACAAAGCTTGGTTGTGATAAATTTTCTAGTATGTTATATAAAAACATAGATAAAATATTGTGAAATTTGAATTGATATTATCAGTTATATTCGTAATTATATTATTATTAATTATTTTTACTATAAAGTTTTTGAAAAAAAAAAGAGAAGCAAGTAAAAAAAATAAAAAAAAACCGATTCAAGAAGATATATATCCATTATTTTGATTTAGTTTTAGCAAACTATGAAAAAAAAAATTATCGCAATGATACCAGCTAGAATCGGTAGTCAAAGATTAAAAAAAAAAAATTTAGCTTTAATAAATAACAAACCTCTTATTGAATATGTAGTACAATCAGCAAAAAAAACAAATATATTTGAAAAGATTTACATAAATTCTGATGATAAAATTTTTCAAAAGATAGCGTTGAAAAATAAAATTGATTTTTATATGCGGAATAAAAAATTTGGTTCTTCAAATACTAAATCTGATGATGTGGTTTATGACTTTTTATTAAATAATAAATGTGATATTATTGTATGGGTAAACCCAATAGCTCCACTTCAGAAACCAGATGAAATAAAAAAGATAGTTAAATTTTTTATTAAGAAAAAATTGAATAGTCTAATAACTACGAATAAATTCATGAATCATGCAATTTATAGAAATAAACCCCTAAATTTTAAATTAAAAGAAAGATTTAAAAAAACACAAGATTTAATACCTATAGAATTGATGGTTTATTCAATAATGATGTGGAGATCAAATACTTTTATTAAGAATTATGAAAAAAATAAAAGAGCTATTTTGCATGGTAAAGTTGGTTTTTATCCCGTTAGTAAATTTTCAGGAATTATTGTCAAAGATAAAATAGATTTAGAAATAATATCAACAATATTAAAAGCATCAAAAAATAATAAAAAAATAAAATATTTTAAATAAATTGTTTAAATTTAAAAAAAATTTAGAAAAATTAAACAGAACTTCAAACACTGAAGATAGATCTCAATATAAACTTAAATTAGATAGAAATGAAAAAATTATATCTTTAAATTATGATTATAAAAAAAAATTAAATAACTACATTAACAAAATAGATATTAATCTGTATCCAAATTTAGAACCAACATACAAAAAGTTGTCAAAATTTTTGAAACTAGATAGAAAAAATCTATTAATTACTGAAGGCGTTTCTGGAGCAATTAAGAATATTTTGGACTCAACAAATATAACAAAAAAAACAGAAATAATTGTTCCTAACCCAAGCTTTGCTTTATATAAAATTTATTCAAAAGTATATAATATAAAAGTTAAAACATATGATTATGATAATAATTTTAATTTAAAGATAAATGATATTTTTAATAATGTAACAAAGAATACTTCAATCGTTTTTTTAACGTTCCCAAATATTCCTGTAGAGGGAGATATAGACATATTATTTATAAAAAAACTTGCAAATTTTTTAAATAGAAAAAAAATATTATTAGTTATTGATGAAGTTTATTTTCCGTTTAATAAGTTTTCAACAATAAGACTTATTAAAAAATTTGAAAATTTAGTTGTGATGAGATCTTTCTCCAAAGCTTTTGGTTTAGCTGGAGCAAGAATTGGGTACATTGTTTCAGAAGAAAAAAAAATTAAAATTTTTTCAAATACAAAAGGTGGATACGAAACAAATATGTTGTCGGCGTCGGCCCTAGAGTTTGTTATAGATAATAAAGAAATTACAAATAAATATGTAACTAATGTTTCTAAAGGCTTTTTATTTTTAAAAAAAAAACTAAAAAATTTAAAAATTGATTATTACGGTGGAAAAAATAGCAATTTTATTTTCATAAACTTTAAAAATAAGATTTTAGCAAATAAGATTTTTAAAAAATTAAAATATAATAAAATTTCTGTTAGATATGGTTATCCAAAGCCATTTGATAAAGGTATTTTATTAACAGGTTGTCCTTTAAAAGATATGAAAGAGTTTTTTTTAATTTTTAAGAAAATTTATAAATGAAAAAAATACTTATTATTGGAGCAGGTGTTGTAGGGCTATCAATTGCATATGAATTATCAAAATACAAAAAATTTAGAATAATTGTTTTAGAAAAAGGTAAAAAATTTGGATTAGGAAATACTTTTAAAAATTCTCAGGTTATTCATTCAGGTGTTTATTATAAAAAAAACTCTCTTAAAAATATTCTTTGTATTAATGGGAAAAAATTGATTTATAAATTTTGCAAGACTCATAAAATAAAAATTATAAAAACTGGAAAGTTGTTTTTAGCGTGTACAAAAAAAGAGGTTAATTACTTAAATATCTTAAAAAAAAATGCAATCAATAATGGAGTTAAGGATGTTAAAATTATTGATAGTAAAAAATTAAAAAAAATTGAGCCATCTTTAAAAGGAAAAAAAGCTCTTTTATCACCATCAGCAGGTGTGTTTGATGTAAAAATTTTTGTAAATAAATTGTTTCAAATTTCCAAAAAAAATAATGTAAATTTCAAATTTAATGTAAAAAATTTATTTATAAAAAGAAAAAAAAATAAATTTCAAACAAACTATACAAAAAATATTTTTTTCGATTATGTTATAAATAGTGCTGGCATGAATGCTATCGAAATAGCTAAAAAGAGTTTTCCAGATCATAAATTTCCTAAAAATAATTTTGTTAAAGGAATTTATTTTATGACTAAACAAAAATTAAAGCTTAAAAAAATAGTGTACAGAGCTATGTTGCCAGGTGATATAAAAGAAAGAATAGAT
>MDTD01032162.1_pt1 | contig 18048 bp, 9 predicted proteins | sample 811221 | NCBI WGS metagenome assembly MDTD01 (sample SAMN05326646, study PRJNA326480) | marine metagenome | isolation source: seawater | place: Pacific Ocean: South West | collected 2011 | reverse complement strand
TTGAATCCTTATTTCGCTTCAGGTTCACAGGCCAGTGCCAGCAACTCCAACGCCCCGCAATTCTGGGTTGCTTACTATCAGAACAAACATGACGACTACAAGAAAAGCTCGTTGATCTGTGCTGATGATGACCGTAGCAATTACATCCGCAATGCCTCGGGTGTGCACTACGGAGATGCATCGAACTATAACACCTACAACATCAGTTCCAGTTATGCCTCACTGTCCTCACTGGTCTTTGCATGGCGTCAATCGGATAACACCGTCAATTCGATCCGCCGGGACAGTATTGCCCATCCTTCAAAACGTTCACTCTTTGCTGATGCATGGAATCGTTTCTACTATTCCAACACCGTTCAGGAATTTTACGCATCACACAACAATGCCTTTAACATGGTCTTTGTGGATGGTCATGCAAGCACTTTCGATGCCGGCACCAAGCCCATTGCCAATACCCGTAAACTGGGCTGGTCGGCTCAAGGTATCAGCCGTTTCCCAACGAGCTTGTCCGAAATGCCTTGGAGTAGTGACAGTTATTAATCCGGACCTGATGACGTTAACGACGTACACCTAATCCCCAAAAGAGAATCATTCATGAATTGGTCACGTACCCTCAGCGGTTATCTTGCCGCATCCGTTGTCTGCTGTCTCAGTACTCTTGTCCATGCGGATCAGTTTGTTACCGGTTGGCAGATACAACCGGCCAAGGATGTCGCTGCATTGCCGGGTGATTCGGATTGGGCAAAGCTGCCTGTTGGGGAAAGTGACCCGCACAACAACAGTCAGTACGACTGGCGTCATCTGTCCTTCGATAAGTCCGAAATCTCCTGGGCCAAAGTCCGCCGTGGTGACGTGCATCGTTTGTGGTGGAAAGCCGATTTTGATTTGCAAAAGTCCGACCATGACAAACGGGTCTTCGTTGACTTTGCTCAAATTCAAGGTGATGCCATCGTCTTCTGCAACGGCAAACGCATCACGGAACTGCAGCGTCCAGGCGGTCAAGTCGAACTCACCCAACACATCACAACAGGCCCAACACAACAACTGCTCGTCTACATCACACGCGATTATGCTGGCATTTCCCGCAATTTTGAGCAGGACGTCCTGCGTTACCACGCCCGTCAACTCCGGCGTGAAATCCCCATGAGTCAATGGGCCATGGGCATCACCGGCCCGGTCACCGTCACCACCATCCCCAACACCACAGGCATTACCGACCTTTATGCCAAGTGTGATTGGGATACCAGGACCCTTGCCATCGACGTCGAAACCGACACCCTGCACACGTTGGGTAATGCCATCTTCTCCGCGGTCATCCGTGATCAGGCGGGCAAGGTCGCATTGCAATTTGATTCGTCACCGTTACCCATCAAGCCAGGTGTCCAGACACATACCATCACCTCCAAATGGGAAAACCCCATCGGTTGGCAGATTGATGCGCCGTATCTCTACACCATGCAGGTGTCGATCAAACAAAATAACAACACCATCGACACGTCCGCTCCACAGTCTTTTGGCTTCCGTGATCTGAAAACCGTTGACAGAGAAATCCACATCAACGGCATCAAAACCCGGCTGCGCACCAGCAGCTTTGTCGGTGGGAAAACCTATGCAGACGTCGCCTTCATGCGCATGATGGGTTACAACTTTTTCTACATCCAACCCAACCCCACCGGCTGGTGGCAGAACTGGTCCGAAACCCGTCTCTACAGCAACGACTACCTTCAATACGCAGACCAAACCGGTACCGGCCTGAGCTTGCCCATCCCCGGTGTCGACCATCTGCGGGGCACACTGCTCGAAGACGAAGCCGTCAAAGAAGCCTATGTCAAAGAGCAGCAGGCTTTCGTCCGTCGCTATCGTGGTCACCCCAGCGTGTTGTTCTGGACGGTGGGGATGAACACCATGAACCCGCAGGATGCGATTCATCCCCTGCCGATGGGCCAGCGTGTGGATTACAGTCACCCCATGGCCGATGTCATCAAGTTCGCCAGTCAGACCGCCAAAGCTGTCGATCCCAACACATTGGTTTACTCCCACGCCGATGGCAATCAGGGTGATCTCTCAACCTCCAATCTCTACACCAACTTCGCGCCGCTTCAGGGACGTGAAGACTGGCCGATGTACTATGCCCAAAAAGGTGACATGCCGTTTTGTGCAGTGGAATTCGGCCAACCCATCACCGCCAACTTCATCAAGGGCAAGCAGGTTTACTTTGCAGAGTTCATGGCCAAAGAGCTAGGCGACATCGTCTACCAACAGGAGTCGGCTGAGGCGTTGGCGAACACCAACGATGTGATCAACAGCCCATGGGCATCGGAAAAATATCTGCCCAACTACATGGACACGTACTGGGACTTTCATGGCAAGTTCATGGATCATACCAACCGCGCATGGCGGACCTACGACGTCACCGCATTGGGGTATTACTGGGACTTTTCCATCAGCTTCGGCGACCCGCCCGGCTTTGATCCCAAACGTGAAAAAGTGTTCGGCAAGTATGCCAGGTACATCAAAGAAATTCCGAGCGACGTGCCAGATTGGGTCAACAAAAACTTCTACATCCATCGTCGTGGTCAACAACCGTTGATGTCCTACATCGCAGGCTATCCGACGCACACCGATAAAACCCACGCCTACTTCTCAGACAGCAAAGTCACCAAGCAACTGGCCTATGTCTGGGACGGCCCGGGCGACACGACCACAACCACCAATTGGCAAGTCACCGACGCTGCAGGCAAAGTCATCGCCAAAGGCAGCGACACCGCCAACCTCAAGGCCGGTGATATCCAACTGCATCCCATCAGTTTCACCGCTCCCAAAGTCAACAAGCGATCTGTCTTGACGGTCAGCATGTCGGTCAAACAAGGTGATAAACAGATTGTTCAAGACCAATCACAGATTGAGATTTTCCCTGCATTTTCAGGCAAAAAGTTCGACCACAAGATTGCAGTCTTTGACCCGGCAGGCAAAAGCACACCTTGGATCAAAGCTCTTGCAGGTGATGTGAGGATGTGGCAACCCGGTCAAAAAATCGGCGACATCAAGATGCTGATCATTGGCCGAGAAGCACTCAAAGACTTGAAGACACTGCCCTACACCGCAGCCGACATTGCCAACGGTTTGAACGTTGTGGTACTTGAACAGTTGCCAGTGGATTGGGAAAAGATGGGCCTAAAAAGTATTGAAGTCGGCACGCGTGTGCTTGAGCCGCGTCTGGTCAAGGACCCGGTGATTGATGATTTGAACATGACCGACTTGTCGTATTGGCAGGGTCACGCGGACCTCTTGCCGGAGAATCAACCAGCACGCAGTTACGATCTGCGACGTGCAGCAAGAGTCAACAACAAGCACGTGGTCGCCCCTGCCATGCTTGAGATTCCCCAGCGTGTGGGCTTTACTCCCCTGCTCGCCGGTGAGTTTGACATGAACTACTCACCGTTGATTCGCTACCGTCAGGGCAAGGGTTCGATCACGTTCTGCAGCCTGAGCCTGACGGATCGCGTGGGTAAAGCCCCTGTTCCAACACAAATCGCTTATCGCCTGCTTGGCTGCATTGCCAAACAACCGACACGTCCAACAGTTCTTGTGAGTAACAATCAATCACTGGCAGAACTCGGTGCAGAGCAAGTACAGGATGTGTCCAACGGCTTGATGATTCTCAACGGCGTGGATCACACCGTCACCGTAGAACAAATCCGTAGCTTTGCATCGGCAGGCGGTTATGTCCTTATTTTCCAGGCATCTGACAAACTGCTTAAGGATCTGGGTTACAAAACCCAATCGCTGAGTCTGCACAAAGCGGAACTCTCCGACACTTTGATACAAATGGGTATCGGCCCCAACCTCATGCGCTGGCGCGAAGCAATCAAGTCCACCGGTTTTGCTGTAGACGGCCAACCCCAGGGCGCCCAAGTCCTGGCAAGCGGCTTGATGCTCAACCAACAAGTCGACAGTGGGCAAATCTTCATCGCGCAATTCACCCCCGACATGTTTGACGCCGATGAACCTTACCACACCCAACTCTCCGCCCAACGTCTCCGACAACTGGCAAGCCAACTCATCACCGCGATAGGTGGCACACCGTCCATGGAATTGGCAACACGATTAAACACCATCCAATCCGGCGCCCAATTCCATTGGCTTAAACACTGGCATGTTCTGGGACCCATCAAGGCAGAGGGGGCGGGTGTGCAGGCACTGAATCCGGCTTATCCCGGGCAAAAAGCTGCCATCGCAGGTGATACCAACCCCAACTTCTACTATCAGCAAGCCGATGGCAGGAACCTCGACTTCCGCAAGACCGTCATGGCCAAGGACAACGGTTATGTCGACATCGCTTCCGTCGTCAATCAGGCTGATGGTTACGTCGCCTATGCCACGCGTGAAGTCAACAGTGATGAAAATCGCGCAGCCATCTTCAAGTTGGGTGTCGACTATTGGGCCGATGTCTATCTCAACGGCAAGCATGTTTACCGCGCAATCAATCGCAAGGGAGCACCACGTGCCAATGCCATGTCCGTCAAGCTGAATCTGACCAAGGGCAAAAACGTCATCACCCTCAAAATCGTCTCCGGCTCGCGCGGCTTTGGCTTCTGGGCCAGCCTCTCGGAAGGTGACTTCAATGAACTGCAACAGGAACAACAGGATCAAACCGCAGGCGTCCGACTCTACACGCCGATGCCCCAGCCGTTTGATCCGTATGAGTATCACTACTGGTAAATTCGCAACAGGAGTTTTCGCGATGAAAATGAATATCCAATTTGCTCTCACCACGGGCATGCTTTGTTTGACTGCCTGGCTTGGCTGTAGCGGTGTTCTCAAAGCTGATGACACCAAACCGTTTGTCGATTTGAATTTTGATGACCAGGTGCCGGGGATGAACTGCGAAGCGCTAAAACGCAATTGGGGCAAGCAGAATGAAGACCTGGTGCTCATCGACAATGTGGAGACATATAATGGCCAGGGCAATTGCATGCTCTTTGAACGCAATGAGAAGAACAGTCACTGGGGCGTTGGCAAGAATCTGCCACAGGAAAAGTATGACTGGTTGAAAATTCAAATCGTCTTCAAATTCGATGGTGCTGCCACCAAAGCCAACGCCGGTCTTGAAGTCCGCGAACACTTCGGCAAACGACTGTATCACGCATCGCTGGGTTCGAGCAAAGGCAAAGACCCCATCACCCTGATTGATGGCGGTACTGGTTGGAAGACATCCAATGCCAACCATTTTGATCGCAATGTCTGGAACCGTGTCACATGGCTCGTCCCCTCGGTCACTGCCAACGATATGACCATGTATCTGAAACTGGAATCATGGGATGCCAAGCACAGGCAATGGCAACCCGTTGGCAAAGTCGGATCCATGGCAGCGTCCAAGGTCGAACAACCCTTCGCCCTGTTTCGGATCAATTTCCCCAGCAGCGATGACAGCCTTAAACTGCGTTTTGATGATCTGAAAATCGAATCGGTGCCGAACGACCAGATCAGTGCGTTGATTCAATAGTCACAAATGGTGACGAAATTAACCGTCACATTGTGAAACATCCAATTGATATCAAATGTTTATCAACCGGCAGCATTCCGTTGCCGGTTGTTTTTTGTACACTGGCATGCAACGGTCAAGCAATTGGCTACATTGGTGATGCTTTTTAAAACCAACCCACTGAAGGTGATCGACACATGAATCCGTTGAAACTAGGTCTTTGGGGCAGAAATGGTCACTCCATCCATGGCCGCCTTGCCAACTACCCGCAACTCCAGCTCATTGCTGTCGGCGATATGGGCGATGAGGTCCACAATAAACTCAAAGCACAATATCCCGAGTTGATCATCTGTGAGACTTACGAGCAGATGCTCGCCTTGCCGGGACTTGAGATGGTGACACTCAACAGCCGCGTCCGTGCCAATCAAGCGGATGAGATACTTGCAGCACTGGCCAAAAACATCCATGTTTACGCGGAAAAACCCTGCGGTGTCACCGAAGCACAACTTGATCAGATCATTGAAGCTTCGCAAAAATCCGACGCCAAATTCCATGAAATGGCAGGCACGGTGTACGACGCCCCCTACTGGCAGATGAAGCAACTCGTTGCAGAGGGTGTCATCGGAGACGTGGTGCAGGTGCTGGCTCAAAAGTCCTACCCGATGCACGAACGCCGTCCCAAGTCCGAAGAAATCGACGGTGGTTTGGTTGCTCAGAATGGTGTCCATGCCATGCGATTTGTCGAGCATCTGACGGGGATCAACGCGACAACTGCCACCGCGATGCAGACGCCGTTGGGTGAAACACGTCCCGACAGTGATCTGCAGATGGCCTGTCATATCACCGGCCAATTGGAGAACGGCGGACTCTACACCATCATTGCCAACTATCTCAACCCCACTGGTTTTGGAACATGGGGCAATGAAATGGTTCGCGTGTTTGGCACAAAGGGGATGATGGAATCCACCGATGCAGGCAAGCGCACCCGCCTGGTGGTCGGTGACAAAGACCATGGTCCGATCGACACCACCACCCCGACGCCGGATTGGCTGAAAATGGTAATTGATGATTTGATGGGTATTGCCCCCATGCCCATCGACCTGCAGACAGAACTGCATCCCACACGCATGGTGTTACGTGCCAAGGCCGGTGTTGTGCAGGCGACATTGCCGTAATTGGATGGTGATATGCGCAGGCAAGTTATGCTGCCGACTCTTCAACCGACTGTGATTGCTTAAGCCACTTGTTGAGAATCCCGCGTAAAGCAAGCAGTTTGACCGGCTTGGCCATGAAGTCGTTCATGCCGACATGCATGCAACGTTCGCGGTCCGGCGGTAAGGCGTTGGCGGTCATGGCAACGATCGGCAATTGATCCGCGGTGAACTTTTCACGGATCACCTGTGTGGCTTCATAGCCATCCATCACCGGCATCTGGCAGTCCATGAGCACCAGGTCATAGTGAGTGCTACTGATCAGCTTCACCGCTTCCTGGCCATGCGGAGCCATATCCACCTGGCAGCCGAGTTTCTGCAGCATCACTCGGGCGACGCGCTGATTGATCACGTTATCCTCAACCACGAGCACCTGTGCATTGAACTGATCCGGGCCAACCTGTTGCTTGACTTCGCTGATGGCTTGTTCGTCGGAGATAACATTGACCGGGATGTTGAACTTGAATTGTGAACCTTCGCCTTCAACGCTTTGCACGCTGATTTGGCCATTCATCAGGTCGACAATTTTTCGTGAGATCGCCAAGCCCAAACCTGTGCCACCAAACTTGCGTGTGGTGGAGATATCAGCTTGTGTGAACATGCTAAACAGATTGCCAATCACGTCCTTGCTGATGCCGATGCCTGTATCCGTGACTGAGACATTCAGATCGCAATGGCCTTCATGACCGGGTAATCGGCTGGCTGTTGCATGCAGACAGATCGTGCCCCGGTGAGTGAATTTGGTGGCATTGGATGCCAGATTCAAAACAACCTGTCGCAAGCGTACGGGATCGACCATGATATAGCGTGGAACATTTTCATCGATACGGATTTCAAAGCTGTTGCCGTTCTCTTCGGTCTTGGGTTGAAGAATCAGACGGACATCTTCGAGCAGCGTCATCAAATCACAGGTGACCGGTTCAAGGGTCATCTTGCCTGCATCAAGCTTGGAGAAGTCGAGAATATCATCAATGATGGATAGCAAGGCATCACCGCTGCGCTGCACGGTCTGGACATAGCCGCGTTGCTGATCATTCAGTGGCGTGGTCAGCAGGACATCGGTCATGCCGACGATGCCGTTCATGGGTGTACGGATTTCGTGACTCATGGTGGCCAGGAATTCCGTGCGACTCTTGGCTGCCTGCTCCGCCTGATTCTTGGCTTTGGCAAGATCGTCATTAACGCCAAGCAGTTGATCGTGAATATGCTTAAGTTCAAGTGTTCGTTGCTCAACCATCTGTTCCAACTCGCCGCGTTTGAGTGCCGCTTCGGTTGCAAGGTTCCAACGCTTGGTCAGTGCTGCAGCCAACTGTTTGACTTCGACAACATCGAATGGTTTTTTGAGAATCAGCAGATGATCGGTATCCCCCAACTCACGGACCATGTCGTCCCATGAGTGATCCGAATAGGCGGTGCAGATCACGCAAAGCAGGTTTGAATCCACTTCCCAAAGATGCTTGATGGTTTGAACACCATCCCACCCCGGAGGCATGCGCATATCCACAAAGGCCATGGCGTAAGGCATGTCATCGGCCTTGGCCTGTCGCGCCTTTTCCATCGCTTCCTGACCTTGCAAGGCTGAATCGACCACGTACTTGCGTGCGACATCTTCGCTGGTGTTCACCTTGATCTGCAGCAGCGCTTCCAAAGCACCACCCTTAACCTGTCCGGGCCTGGACGCACACTGCAGAATCTTACGGAAGTCCGTATGGATGGCCTGATTGTCATCAACAATCAGAATGCGGTTATTAAAGTCCTTGTCCAAGACAGGCTCCTTTGCTTATCGCCCCGAAATCATCAAGCCTCACCAGACGGGTTGATGCTTCCATCCCCTGGTGTTAATCGTTCGTACTTGAAAAAGATCGGTAAAACAGACGATATGAATCAGCATCAGTTCTGAAAAACTGGAAGTCCAAACCCCATAAAAGTTGCCCAATCGTTGCAGGCCGAATCGCAAGACCGATAAACATGGCTCATGAACCATTGCTCATCAGCAATTCATGAACATCAAAAAACACGGCTGCATCCATCTGGACACAGCCGTGTTATTTGCTTGTGATTTGTTATTGGTGCGTTTTACAGACCGACGATGCTAAAACCAGCATCGACGTGAATATTTTCGCCGGTCACACCGGTCGACAGGTCGCTGACCAGGTAGACTGCCGTGCCACCGACTTCTTCGCCGGTGATATTGCGCTTCATGGCAGCCTTGCGTTCCTGGTGTTCAAACATATCGGAGATGCCACCGACTGCCGATGCTGCAAGCGTCCGCAGCGGACCACCGGAGATGGTGTTGACGCGAATCTTGTTTTCGCCTTCCCCCAGATCAAAGGCCAGATACTTGGCGGTGTGCTCCAAAGCGGCCTTGGCGACCCCCATGATGTTGTAACCGGGGACAACCTTCTCACCACCGTAGTAACTCATCGCCAGGATGCTGCCACCGTCGGGCATGATGTCCTTGGCACGCTGACCCATGGCAAGCAGTGAGTAAGCGCTGATGTCCATCGCCTGAGCCCAGGCTTGGCGGGTGGTCTTGTGGAAGTTGCCGAGCTTGAGGAATTCACGGTCGGCAAAGGCGACGGCATGGATCACGAAATCGATCTTGCCAAAGTCTGCCTTGAGCTTATCGAAAACGGCATCGAGATCTTCATCCTTGGACACATCGCAGGGCATCAACCACGGATCTGAAACGCCCAGCTCTTCGACGGCACTGCGACAGCGACGCTCCATCTTGCCCTTGGGATCGGGCAAATGCGTAAAGGCACATTCGGCTCCGTGAGCGATTAATTCCTTGGTAATGAACCATGCATAGCTGCGGTCATTGGCGATACCGAACACAATGCCACGTTTGCCGTCAAGTAAACCCATTATCTGTTCTCCATAGTTGCTATTTGGAAGCCAGATAGTTTACATTCAATCCACACATTTTGCATATCGGGCAGCCGATTACCGCTTGCGGTTCAGCTCAATCGACAATGCAAGGGAAATTCAAACATAGCCCAACTCGTGGAGCATCGCCCCCCCCAGTTCCATGAACACCGCTTCGGACTTCTCGTCGAAATGGTTCTTCCAATCACCGGTGACACCTTTACGGAAGAAGCTGCCCCGGTCTTCCTCACCGCCCTGCCGTCCCTTGGCCAGATTCTTGAATGACGCAGCTTCCAGACAATGCTGCACGGACGATTGATTGGCATCGACTCCCAAAAACTGGAACAGTCGCGTGGTCACTTCCGGGGCATCGGCATGGAGGTCTTCATACTTGAGTTCAAAGTAGCGATCAGGAAACTGCTTGCCAAACGCACGGGCCTGATTGATGTAGGGAAGCCAGTGATGCTGAATCAGATAACGGATGTATGTGGGCATGTCCGGGAAATTCTGCTTGAACTTGTCACCGGAAAATCGAATGTTGTGAAACCACCCGGAGACCGCTACATCACGACCGTCACGGATGATCTGCACCACTTTGCAGTTCGGGAAATACTTGTTGAGCACCGGCAAGGTCATCGCATGTTCCGGCGTCTTCTCACCAATGAGTTTCACATCCGGCTTGTCTTTGATCCATGGGCTGACCAGGGCACCGATGGCTGTGAGATACAGGTAATCCAGCTGCACCTGATTGAACATCAACGCATTGTGATCACCCAGTTGAGCGTTGCGATATTTGATCTGTTCATTGAATGCGCCAAGCGCCTGATTGAATGCAGGTGCAAGGACATTACCGAACACGGCCTCGCCACGACAGATCATCTCCGGGTGGTAATCGAGAATTTTCTCAAGCCACGTCGTGCCGGACTTTTGGCAACCAACGACAAAAAAGAACTGTTTTTCCAGTACTTTTTTGATCTGGTCATGCAGTTGATCGTAAACGTGAATCAGGGATGTGCTTTGGGACATCAAGTTAATCTTTCTTTTCCAATTCAATGCAATTCACAGCGGACCACCAGCGCGGCTTTGACTTCCGAGAGATTGATCACCTGGTGACCTGCAATGGTACCCAAGGTTGCAATCTGCTGAAGCAAGGCCTGAACCTGCGCCTGTTCATTGGCTGCAAATGGGATTAAGCAAACCAACCGTTTGCCGGCATAATGTTTAGCCAACAGTTGGTTGGCAAGCTTATCCAACCCGACCATGATTGTCCCGGCAACCTGAAGTCCACTGACTTCTTCGGGTTGTTTTGCATCCACCGGTTGCGTATTGGTCAAGGATACAACCTGCGATTCAGGCCAATCATCCGGGGCCAGCATGCGGGTGATCGCCTTGCCGGACGCCTGAAAAGCCCTTGAAAACCAGCCATTTTCGTCACCAACAAGTAACACGTGATCATCAGGTTCAAAGTGATTGAACATGTGATTCACCAGTCGGGTTTCGTTGAGTGTCTCCTGCTGAATCATCAACGTCCCACGATGCCAAAGGTGATCCTGTTCGTTAGCAGGGATCTGAAAACCCGCTGCTTCCAGGGGTAGGTCCGGCTGGATGTAGTCTGCGTATTTCTCACACCACCTGGTAAACATCAAACTGTAAAACACGGGCATGGTGTGTTGCTGGGTGAACTGCCCTGCCTGCAAAAACGCCTGCCATTGTGGATCGAAAAGTTGTTTGGTCCAATTGCGTGTCTGCGTAAACATCTGCCCGAGCTTGGGAGCAGCCTGCACGATCCATTGTCCCAGTGGTGGCGTAAACCCACGCTTGGGTCGGTCGATCGCTTCGATCGGGCCATAGCGTTTGGCCAACTCAAAGAGAATCCATTTGTACTGTTTGCCCTGAACTTTCATGGATGTTGGCAGGGATAACATGAAATTCACCACCCGCCAATCGAGCATCGGATTGCGTGCTTCAAGCGATGCTGCCATGGTCATGCGTTCTTCAACACAGACAAGATAGTCGGGCAAATTGGTTTTGACATCAGCGTAAAGTGCCTGATTTAAGGTATCAAAATGCTTATGCCGCATCCAGAATGCACCGACATGCGTGCTGCCGGTGACTGATTTGAGCAGCATCTGCCGCATGTCATTGGCATACATGCCTTGACGTGCGCCGGGCCAGGGCAACAGGTTGGTTCTTAGCAGATACGAAGCAAGGTGGTCCATGGAAGACGGTTTGATTTTGTCATTCGTACTTGCCACCGCCCAGTTGTATCGTCCTTCGTAACCCGCTGCCAATTCGTCACCGCCCTGCCCGGAGAGTACGACGGTGAGTTGTTCTCGACATAACTGAGCCAACCGACGCATGGGGAACATCGCGAAGTTGGCGAAGGGTTCGTCAAAGTACGTCGACACATCATCGACCAGTTCCAGGAAGTCCCCCAGCGAGACCACTTTTTCGTTGTACTCGCAATGGTGATGTGCGGCGGTCATTTTTGCATAAGGCAACTCGTTGAAGCGCGGGTCATCACTGTCAAAGCCGATGCTGAATGTCTTGAGCGGGACATTGCCCATGGCCTTGGCGGCCATCGCGGTCATGAGCGTGGAATCAATCCCACCTGAAAGTAGACACCCAAACGGCACGTCCGCAATGAGTCGTTTATGCACCGCATCACTGAGTAATTCATCAAGTTGATCAATCGCCTGTGTCGGATCATTGGGAACCTCCACCGGCGAGTAATCCCAGTAACTGCTAACCGTATGCTCCCAACTGACAGCGTCGAGTTTGAGACTGCAGCCTGCGGGGAGTTTGTGAATGTTCTTGAAGATGGTTCGTGGCGAGAGAATGTAACCGCGTGCAAAATACTGGTCGATGGCAATGGGATCGAGGAGGAATTTACGCTCCAAAAACCGGAGGATCGCCTTGAGTTCGCTGGCAAAAACGCAGCATTGCTCGTCCTTGAACCAATACAAGGGCTTTTGACCCAAACGATCCCGAGCCATGATCAATGTTCGCGCCTTGGTATCCCAGTGGGCAAAGGCAAACATGCCATTGAAATGTTCAAGGGCATCAAGTCCATCGACATTCAGCAGCTTGAAAAGCACTTCGGTATCGCAGGCAGTTTCGATGGGTAGACCACGTTTTTTGCAGGTCTTTTGGAGCGCTTGAAAATTGTAGATTTCGCCGTTGTAGACCAGTGTAAATCGGTCATCGACCATGGGTTGCTGACCGTGTTTCAGGTCCAGCACACTCAGTCGGCGATGCGCCAGACCAACGCCGCCCGACGCATCAAGCCATACCCCCGATTCGTCCGGGCCGCGATGGGCAAGGGTCTCCCGAGCTGCAATCAGACGCGACCGATCCACAGCCTGGTCGGGGTTTTTGAAGATGACGCCGACAAATCCACACATATTGGAGTTATCGGCCGGTGATGCGATGGAGGATGAAAAAGCCCCGGAAGTTGTGAGGTTGGGAGTTTATTGGGATTGTCAACCGTTTGCTGTTAAGCGCGTCAGGCGAGATACGCCAAGATCATGGCGTTCATTGGATTCAAGCAGCGCTAAACCGCAAGCAGTTTTCAGATTGACTCCCTAATTCCTATGTACCTAATAAAACAACCCGGTGTTGCGGATCACCGGGTTGCTTAAAAACATTTTCAATTGTCGAATCACTGCCCTCACTGGAGAATAAAAACGGAGCGAGGGTCGTCCGGACCCTCGCTCCTGCATCAGTGATCGGATGCCCGCGGGACTGCGGACATGCCTAAGACTGTGACGTATACCTTGATGATTAGCCAAGCAGTGAGAGCACGGAGTTCGGCTGCTGATTGGCAATACCAAGGACGTTGGTCGATGCGTTAACGAGGATCTGGCTACGTGTGAGTTCGGCGGTTTCGGCAGCAAAGTCCGTATCGCGGATGCTGCTTTCGGCGGCCGAGGTATTTTCAAGTGCGACGCCCAAGTTACGTGAGGTGGCACCAATCACATTGGATTGGAAGGCACCAATACGCCCACGCAGGTTCGAGACGGAACTGATGGCAATATTGACAATCTTCTGGGCAACTTCAAGGTCACCGTCAACGAGATTGGCTGCGTTACCTGAGCCAAGGTCATTGAGGAAACCGATGTCACTATCGCCAAGTTTACGGGCAGCCACGTTCTGGATGCCTATTGAAGCCTGGTTGGTGATATTGACTTGCGGGCCGAGGTTGAACTTGGCACCCCCACCGGTGATGGTAAAGGCAGTAATGGTCTGCAATGCGTTGGAACCGCTGGCCTCATCCAATTCGATTTCCATATCCAGGAAGTCGGTGGCGATACGTGCGGTACGCCCATCGCTGGTGGCTGCAATACCGTTGATGATGGCACCCACGTCCTGACCTTCGTCACGGATGGGGTTGTTGATGGCACCGAATGCGGTAGCTGAACCGGCAACGGCCGTGTTTTCATCACCAGCCGACAGCAGGTAGACACCACCGGCTTGACCTGCGACGTTCACCACGTCGAAGGATACGAACTCATTTGAACCGTACTCGATGCTCTTGAGCACAAGACCGGTACCTGAGGTCGCAGCCGAAACGCCAGTGGTCTGCTTGAAGGTATTGATGGCTTCAGCGATCGAAGCGCGACTTGTACCTGATGCGAAGGAGAATTCACGGCTACCCTTGGAACCGGCGATTTCAAAGGTGAAGGTATCCGTGGTATTGGTCAGATCCAACTGGTCGGCAGTGGACAGGAACAGACCGGCGTGCTGTGCAGAAGCAGTGACAACCACTTCCACGGTGCGTGTTTCGTTGTGTGAAAGCTTGGCAGCATTGATCTTGAAGCTGTTGACTTCAGGTGCCTGTGCCGAGATGGTGAAGTCAAACGTACCGTTAAGCAGTTTGACGCCTTCAAAGCTGGTGGCTTCGGCGATACGATCGATGGTTTGAAGGATGGAGTCCACCTGAAGCTGATTGGCTTCTTTTTCCTCGACGGACAGACCAGCATCGTTTGCTGATTCACCGACAAGGCTCTGGACTTCCAGAAGCAGTGCGTTGATTTCCTGAAGACCGCCTTCAGCGATGTTCATCACCTGGTCAGCACGTTCGGTGTTGGTGATGGCTGCTGAGATGGCTGCCTTTTCAGAACGCAGGTTTTCACTGGCGATCAAGCCTGCTGGGTCATCCTTACCACGGTTGATGGCAAGGCCGGTGCTCAGACGCTCGAGACTGGTGTTCAGCGAGTTGTTCTGCTGAGTCAGAATCCGTTGCGAGATGAGCGAGTTGACGTTGGTGTTGATGCGACTCATGGTGTCGGTCCTCCGTGATCTTTTTGAGCACATTGCTCGTTGTTATGTCCGGCATCCATGCCTTGAACGTTTGTCCCGAATCACTCCGATCCGTACTGATGCGTGTACACAGAACTCTCAAAACAAGCGGCCGGCCGTGACCTGCTGGTGTGACTGACTGCGTGAGCTTTGGTTTCGTTCTTGTCTAGCTCAGTGACAGGGTCAGGGACCAGTTTGTTTTTTCGAATCCTGAGAACTCTCGTTCCGCTACTGTTTTTCGGGAAGTCACGGGCAAAACAAACAGCGTCCGTTTCGAAAGTTTCTTATCGGACCACGGCAAGTCCATTTTCATTTTTCACACACCCGAACCAGAGCAAAAAACCCCTGAAAACAAGTCATTTTTTAATATTTACAGGAATTGACGCGCAACTGAACACAACAAAGGAAATCACGTCTTAAAACATCCACGTTGGTCTGATAATGATAAAACCGGACGGCGCGCATAAAAAAACACGGCAGCCGCAGGGACTGCCGTGTAGAAAAAGGTCGAATTGTCGAAGGAAACTTTTCGGTTTTAGCCGAGCAGACCCAGGACAGATTGCGGGCGAGCGTTGGACATGGCCACCACATTCGTTGCCGCGGAGACCAGAATCTGGTTGCGGGTCAGGGATGCGGTTTCTTCGGCGAAGTCGGTATCGCGGATGGCGGATTCGGCTGCCGAGGTGTTTTCGTAGGCAATGTTCAACGAGTTGATGGTTGCACCAATCACGTTACTCTGAACCGAACCGAGGCGACCACGCATCTTGGAGATGCTATCAATGGCATTGTCAACGATCTTCTGAGCGTCATCGAGGTTGTCACTGAGCAGTGAGTTGGTACCACCTGATGCCAGTGAGTCCAGATAACCATCGGCGGAGTTACCAATGTTTCGGGTTGCCACACTCTGCATACCAATGCGAATCTGGTTACCGACGTTGATATCCGGGCCGATGTTGAAGGTTGCACCACCACCACTGACCGTCAGGGCAGCCACGGCACCGGTTGCGGTCGCCTGGCCGGTGGTCAGTGTCATTTCCATGTCCAGACCTTCTGAACTCACGGAAAGTGTACGACCATTACCGCGGGCAGTCATACCGTTGACTGAAGCAGCAACGTCCTGACCTTCATCACGGATTGCAGCGTTGACAGCAGTGTAGGCGACGGCACTACCGGGGGTCGCTTCGGTTTCGTCCACCGTTGACAGTGTATAGACACCGCCTGCCTGACCGGCTGCATTGGTGACATTGAAGGACACAAATTCATCCGAACCATATTCCATGCTCTTGATCACCACACCGGTGCCGGAAGTTGCGGCAGAAACGCCGGTCACATCCTTGAACTGGTTGATGGCGGTGACCATCTGAGCCTGCGTGGTACCGGAGGAGAAGGAAAATTCACGGGTCCCTTCCGTACCACCGATTTCAACGGTGAAGCTGTCAGTGGCATTGGTCAGGTCCAACTGGCCATTGGTCGAGAGGAACAGACCGGCATGCTGAGCTGAAGCCGTAACGACGGCCTGAACGGCAACGCTACCACCAGCTTCAAACTTGGCGGCATTGATCTGATAATCATCGACCAGCACAGACTGGACCTGGAAGTCCTGACTGCCGTTAAGCAACTTCACGTCACCAAAGCTGGTGGTTGAAGAGATACGGTCGATGGTCTGAAGAATCTGGTCAACCTGGAACTGGTTGGCTTCTTTTTCTTCCGTGGATAGACCGGTGTCGTTGGCGGTTTCACTGACAAGACCCTGCAATTCGGTGAGCAGGCTCTGTACTTCGTTTAAGCCACCTTCAGCAATGTTGATGACCTGGTCGGCACGCTCGGCGTTACCGATGGCTGCTGTGATCTTTTCCTGGTCTGAGCGAAGCTTTTCGCTGGCGATCAGACCTGCGGGGCCGTCGGAACCACGATTGATCTTCAGGCCGGTACTCAGACGTTCGAGAGATTGACTGAGGCTCTTGTTATTGGTTTGCAAAATACGTTGACCGATGAGTGAACTGACGTTGGTGTTGATTGTAGTCATTTGAGTTTTCTCCCAGGGCTGGTGGCGATGGCAACCATGACACGATGAACCTTTCGAGTTACTTAATTGAGTCCAGTGTTGCCTTTTCTTCGAGTCTTGATCGCCAGGAGCCTCCTGTTGGTAAAGACGACCCTGTCTAAGTTTCATCCAACAACGCCCGGGGCCTCCGCCCGTAACGCCTGAGTCAGAAGCCCGCAGGGTACTCAGCGCTTCTGACTGTCACATGTTGTTGTGCGGTTGCAAGCCGCTGGTTTAAACCGTTGACCACTCGGAAACATCCGGCTCCGGTGTGGCTGGAAATGAAAATCGACGATTTGCATCAATGAAATCAGGAACCATGAGAGAAACAATGCCAAATATCACTTAGGCGCATGTCATGTTCATCACAGTCGAAAAACACGCAAAATACCGCACAAAACGCACAAACTCACACACCGCATCCAGAAAGAACAAGACGCGCAACCGTCACAATCGCGCACGGCGTTACAACATGAAAAAAGATGCCGACCACGGGGCCGACATCTTTCGAATGACGCTATCTTTCAATATGAATCTGTCCAGTCACACATTTCACAAGCAGATCAAGACCCGGAGATCAATACGCACTTAAACGCTCGGCAAGGGATTATCGTTGTCAAAACCCAAACCGGCATAACTTGCATCCTGTGCATCAAACGCATCATCAATCATGTCCCAGATCACCGACGTCCCCAGGAAATAACGCCCATCACCGTCAGAATCATCCAGATCATCTGCATCAACATAAAGTGGATTTGTTGTCGTGTTGGTCAAACCATCGCTGGCTTTACCAAAAAGTTTGACGTTGGCAGACGAATAGCTGATCCGAGCTGCATGACTGAAATATTTCCCCGCAGTCCAATCCTTGGCAGCCGTGTTGGTGTTGGAGAAAATCGTGTTGGAGATATATGCCTGGGTGAGACCGGATGTACCGCCACTGTCGATTTCAATGCCGGTGGAGACATTGTGTATTGTGGAATTGGTCAGCGTGATCACCGCATTGGGATCAAGCCAGATGCCAGCCCCGCCCTGTGTGCCTGATGACCATTTATAAGTCCAGGCTGAGAGGATGTTGTCCATGACGATATCGACATTGCCCCAGATGCGGTAGTTGCGATAGTTGCCCATCGCGACGGTGT
>MDTD01049257.1_pt1 | contig 18051 bp, 21 predicted proteins | sample 811221 | NCBI WGS metagenome assembly MDTD01 (sample SAMN05326646, study PRJNA326480) | marine metagenome | isolation source: seawater | place: Pacific Ocean: South West | collected 2011 | reverse complement strand
GGGGGCTTGCTGCCCCGTCCCGTTGCACCACCGAGCCCAACAGGCTCAAATCAGGAACAGACTCTACCCATCGGTGGATGAACAAACGGGCTCAGGTCAGTCATCGCCGACGACCACAAGGGCCTGCGTGCAGCGGCAACGAAGGTCTTCCACGCCACCCTCCAGCGCTGCCGGGTGCACTGGATGCGCAATGCCCTGACGCATGTGCCGGCGAAACAGCGGGCAGCCGACGCCGCCATGTTGAGGACCATCTTCGCGCAGGAAGCAGCAAGGGACGCATTGGCGCAGTGGGACATCGTCGCCGATGCCCTGGCCGAACTGGCGCCAAAGCTCGGCGAGCTGATGTTGGCCGCCCGCGAAAATGTCCTGGCCTACATGGCCTTCCCGAAGGAGCACTGGCCGCAGCTCGCCAGTACCATCCCGTTGGAGCGGCTCAACAAGGAGATCAAGCGCCGCTCCGACGTCGTGGGCATCTTCCCCAACGACGCCGCCCTCATCCGCCTCGCCGGCGCTCTGATGCTGGAGCAGAATGACGAGTGGGCGGTCACCCGACGATACATGAGCCTTGAAATCCTCGCCGCCCTCGGCGACGCTCCAAAGATCAGGCTGCCCGCCGTGGCTCCCTGAGAAGCCTCGAAACCCCGCCGAGGACCGCCGCTCCTACACCAAACCCGGGGACACAACCGTGGCGATCTCGGTCCCCGCGGAGATCGAAGGCGGAGTCCTGTACATGCGTGGACGCGCCACGGTGCCCAACGGCGCCTGGGTCATCTATGCCGCATACCGGGCAGCGGAGACGGAACGGAGAGTCATGGGATATGTGCGAGCCAAGGATCAGAGATTCACCGCTCCGGTCGGTATCTCTCGCTGGCCCCCGGGCGAGATCAGGGTCGATGCCCATTTTCAGGTGAGTCTGCTGTCGCGCGAGCAGCCGGACACGGTCATCGCGCGCTTTGGCCGCGATGGCGAACGCATGAGCGGGAAAGACATCGTTGAGGGCGGCGGTGATTTTCAGGCTGCGGTTGCCTCGGCGAAGGCAGTCAAGCGGAAATGATCAAGGATCTTCCCGGCGAAGGGACCGGTGGCTGGGCCATGCACACACATTTTGAGCACTTTACAGCGCGATCGGCACCATCGTGAGCACCAGCTTCTGGTACGTCCTTTTGCTTTCGCTTCTCCCGGGCGCGGGCAATTTCATCGGCGGGATGGCCGCGGAGTTCTGGAAAACATCGCCTCGCCTCCTGAACTGGGCGCTGCACGCCGCCGCGGGGATCGTGATCGCGATCGTCGCGGTAGAGCTTATTCCCGAAGCGCTGGGCAAACTCGCAGGCTGGTGGATCGCTGCCGCCTTCGCAGCGGGAGGAGTCGCGTACGTACTTCTGGGATCGCTGACAAAGCTCCTTCAGACACGGACGAGCAAGGACGGCGAAGACCGGACCACCATGTGGATGATCTACATCGCCGTCGCGGTCGACCTCACCAGCGACGGACTGATGATCGGAACAGGCTCCGCGGTCTCGCCGGCCCTGGCATTGGTGCTGGCGGCCGGGCAGGTTCTCGCGGACGTGCCGGAGGGGTACGCAACGGTGGCCAATTTTCGCGACAAGAACGTTCCGCGGCGGCAGCGCATCCTCCTCTCCGGCTCCTTCTTCATCTATGTCGTCGGCGCGGCTGTGCTCGCCTACTTTTTGCTCCGCGAGGCGCCGGAAGCCGTCAAGATGGCGGCCCTGACTTTCGTCTCCGGGCTGCTCACTGTCGCCGCCGTGGAAGACATGCTGGAGGAAGCGCATGATGCGCGGGAAGACAATCGCCGTTCAATCCTCGCCTTCGTCGGTGGCTTCGCGCTGTTCACGCTTCTGTCCGCTGGGCTGGAGACGGTGATAGGCGGTTCCGGATCGCGATAGTTGTCATGAGAGCCGACGCGGCGACGCGAAACAGGTAGAGAGCTCGATCCCCACTTCCAGATAGTGCTTGCTTCAGAAAGCTCCTTGCCGCGATCGGCATATCTGCCCAAAGGGCGTTTGCATTTTACGGGCCCCACGAAAAGCGGCTGACTTCGGAAACAACCGCTATTGACCCCCGATCCTCACCAGGATCCAGAGAAACACCAATGCACAGAAGCCGGCGAGCGCCAGGCCGACAAACCGATTCATACGGCGCCTTCGTCTCAGGAACTCCTCCCGCTTCGTGAAAGGCGGCCTCAACACGCCCGCCACCTCGAGACCGCTGAAGCATCGGGTCTCGAGAATCGCGCTTCTCAGACTGTTTATCTTCCCCAGCCATGTTCCAGTGCTCCCAAGTCAGGGAAGGTCAGGTTCGGTTCTTGCCGAACCCTATGCTGGAGATAATCAGGCAGGCTACGCCCAAGGTTATGAATATGTCCGCGCCATTGAAGGCTGGCCAATGATAGTGGTCAGCGTAGAAATCGAGGAAATCCGTCACTGCCCCGTCGTGCAGCCGGTCGACGATGTTGCCCGAAGCGCCTCCGACGATCATCGCGATGCCGAAGGCCTCCCCCGACCGCTCCGTGCGCCGGAGCCAGACGAGGAGCAAGCCCACGATCGCCACCGCCAGGGCCGACAGGATGATGGGCCCCCATGGCCCGACGTCGCCCAGCAGCCCGAAGCTGATACCGCGATTGAAGACGAGCACGATGTTGAAGAACGGAAGAACGGGTATTACCCGCGGCGGCTCCATAAAGACCGTCTCCATGACCCATTTCGAACTCAGGTCGGCAAAGGCGATCAGGGCTGCGACGACCAAACCTATTCCGAACGAGCGGCGGCCAGCAACTGGTTTCGCGCCGGTCCTATCCATCGGCGGCGCCTGTTCCCGGGGTGTCTGCCTCGGTCCGTGCATCCGTTCCAGTTGCCCCAGCCGCCAGCGCGGCCAACAGGTCAGCCGTCACACGCCGGAAACGCGCCAACTCGTCGCCCGCCAGCGTCCGGCGAGGCGGCAACTCCAACGCCATGGGATTCACTTGCGATCCGTTCTCGCGCACCTCGTAGTGCAGGTTCGGCCCGGTCGCGAGCCCCGTGGCGCCGACATAGCCGATCACCTGTCCCTGCCGTACCCGGTCGTTCACATCGAGCTCATCCGCATAGCGGCTCAGATGCGCGTAGGCGGTGGCGTAGGTGCCGTCGTGCTCGATCCGGATGTAATTGCCAAAACCACCGTAGCGGCTCCGCCGCGTGACGACGCCGTCACCGGCGGCAAGCACCGGCGCGCCGCGCGGGGCGGCAAAGTCCAGCCCCTTATGCATCCGCGTATACCCCAGGATGGGATGGTTGCGCTTGCCGAACAGCGACGAGAGCCGACCGCCGTCCACGGGCGACTTCATCAAGCTTGTCTCGATGCTGCGGCCATCGGCGTCGAAAAAGCCCGCGTAGCCGTCGCTCGTCGTGTAGCGGTAGACTTCGAGGGCGCGTCGCTCCCCGATTGTCAGCGAGGCGTACATCAGCTTGCCGGCATGGGGCTCGCCGAATTGCCCGTCGTCGAGGCTTTCATAGCCCAGGGCAAAGGTATCGCCCTCACGAATGTCCCGCTGAAAGTCCACGGCGTGGCCGAGCACCCGATAGGCCTGCAGCAATACGAGCATCGGCACGCCCTGACCGCGAGCCGCTTGGTAAAGGCTGGTCCCGATTTCGCCAGCCGCCGAGACGAGCTGGGAGGCGTGCTCGATCGCTTGCGTGCTCACCTCGAACCCCTCATCCGGTCGATGCTCGAGCACGACCATTCGGTCGGTCTTCGGGATCAGTGCCAGGCGTTCCAGGTGGACGGTATCGGCGTTCTCGCCGCCGGACATTAGTCGCAGCCTGATCTCCTGGCCCGCCTTAAGGCGGCGCGGCTCGAACGTGGACTTGAGGCCCTGGCTCGCGCCATAGGCTTCCTCGTAGGGAATCCCGGCGCCGACGAGCGTGCCCAAGAGCGTGTCGCCGGCTTCCAGCCTCACATTCACGGTCTCAAGGGCGGAAGAGCCTTCATCAGGTGACGATATGAGCGTTACTCCGCCCTCGGGCCCGGACGTCTTGCGCGCCTCCGATGCCGCCGATGACGTCATCGGACTCGGGTCCGAGGCTCGGCCGCGCGGCCGCTCGGACAGCGCCGCCGCCAGGACCATCGCTACGACAAGCGCAACACCTACCCCTCCCAACATTGCCAGAAACCCCCGTTTCATTCGACCGTCTCTCCTCGCGCCCGCTTACAGCTGTCGCTGCAGAACCCCGTAACCGTCGAACCGCCAGCGCCCGGTTCTTCGGTCTTTGCCGTTCGATCATGGCGGACGCCGACATGGTGGAAGGCGATGCGGCCGAGTTCGGCGACGGCCGGGCTGCGCGCTTCTCGTCCACGTGCGTTTCGTGTCGTCCCCACAGGTGGATCACGATGATCGCCGCCACGACACACATCATGCTGCTCGGTATCCAGATGAGGATGCCGCCAATTTGCTCATCGGCGAGCGGCGCGTAGTCGAACAGCCGCCCGAGCGCGTCGTACGCTTCATAGAGCACGGTGCTCTTGAGCGCGGCGTAATCGCCGAGAACTATGCTGGAGAGGATGGCGAGCCACAGCATCAACAGCCGGACGCCGTAGCGCGCGCCCTGCGGCGCCGGCCGGCGGTCGAACACCCGCCACCAGAACAGCAGGCCCGCGAAGAGCATGGAGGCATGCATCACGTAGTGGAGCGCCTCATTGCAGAGCGCCAGGTCATGAAAGCGCGGCACCTCCCAGAAGTAGAGGGAGGCGATGAACAGCGCTATCGCCGCGGCGGGGTGCGCAAGCACGCCAAAGATCGCGCGGACGGCTCGGTTCGCCAGCACTGGCGCCAGGACGGCTCGCCGCACACCAACGGGCATGCCGGCGATCAGGACACCCTGCGGCCAAGCCAAGGGCAATCAGCACCGGCCCCGCCATGCGCAGCAACAGGTGCTGCAGCTGATGCACGAGGAACAGGTGCTCCACCAGGGGATCGATCGGCAACTGCAGCGCCAAGAACACCATCGCGAGGCCAATAATGAACGCCAGGTGCCGCCAGCCGGCGACCGGCTCCGTGACAGCGCCACGGCGGACATCGCGACCCCGTAGAGAAGCGCCAGTAAGAGCGTCGGGATCGCGATGTCCGGCGTGACGGGCCACGCCGTCCAGGCGGTTTCGCGTGTCATCGACGCGCCGCCGTGGGCGAGCGCCGGTACGGGAAGCGCGATCGCAGCGACCACCACGACCGGGAAGCAAGAGCGCCGCGACATCACTCGGACTCGCGTCGGTTCCGCCGTCCGCGGAAGATCGGATACACAAAGACGGCGGCCTCGGCGCCACCGACGGCAAAGAGGCCAATGACGAGGCGTGCCGCCGTCGTCGATTCGAACCCCGCCTGGGTCAGTGCGCCCGCAAATGTGTCCGAGACCGGCAGCAACAGCGCACCCACAATCACGCCAAGGCCGCCGAGCGCAACCGTCCGAAGTCGTCGCCAACGGGAAAGACGGAAGCCGGTCGCCTCCGTCATCCCCAGCACAGCGGCAGCCTGCCTGCGCACCCGCGCGCTCCCTGCCCGCAATCGGCCGCTTGTCGCCTCGCGCCTCAATGCCCCGAGGCCTTCTCGACCACGACTTTAACGATTAGGCTACCCGCCTCTCCGAAATCCAGGGTCAGCTCAAAGGAATCCCCGGCCGCGAGCGGTTTCTTCAAGCCGGACAGCCAAATGTGCTCCCGCCAGGCGGCGAGCGCGAGCGGCCGGCCGGGTGCAAATTCGATCGCCTCCGGCCAGCGCGCGTTCCCATCCTTTTCGGTGCGAAACCGGACGCGCGCGGCAACGGGTGCTGCGGCGCCGACGAGCCGGACCGCGATGTCGCCGCGATTGAGTATCGGCCCGTAGACGGGCAGGCCGTCCGCGCCCTCCTCGGGCGGCGGCGCCCAAATATGGCCGACGGCTATGTCGCCCAGTTTATAGCTGTGGGCGTTCGCCACGGTCGGTGCCCAGCCCATGGCGCTGGCGATGCCGCCGGCGAGCAGGCAAAGCGCCGCAACGCATAAACTTTCGCGCCGATCAGCGACCCTCGCGCCCCCGCTTTTCCCCCCGCGACTCAATCCGCCGGCCCCCGCGCACCAGGTCCCATAACGGGCACGGCGGCCTCGGTCGTGCTGCCGTCCGCGAACCGCAGCGTCAGCGGGAAGCTCCCACCCTTGTCGAGCGACTGCCGAAGGTCCATCAGCATGAGGTGCAAACCGCCCGGTTCGAGCACGATGCGTTCACCGGGAGACAACTCCAGATTGCCCGCCAGCTCCATGCGCATCACCTCGCCCTTCTGGATCGTCCGATGGATCTCGGCCCGCTCCGCGACCGGGGTCTCGATTTCGACGAGGCGAACCTTGGCCTGCCCCGTGTTGACCAGCGTCAGATAGGCGGCGGCGGGCCGCGATGTGCCGATCGACGCCCGCGCCCACTGGCGCTCCACGGCAACGCCGGCCCCGTTCTGAGCAGTTGCCACTGGAGAGGCGATACCCAGAACGGTCAGGGCGAGAATCAGGAGGATGAGGGAGCGCATTGCTGTCTTCCTTTATTCGGGAACCCAGTTGCCAAACTTCGCGACGGCCTCGCGGATCGTCGCGGCCATCTCCTCGGGCTTGGTGCCGTATGCGAAGTGGGTCAGGTACTCGCTCGATGGCGACATCAGATAGGTGTTCCCCTGATGGCTGATCAGGTAGTCGTCCCCCGGCCCGCTCTTGCCCTCGGCCTTGCCGGTCTCGTTCCCATAGTACGACGCGGCGCTGACCTTTTCGTAGAAGGCGCGGTATTCCTTCGCCACCGCGGCGATCTGCTCGGGCGTACCGGTCAAGCCGACGATCTTAGGATGGAAGGCCATTACATACTCAGCGAGGCGTTCGGGGGTGTCGCGCTCGGGATCGAGGCTGACGAACATCGGCTGGACCGCATTGGAATCTGTTCCCAGCAGATCGAGGGTGGTGGCGATATCGGCAAGGGCCGTCGGACAAACGTCCGCGCAGTTGCTGAAGCCGAAGAAGACCAGAAGGTACCGGCCGCCGAAGTCCTTCTCCGTGACCGCCCGACCCGTGTGATCCACCAGCGTGAACGGTCCGCCGATGGGCACGGCGCCGGGCTCGGCAAACGTCTCGTCCGCCGGCGACATCCTGGCGAATTGTGCGTTCTGCTCGCGGGTCAGATAAAGGCCGGCGAAGGCCGCCCCAAGGACCGCTCCGCCGACTGCGAATATAATCAGGGCTCTGAGGATCAGCTTCCGGTTCATCGTCTCGGCGCATCGTTCTCGAAATCGACCGTATCGGTGCGGCTGAGCTCGGCGTCCAGCTTTTCCGAGCCGCCCCTGAGGTCACGGGCGGCCTCCACCTCCTCCAGCGACAGGTCGGTCTGCCGGAAGAAAGTATAGGAGAGGTTGATGTCACGAACCTCTCGGGTGTTCGGGTCCTTCAGAAGCTGCTCGTCGACATAGAGGACAAGCGGCATCTTCGCGCTTTCGCCGGGACCCAGTCTCTCCTCCGTGAAGCAAAAACACTCGATCTTGAAGAAATAGGGCGCGGCCTTGTACGGCGTGACGTTGAAGGTAGCGCGCGCGACCACCGTCTCGTCAGAATTGTTGCGCGCGTAATAGTTGACCCTGGTGGGCTCGCCGAAGCGGGCCTCGACCTTGCGCTGCTCGGGCCGGAACTCCCAGGGCAGGCCGGGCGCCACGTTGGCGTCGAAGGAAACGGTGACGGACCGGCCGCTCGCGGCCAGGGACGGTTCGGGCGCCGTCGCCCGCTGCACCGTGCCGCCGAAGCCGGTAAGATTGCAGAACATCTGGTACAGTGTCGGCGCATAGGCAACCAACCCGGTCATCATTGCCATCAGCGCGCCGGCAAAGGCAAGGACCCGTAAATTCTTCATTCGGACGGCAGCCATTCTACATTTCGCCATTCAACTAGCTTTGTCTTAGTCTTACAGACCTTCTCTATTCGATGCGTCTTCTGGACACACTCTGACTCAATGCCCATGAGTAAGCTTCCCTGCGACCATGTGATCGACGGTTTGATCAAGCCTCTCACGGCTTGCCGGGGACAGACCCGCAGGCCGCAACAGGCGGACCGCATTCGTAACGACGAGCAGCGAGGCGCCGACATCGGCCGCGATGGCGCCCCACAAGGTGGCGAAGCCGGCGAAGGTCAACACCACGAAGACCGCCTTGACGCCCAGCGCGAAGACAATGTTTTGGCGAATGACGGCAAGTGTCCGCTTCGATTGATCGAGAAGCCATGGCAGCCGGCCGAGATCATCGGTCATCAGCGCCACGTCCGCCGTCTCGATCGCCGCATCGGAGCCGGCAGCGCCCATGGCGATGCCGAAGCTCGCGCGTGCCATGGCGGGGGCGTCGTTGACGCCGTCGCCGACCATGGCGACGGTGCCATACTTGGCGACCAGTTGCTCGATGACCGCCACCTTGTCGTCCGGGAGGAGCTCGGCATGCACCTCGTCGATGCCGGTGGCCCGGGCGATAGCGTCCGCGGTGGCCTGGTTGTCGCCGGTTAGCATCACCATGTGTTGGACGCCGCCGGCGCGCAGCGCCCGCACCGCCTCGGCGGCGCCGGGGCGGACCTGATCGGCGACGGCGATGAGGCCGCAGACGTGCCGGTCGTTACCGATGGCGATCACCGTCTTGCCCTCGCGCTCGAGCGCTTCGGCCTTGGCCGTGATGTTCGCTGCCTCCTGGCCGCGCTCGACGAGATAGCGGTGCGAGCCGAGCCAGAAAGGTTCCCCGTCGAAAATGCCAGTGACGCCCTTGCCCTGTAGCACATGGGTATTCTCGGCCGTCCGCACGGCAACGCCGCGCGCGCGGGCAAAGTCGGTCACCGCGCGGGCGAGTGGATGAGCGCTGCGCGCTTCGAGCGCGGCGGCACGCTCGATGAGTTCCGCCTCGCTGTGGCCGTCGAGCGGGACTACCTCCACCACGGCGGGCTCGCCGCGTGTGAGCGTGCCCGTCTTGTCAAAGGCGAGCGCCGCCGTCCGGGCCGGTTGCTCGATGAAGATGCCGCCCTTGACCAGCACGCCCTGGCGCGCCGAGGCTGCGAGCGCGGCGACGATGCTCACGGGCGTCGAGATCACCAGCGCGCACGGGCACGCGATGACAAGCAGCACGAGGGCGCGGTAGAACCACTCGCCCCATGCGGCGTCGAAGGCGAGCGGCGGCACGGCGAAGACGGCGACGGCGAGCGCGATGACGGCGGGCGTATAGACACGAGCGAAGCGCTCCACCCATTGCTCGGCGCGGGCGCGACGGCCGTGCGCCTCCTCGACCATGCGGATGATGCGGGCGAGCGTGGTCTCTTCCGCCGCCTTGGTGCTCTCGATCTCGAGCGCGCCGTCGCCATTGATCGTGCCGGCGAAGACCTCGGCGCCACCTTCCTTTCCGACCGGGACGCTCTCCCCCGTAATCGGCGCCTGGTTGACGCTGCTGGTGCCGGCCACCACGCGTCCATCAAGCGGCAGACGCTCGCCGGGCTTGACCACGAAACGCGCGCCCACAGGAACCTCGGCCGCCGGCACGTCCGTCTCGGCACCGTCCGCACCCTTGACGCGCGCGGTGGGCGGCGCGAGGTCGAGCAGCGCCGAGATGGCGTGCCGCGCGCGACCGACGCTCCAGCTCTCCAACGTCAGCGACAGCGCGAACAGGAAGGCGACGGTCGCCGCCTCGAACCACTCGCCGATGCCGATGGCACCCAAGACCGCGATGACCATCAGGAGATTGATGTCGGGGCGCAGACGCCGGGCGGCGAACCACGCCTTGGGCAGGACGTAACGCACGCCCGAAGCGATCGCGATCCCGTAGGTGGCAATCTCGGCCCACGGCAGCGCCTGGCCGTCATGGCCGCCGAACAGGCGGACCGCCTCGGCCAAGCCACCCGCGAGGACGACATGCAGGGCAAGGCCGGCCAGCACGCCGACGCCGCTCAGCGTCGTGAACCAAATCTGGAGGCGGCGGTGCCGGTCGGCCCCGGCATCGCGCTCCTGGCCCGGCCGCCATTCCTCGGCCGTCATGCCGGTGCCCGCGACGGCCGCGCGGACATCGCCGGCGTCGACGGGGTCAGCATCCCGGAGCACCATCATCCGCCCGTTCAACACGTCGAAGGCGAGCTTGTCCTCGCCGCCGACTACCGGCCCAACTTCGCGCTTCAGCACGGAGACCTCTTCCGCGCAGTCGAGCCCCCGCACCTTGAAAGTCAACCGGGCCGCGCCGCCACGCACTGGCGCGACCTGCTCATCGGCCGCGGCTGACGTTTCGTCGTGGCTGGCACAGCACCCATCGTCCCGAGCAGGATCGTGCGGATGCCAGTGATCGTGCTTGCTCTCTCGAAGGTCTGGCATGCTCTCGCTCCGCTTCACGCGGCGCCGGACCGGTCCAAGCAAAGCCAAGTCCGGCCCGCACCAGCGTGATGTGCTGCAAACATAGGAGCTACAGCCACTGTAGGTTCAAGGTTGAAATCGGCCGTCAGACGATGAAACCAGGCCGGTGCCGCGTTTCGCCGGTCTGGCCCGGTCCAGCCTCGACCCTCGACGAATACCGATAGGCGGGCCACCAGCCGCCAGAAGACGGTGGCATTGCGCTCCTTGCCGTGGAGGACGGCCTTGCTTTCGATGGACGCCGCATCTATCTGTCCATCAGAAGCTACAGCCATTGAAGGTTTTGGAGGTGCGGATGGCCCGCGGCGGACGACTTACGATCGGCGATCTTTCGAGGGAAACCGGCTGCAAGGTCCAGACGATCCGCTACTACGAGCAGATCGGGCTGATGCCGGAGCCGGAACGCTCGAACGGCAACCAGCGTCTTTACAGCCCGGCACATCTCGACCGGCTGGCTTTCCTGCGGCATGCGCGTGAACTCGGCTTCCCGCTCGACGCCATCCGCGAGCTGTTGAGCTTGGCCGACACCCCGGCCCAGCCCTGCGAAGCCGCCGATGCGATCGCACGGGCGCAGCTCGAGCAGGTGGAGCACCGGATCACCCGTCTCCATGCGCTGAAGCGCGAGCTTCAGCGCATGGTAGCGCAGTGCCGCGGCGGTGAGGTCAGGGATTGTCGCGTGATCGAGGTCCTCGCCGACCATTCGAAGTGTCTGAGCGACGATCATGCCGAGCCGGACGCGGTGTCCGCCCGCAGCGGAGTAGCTTGACCGCCTTACCGGGTGGTCGAGAACTAGTGGATTGATCGAAACAAATGAGTCCGATTTCGGATTCCCATTTTATCATTGCCGTGCGAGTCTACGGGATGCGCAATGGCATCACCTTCACCGTATCCGCCGACGAGCGTCAGCAATTGCGCGGTATCGTCGCGGACCCCAAGAGCCCGCAGAAACATGTCTGGCGTGCACGGATCGTGCTGCTGAGCGGTGATGCCCTGGGCACCTCGGCGATCATGGCCAAGACCGGCAAGTCCAAGACCTGTGTGTGGCGCTGGCAGGAGCGTTTCCTGCACGAAGGCGTCGACGGCCTGCTTCGCGACCGCTCTCGTCCGCCCGGCAAAGCGCCACTTCCGCCGGCGCGGGTTGCCGAGATCGTCCGTCTGACGCAGGAAGCGCCGCCGCATGAGGCAACCCACTGGACGCTGCGGGCGATGGCGAAGGCTGCCGGTGTCGCGCCTTCGACGATACAAGCGATCTGGAAGGCCCACGGTCTCAGCCCGCGCCGCTGGCGGCACTTCAAGCTCTGCAACGATCCGGCCTTCTCCGAGAAGCTCACCGACATCGTCGGCCTGTATGTCGATCCGCCGGCCCACGCCGTGGTGCTGTCGATCGACGAGAAGTCGGAGATCCAGGCGCTGGACCGTACCCAGCCCCGGCTGCCGATGAAGAAGGGGCGGCTCGGAACCCTGACCCATATGACTACAAGCGCCACGGCACCACCACGCTGTTCGCCGCACTCAGCGTGCTCGACGGCACGGTCATCGCCCAGAACATAGCGTGTAGCCGATGTCGCGAAGCGTCTGCAGCAACTCTGTGGCGTCGATGCGGCCCTGATCGAATTCGATCAGGGCCTGCTCGTGAGTCAAGCTCACCGCCACCTTGTCGACTCCGGGCTTGCGACCGAGCGCCTCCTCGATCGTCCCGCCGCAGAGCGAGCAGTGAAGCCCGCCGTTACGCGCGCGGATGCGCGCCCGGTCTGGGCTGCTGGCAGGCTCCTCGGTCCACCATCGAGACGCGGCTGATGCGGGTGCTGTGGCGATTGGCCTGGCGGCCTCCGACGGGTGGTTGTCCAGGACGGCACCCCCTCCGCCGCCGATCCGTGCCCGCTTCACGAGCAACCTGCACTCCGTACCTAGATACAGTGTCAAGAAGAACCGGCGATCACCGACCCGCCAGTGCAATCAGTCTTGTTTCCGGACCGCAAATCCAGCGTGGCGGATTGTCTCCGCGAGCCGATCCTCGCTGACCGTCTCGGGATCGAAGAGAACACGCGCTTCCCGCTCCTTGAAGGAGACATTCGTCTTTCGCACGCCCGGGGCCATCGAGACGAGGGCTTCGATGGTGCGCGCGCAACCGTCGCAATGCATGCCGTCGATCTTGAGATTGATGGTCTTCACCTCGCTTCCCTTCTTTCCAGGACGGCGGTGCTGCGCCTCTACAATGGGTGGCTTGCCCGGGTACGGTATGCCCACGTCCTGACCCCCCCGGACGGCCAAGGCGTCGATGATTGTGCAGGACCTGAGCGCACCGCCGCCGGGGCAGGTGGCAATCAGCTCGTCGAGCGCTGCCAGGATATGCCGAAGCTGCCCGATCTATCGGTCGACCTCGGTGCGCTTGGCTGCCGCCCGGGCACGGACGTCTGCGCAGTCGGCCGCCGGATCGGCCCACAGCGAGAGGAGTTCCCCAATCTCGTGCAGAGAAAAGCCCAGTTCCTGTGCCTGACGGATGAAGCGCACTCGGCCCACAAGCGCATCGTCGTAAACGCGATACCCACCGCCCAGCGGCTGCGGCGGCTGGTCGATCAAGCCACGGCGCTCGTAAAAGCGGATGGTCTCGACACCGACGCCCGCCTGCTCTGCTGCGCGGCTTATGGTCATACGTATCTTCATGATGTCTCGCCATTGAGAAGGATAAGGTCCGTACCCCGGTACGGAGTCAATGACGATGCCATGTGGCTGTGAAGCGAGGCATTTGGTATGCGCCTGGTGAGGGCCGCATTTGCCTGACCAACAATGCCGCCGAGCGCGCTCTCCGCGGCATCGCGCTGGGCGACGGGGTGCAAAGCCACTCAACTGCGGCAATCACCAACCTTCATGGCAGGCAGGAGCTTCTTGCGCCGCCAATAGCTCTGCCTCGTCCAGAATGCTGAAGCTCACCCGAAGGCCGTATCCACCGCGCGGCCCAGACGAAGCGGACCGCTGCTAATAATCGAAGAAGGGAAACCCTACGCCAACCCTCGGTTGGTATTCACGCCCGACACCCATAGAAGCCACGGTAACCTACGCGAAGGCCGGCATCCAACTCCAGAAGCAGATCTGCTTCCAGGAGATCCGCCATTGGATCACTCGCATCTTTGCCCCCCCTCCGGCGAGATCCGCATCGCAATCCCAGTCGCCGCCAGAGTCAAGCCTCCCGCCGGTCCTTCGGTCTCCATCTCATTGACACGAACCAGGCTACCGCTGAGCTTGACCAATCCCGTGCCATTCGCGCCCAGGGCGAGCACCGGACGACTATCCTTTGTATAAGCAAAAAAGCATTGTGCGCCTTCAGGAAAAAGTAGCGCAATTTCATCTGACTGCATAAATTCCAGATCTAGCACTGCGATTTCTGCACTCGATAGCGCCTCGGCAAGGGTTCCGATTATCTTCGATCTTTCTGTCTTCTGCTCTGCTCTCTCGCCGGAATGATCAATGTTTTTGATCAAATACCGCATTTCGGCGATTTCCTTGTCCTGTGCGAAAATGATCTCGTCAGCCAGCTTCCGCACACGGGGATCCGAAATCTTGGCCCGACTGGAGGTCATAATCGCTATCGAGTGGTGGGGAATCATCGCACGCATATAGCTTGTGTCCCCGACGGTAATTTGGCTGCGAACCAGCCATAACGAGATGGCGAAAGCCAGAAACGCGCCAGCGAAGATGGCCACATTGATCGTCTTGTTCGAATACATAGAGAGCATGAAAGCGAGCATAATCACGGTCATGGTCGCACCCATAACCAGTGCCATATACAATCGCGTTTCAGAGAAAAATACGTGGGTAAAAAGATATGTATTTAGATACATCAACCCAAACATCACCACAGTCGAGGTCGCTATCATCGCCGCGAAACGACCATAATTGCTGCCGGACTTGATTTTTGATTTGTCTTCCGAAACATTCCTTCTCATGGAAGACGCACCTCTCGCTACAGCATGTATATATCGTCAGTTTCTAACACATGCGTGCATATTCCGGTTCCGTGGTGCCGCTTGATTCATCAAAAAATAGTCAAGTCTCATCTTCACCCGAGTACTTCGCGATCACGCGTTGTCCCTTTTCTCTGAAACTGCCGTCAGGAGCGATGTACCGATAGAGTGTTGTCGAAGTGACCCCGATCTGCCTGCAGAACTCCCTGATGTTCGCGTTGCCATCCTTCATGACCATCTGTGCGAGTAGTAACTGGTCCCTATCGAGTAACGGCTTCCGACCCTTCTTGCGTGCCGCACGCGGGAACTCACGGAGGCTCTCCTTCTCTGCATCCAGCTGCCGCTGGAACTCGTCAACGATGGTCATGGCCCGTTGAAAGGCTTGGCCCTGGGGTTCGACAGTGTCCAGTCTTCCGCAGGCGGTCTTGAGCACCCGCAGGTGGATATGACGGGAGGTCAGCCTGCGCAGAAGGCCGATCATGTGGTGCAGGTTGTGGCAGAGGCGATCAAGCCGCCAGACGACGAGCGTGTCGCCTGCCACCAGTGAGGCAAGGCACCGGGTCAGTTGCGGACGCTCGTCGCGCCGGCTCGCGGTTCGCTCGATGAACAGGCGGTCGTCGGGAACGCCCGCGGTCAACAGAGCCAAGCGTTGCAGTTCATAGAGGGCTTCGTCGTCGACCGTCGACATCCTGATATAGCCTGCGGGAATCTGCCGGCGCGGGACCGGCCGGATATCAGGCATGATCGCCCTCCTCGCTGGGATCGTCGAACTGCCGGTGCCGTCGCAGGAAGATGGCCTCGAAGCCGAAGATCAGCAGCAGGCCGGCTGCGGAGACGGCAATGATCGTCGGATCTTCTCGCCCCTTCATCCAGAGGAAGGCGGTGAGCGCCACCAGGTCGAGCAGTATCGCCGTCGCCAAGATGGCCGCATTGGCGCCCACCTCGCGCCTCAGGTATCGCAGCACCCCCCAATGAATGGAGATGTCCATGATCAAATAGAAGATCGCCCCCAGCGAGGCGATGCGGCTCAGGTCGAAGAAGGCCGCAAGCAGCGCCGCGAGGACCACGGTATAGACCAGGGTGTGGGTCTGGACGGTCCCCGGCATACCGAAATGCCGATGAGGGATGATCCGCATGTCGGAGAGCATCGCCAGCATTCGGGAGACGGCAAAGACGCTTGCGATAAGGCCGGAGGCCGTTGCCAGGATAGCAATCGCGATGGTGAACCACTCGCCATAGGCTCCGAGCGCCGGTCGTGCTGCCTCGGCCAGGGAATAGTTCTTCGCCGCGACGATCGCGTTAACCGAAAGATTGAGCCCCACCGCGAGAGACACCAACAGGTAGACCACAAGGCAGATCGCGAGCGATATCACGATCGCCCGCCCGACATTTCGGTGTGGGTCCTTTAGTTCAGCACCACTGTTTGTGATGGTGGTGAACCCCTTGTAAGCGAGGATGGCGAGGGCGGTTGCTGCTATGAACCCTGTCACGGTAGTAGGTGCCGCTTTGCCGGCCTCCACCAGAGGTGCCAGAGACAATCCCGAGGCCCATAGGGCGGCGGCGGCAAAGGCCAGAATACCGAGGACCTTGAGGACGGCCGACACCTTTGAAACCGGTCCAATCACCCGGTTACCGGAGATATTCACCAGGAATGCGCATACGATCAGGGCGACGGCGAGAAGCGGGACAAGCAGGCTGTTCTCGGGGATCTCGAATAATCTGAGGGTATAAGTTCCGAAGGTCCGTGCCACCAGGCTCTCGTTGATGACCATGGAAATGGCCATGAGCAAAGCGCCGGCACCAGTCATTGTGCTGCGCCCATAGGCCTTCTGCAGGTACATCCCAATGCCGCCGGCCGAGGGCCAGGCATTCGACATCTTGACGTAGCTGTAGGCGCTGAAGCCGCTGACAATGGCCGCGGCCAGGAAGGCCAGGGGAAAGAAAGGCCCGGCCAGTTCCGCAACCTGCCCGGTAAGAGCGAAAATTCCGGCTCCGATCATGACGCCTGTACCCATGCCTATGGCACCCGGCAAAGACAGGCTGTTCTTCCTGTAGCGGTCGTCCATGCTGCCCTTTCAGATCTGGCGGCAGCGGGTGCAGGATCTCAACCTTCAGCCCTGCACCCTGCCTTTGCCGGAGTGTCGGCCTTAGGGCCGTCCTCAGAACAGAAGTCTTGTGCCCACCACGAAGAAGACATCATCTACGTCTTCGCCATCTGCCCGCCGGAACGAGGCGGTGTCGCCGAAGGCACGTTCGTAGTGGACGCCGAGATACGGGCTGACGGCGCGATCGAGAAGGTCGTAGCTCAGGCGAAGCCCGAGCTCGACCGTGCTCAACCCGGCGCCGACCTCCGCTTCAGTATCCTCGGAGAAGGCAAAGTCGACCTCGGCCGCTGGCTGGAGAATGATGCGGTTGGTGATCAGGAGTTCGTACTCCGCATCCAGGCGCGCCGAGACGTCGCCCTTCTCGCTGAGGAACAGGTCGGCGTCGATCTCGAACCATTGCGGCGCCAGGCCTTGCAGCCCGACCACGCCGTACAGCCGGTCGTAGCCGCGCGGCATGTCGTAGCGGACCCCCGCCTTGACGTCGAAGAAAGTGGCGATCGGGGTCTGCAGCAGCAGCTGGTTCTCGAGGGTCTCGAACGAACTGCTGTCCTTCACATACTCCCCCTTGCTTTGCAGGCGGGCCTTCAATTCGTCCGTCCCGGCGATCGCATCGCCATCCCAGGCATAGACGTCTGAGTGGCGGCCGGTCCGGTATTCCAGCTGCTCCATTGACAGGCCGTAATAGAACAGAGGCGCCTTTTCCTGCGCAGCCACCGGATGAATGGCCAGCAATTGACCAGCCATTCCCAGCAGGGCAGCGACTGGAAGCGCCATCGCAAATCCTCGCACGCGTCAGCCCTCCCTCACGCGAGACGGCAGCTGTGCCGCTTTCTCCGGGCCGCCCTCCACGATCACCTTGCGGAACATGCCGCTGGCGGCGTGGTAGGAGAGGTGGCAGTGAAAGGCCCATTGGCCGGGCGCATCAACCTCCGTCTCCATGAACAGGGTGGTGCCCGGCGCGACGCTGACCACATGTTTCACCGGGTTCCACTGGCCCGCACCGACATCCAGGATCGACCACATGCCGTGCAGGTGCATGGGATGGGTCATCATCGTCTCGTTGACGAACTTGAACCGCACGCGCTCGCCGTACTGCAGGCGGATCGGGTCGGCATCTTCGTACTTCACGCCGTTGATGGACCAGGAATAGCGTTCCATGTTGCCGGTCAGCCGCAGCTCGATCTCGCGGGTCGGCTCTCGCTCGGGGTAGAGAGGCTTCGCCGCCCTAAGATCGGCGTATGACAGAAACTTCCCGCCGTTGGCCGCCTCGGGCAGCAATCCGCTGCCTGGTGCATAGAACGGATCCTGCTCGTCAGGCATTTTCGTGGCGGACGTGCCCGCCGCCGCATGGTCCATCGGCTGTGCCGCGGCATCGTCGGCCGCCTTTGCGCCATGACCCATCTTGGAATGGTCCATCGGCTGCGCCGCGGCATCGCCGGCCGCCATTGCGCCATGACCCATCTTGGAATGGTCCATCGGCTGCGCCGCGGCATCGTCGGCCGCCATTGCGCCATGACCCATCTTGGAATGGTCCATCGGCTGCGCCGCGGCATCGTCGGCCGCCATTGCGCCATGACCCATC
>MDTD01017812.1_pt1 | contig 18051 bp, 19 predicted proteins | sample 811221 | NCBI WGS metagenome assembly MDTD01 (sample SAMN05326646, study PRJNA326480) | marine metagenome | isolation source: seawater | place: Pacific Ocean: South West | collected 2011 | reverse complement strand
TACCTCTTCAAGCATATTATCTTTTTCAAAATAATTTTTTAAAGTTATTGGATTAGCGATCATCCCTTTATTATTCAAATTTTCAACTACTTCATAAATTTTGATATGTGCAGGATCATAAAAAATTGAGGAATTCACAATAGTAGAAATTTCGTCAATAATGTCATTATTTACCAATATAGAACCTAAGAGAGCTTGTTCAGCCTCTAGGTTTGAAGGTTGTTTATTTGTGAGGTTTTTAACAGTTTTAATCTCTTTCACGACAACATATTAAAACTGTTCTCTTGTTTTTAAAGTAAAAAGTTACACACTGTTTTTTGCTATCTGTGGAAAAGTTATTTTGATTGGATCTTTTCTATCTTTATAGAAATTTTAGCTTTTACTTCGGAGTGAAAGTTTACCTCGACTTTAAAAACTCCAATTTTATTTAAACTCTCCTTTAAGATAACTTGAGAGGGACTTACTTCAGCATTAGATTTTTCTTTAATGAGATTAGTAATTTCTTTGGGTTTTATGGAGCCATATAAATCTCCATTTTCTTTACACTCTTTAATAAAGGTAAAAGTCTTATTATTAATTAATTTTGAAATTTCTATGAATTTATTTTTGATTTCATTATTTTTTTTATTTAACTCCTCTTTTTTTTTACTTACATATTCCAAATTCTCTTTGTTGAATCTTAGAGCCTTTCCAGTTCTTAAAAGAAAGTTTCTTCCATAACCATCTTTTACTTTCACTTTATCCCCGATATTCCCAAGATTAAGTATATTTTCTAGTAAGATTATTTCCATTATAGAAGGCCTAAAATTTTTGCTTTTTTTATTTCTTTAGTAAGTTTTTTTTGTTTATTGAATGATACTGAAGTAATTTTAGATGAAATAATTTTTCCGTTTTCTGACATATATTTTCTTAATAAAGAGACATTTTTATAATCTACAACAGGAGCATTTTTTATTGAAAGTGGGCATTTCTTTGAAAATTTTCCATCATTTTTTTGAAATAAACTAAGTTTATTTAGAGAATTAGATCCTTTTTTTTGAAATTTTTTATTTTTTCTTTTCATTATTTATTTTTATTTCTCTTTTTTAAAAAATTCTTTTTTAGTATCCAGTTTTTTATACTTTACTGTCAAATTTCTAATAATTGATCCATCTACTTTAATTTTTTTGTCCATTTCATGAAGAGTTTCTTTGTTACCTTCAAATTTATAGTGAATGAAATAACCTTTTTTAAAATTTTTAATTTTGTTAGCTAAGTTTAATAAACCCCATTCTTCAATTTTGATAACTTTTCCAGAAGAGCTATTAATTAATTCGTTATATTTTTCCCTGATAGACTTTATCTCTTTTTCGGCTAAATCTTGCCTTGCTACAATTGTATTTTCGTAAAACGCCATAATTTAATTAAATTACATTAATATTTATCAAATAAATGTTGCTTTATACTATACTTTTCATTTTAAGCAATACCATTTATTGATATATAAATTTTAACAAAAATGAGTGCTTTATTATTTCCAGGTCAGGGAAGTCAAATTGTTGGCATGGGGTTAGAGTTTTACAACAAATATAGTGTTGTAAAAAATATATTTAACCAAGCAGATGAAACACTTAATTTTCCACTTTCTAAAATAATACTAGATGGTCCAGCAGATCAACTTCAGTTAACTAAAAATACTCAACCAGCAATCCTAACTGTCAGTTATTCTATTTTTAAAGTTTTAAAAGATGAATTTAATTTAAATCTCGGGACGTTTAGTTTTTTTGCAGGTCATTCACTTGGAGAATACAGTGCTTTAGTGTGTGCTAATTCACTTAATTTTAAAGATGCCTTGTATCTTTTGCACGAAAGAGGAAAAGCAATGCAAAATGCTGTTCCAATCGGAAAAGGTAGTATGGTTGCTGTGCTTGGATCAAATATTGATGAAATTAAAAAATACATCACAAACAATGTTAAAGAAGGAGTTTGTCAGATTGCTAATGATAACGCAGAAGGTCAACTAATAATAAGTGGAGACAAAGAAAGCGTAAGTCAATTACAATTAATCCTTAAGGAGAAAAAAATTAAATGTATACCTCTCAAAGTAAGTGCACCATTTCATTGTGATTTAATGAAACCAGCAGCAAAAATAATGAAAGAAAAAATTGAAAAAATAAACTTTTCAAAACCTTCTATAAATATAGTGAGTAATGTAAATGCTAAGCCTGAAAATAATCCAGATAAAATTAAAAGTTTGCTTATTGAACAAATTTTTTCTTCTGTTAAATGGCGAGAGAGTTTAATTAATATGTCTAAAAGTAACATAAACGAGTTTATCGAGATAGGACCTGGCAAAGCACTTTCTGGCATGGTTAAAAGAACCATTAAAGGTGCAAATACCTTTTCAATAAACACAATAGCTGATATTAACAATTTAAATGATAAATTTAAAAAATAAAAAAATACTAATAACAGGTGCTACTGGAGGGATTGGAAACTCTCTAGTAAAAAAATTTGACAGTTTAGATACAAGTATAGTTGCAACAGGTACTAATGAGGAAAAATTAAATAATCTAAAAAAATCATTTAATAAAATTCAAGTTGAAAAATTTAGATTAGATGAACATCAAAAAATAGAAGAATTTATTGATCGAGTTGATAAAAAACTGGATGGTATTGATATACTAGTTAATAATGCTGGAATAACTTTAGACAACCTTTCTATAAGACTTACAGAGGAAAACTGGAAAAAAGTTTTAGATCTGAATCTTACATCTACCTTTTTAATGTGTAAATTTGTAATTAAAAAGATGCTAAAAAAAAAACAAGGGAAAATTATAAATATAACCTCGATAGTTGGCCATACAGGAAATCTTGGTCAGGCTAATTATTCAGCCTCAAAAGCAGGTATAGTTGCATTTTCAAAAAGTTTAGCATTAGAGTATGCTAGGAAAAATATCAATATAAACTGTGTTTCACCAGGTTTCATAAAAACTGAGATGACAGATAAAATTAGTGAAGACTTTAAAAAAAATTTAATAGAGAAAATACCATCTGGAAATCTTGGAACAGGCGAGGATGTTTCCAATTGTGTAGCCTTTTTGGCCTCTGATATGGCAAAGTATATCAATGGTGAAACCATACATGTTAATGGCGGAATGTATATGGCTTGACAATTCTATTTATTAATCTATTAAGAAATTATTAACAATACGAAAGGTTTTCATGTCAGACGATGTAAAAAATAAAGTAAAGAAAATAGTTGCAGATCATCTAGGTATAGAGGAAGAAAAGGTAACAGAGGAAGCTAGCTTCATTGATGACCTAGGAGCAGATAGTTTAGATACAGTTGAACTAGTTATGGCTTTTGAGGAAGAATTTGGATCAGAAATATCTGATAGCGAAGCAGAAAAAATTCTTACTGTAGGAGATGCAATTAAATTTATTGAGAGCAAGTCTAATTAAAATATATTTTAATTAAATGAAACATGATGGGGAAAATATCATGGTTATTCTCTCATCTCCATCTGGTGTTGGAAAAACTACCTTAACCAAAAAAATTCAACAAAAGTATCAGTCATTTAAAATATCAGTCTCACACACAACTAGGTCACCAAGGTCAAATGAAGTAGACGGAATAGATTATCACTTCGTCTCGCGTGAAAAATTTCAAGAATTGATAGAGAATAAAGAATTTTATGAGTATGCAAAAATATTTGGAAACTATTATGGAACATTAAAAAATAATGTTGATGACTTAATTTCTAAGAGCGATTTAATATTTGATATTGACTGGCAAGGCACTAAACAATTATCAAGATTTAGTAATTTAAAATTAATAAAGATTTATTTAATTACTAATAAAACTGAATTGAAAAAAAGGCTTAAAAAACGAGATCAAAATACAAAAGAAGAAATAGATAAAAGATTTAAAGCTTTTGATGAGGATATTAAACACTGGAAAGACTATGATTATATTATAATTAATGAAAATTTAGAGGTTTGTTTTAAACAAATTGAAAATATTATACTTAATGAAAAAAAAAATTCAATTAACTTCTTTCATAAATTTTTGTAAGTAAATAATATAACTCAGGGTTAATATCTGAAGGTCTATGGTTAGTATTTAGATGAGTTATTTCATTAATTTCTTTATTTGTAAAAATTTTTTTCAAGCTTTTATTCACCATTTTTCTTTTGTTGGAAAAAATAATATTTGTTATTTTTTCCAAATTTTGCAATTTTGTAATTTTAATAGCAGTCGTTTTTTTTGGTAAAAAGTTTATTACCATTGAAGTTACTTTTGGTTTTGGAGAAAAACAATTTTGAGAAACAAGAAATTTTTTCTTAAGTGAAAGTCTGTAATTAGTTAATATAGATAATCTGCCATAATTTTTAGTTTTATATTTACCTAAAATTTTTTCCCCTAATTCTTTTTGAAACATAAATATTAATTCTTTAAAATTTGGGGGCCATTTTTTGAATCTTAAGATTTTGACTAATATTTGTGAGGAAATATTGTAAGGCAAATTACCAAAAATTATTGAGTCAGGTTTTAATATTTTTTCAATATCAAATTTTAAGATATCTAAATTATATAATTTTATATTTTTGTAATTTGAATATTTGATCTTTAAATCTTTAAATAAATTATTGTCTTTTTCAATTAAAATTAATGTTTTAGGTTTATTATTAATTATTTCGTCTGTAATAGAACCTCTGCCTGGCCCAATTTCTATTATATTTTTATTTTTAATATTAGTTAAGTTTATAATTTTATTGATTATATTTTTATCAATTAAATAATTTTGACCAAGTGACTTTTTAGCATAAGTCATCTTTTTTTACTTTTTATAAACTCTATACATTTAATTAAACTTTCTGGATTAGCTTTATTTTTACCAATTAAATTTTTAGCAGTACCATGATCAGGTGAAACTCTTAAATATTTTAATCCTAGAGTAATATTTATCGCATCAAACTTAAATATTGCTTTAAATGGAGCCAAAACTTGATCGTGATACATCCCTAAAATAACATCAAATTTTTTATATTTATTAATAAATATTGAATCTGCAACTAAAGGGCCTTTACAATTAAATCCTTGTTTTATCAGACTTAAAATTGTTGGTTTTATTATTCTTCTCTCTATTGAATTTTTTCTGAGTTCAGCATTATGTGGATTAAGACCTAACACTCCAATTTTTGGTTTTTTTTTAAAAAATTTCTTAAAATTATAATCTATTGTTTTTACTTTTTTTTTAATATTAATAGATTTTATTTTTTTAGTTACTTGATTAATATCAATATGAGTAGTTAGAGGACATACAGCTAATTTTCTATTGCTAATCATCATAACTTCAGAATTATCTTTAATGTTACATTTTGATGATAAATACTCAGTGACCCCAATTTTCTCTTTTTTAAGTAATTTCTTATCAATTGCACAATTAATTAAACCAATTACATCTTTTCTCATAGAAAATTTATGTGCAAGATTTAAAGATGAAATAACAAACTTCGAAGCCTCTTTTTCATCTATTTTGAAAGGATTTTTAAATTTAAGATCAATATTGATTACTTTAAGACTCTCGTTATTTAACTTTTCATCGATATCCTTTACTTTGTGCAATCTGATTGGAAATCCAATTTTGTTTGCCTGACAGTCTAATAAGTCAAAATTTGAAATTAGATAAATACTTTTTCTAGTAATTTTACTAATTTTCTTCCAAGTTTTGAAAATTATTTCAGAGTTTATACTATTTGGATCTCCACTTATGATTAAAATTTTTTTCATTTATATTCAATAAGACTTGTATTTCTTAATTTAGATAAATGACTTCTCGAATATAAATTAAATAATTCATTAGTTTTTTGAGTTATCAAATTATTTTTTAATTTTTCTAAATCTACATCGTTTGTTTTTGATGACCGAATATCATTTAATTTTAGATATAAAATACTGTTCTGTCTATTAATAGGTTTCGAAATTTCATTTTTGTTCATTTTTTTTAAAATATTATAAATTTCTTCGTTAAGTGATTTTGAATTAACCCATCCTAAATTACCTCTATTATTTGATGATGGTGATTCGCTATATTTTAAAGCTGAATTTTCAAATCCCTCTTCCTCAATTCTTTTTTCTAATTCAAATATTTTTTTTTTATCTAATTCATTATTATTTAAAAAAATTTCGATTTCTGAAATTTTATATTCTATAACTTCAGAATTATTACTAACATAATTTTTAATTTCTTGATTTAAGCTTTTTTCATCAATATTAATTTTTTTTGAATATATTTGATAAATAAGATCTTGCCATTTAAATTGTACTTCAATTTCATTTAAAAATGTCTGATAATCTAAATTTTTATTAATAAATTGATTTTTTAAATCAACAATATTATTTGAGGAAATTGAATTTAAATAAGCGTTTATTTTTGTATCATTTTTTTTAATATCATATTTATCGAGCTCAATTTTTTTTAGTTTTAGTTGAATTAAAGACTCCACTGCTTGTTTTTTAAGATTATTTATATTTTTTTGGTTTACTTCATCTCCAGCTAACATTAATGAAATCAAAATTTTATTTTTGATTTCATAATTTGTTATTATTTCATTTTCAACTTTCAGTATAATCTTATTTTCAATAGAAGCAGATAAAATCTCAAAAAAATTAATAAATATAAAAAATAATAATAATGCTTTAGTATTTTTATTTAAGATCATTTACTAAAAGTAGGTGAATTTACACTTCCAAACGGTGTAAGTGTAATTTTAAACATTAAAGAATTTTCTGGCTCTAACTCTGAGTCATTATAAAATTCTCTTCTATAAACTAATCCTGCTCTTAAACAGTCATTGATGTATTCATAACTTAAATTATAAAATTCTGAAGAATTTGTAATTAGGTTACGTTTATTTTCAAAAGTGAATAAGCCTTTTTCATTGTTTTTAATATTTAACTTAGTAGTAAAATAATCTTGATTACCAATATGTTTATTTTCTTGCAAATAATTGAAATTAAAGTCAGCAACTCCGTAATTTAACTTGGCACCAAGTTCATTATAATTCAATTCTTGATAATTTTGATCAACCGAAAAGTTATAATTTAGTTTAATCTTATCATTTATATTGTAACTAGCAGAACCTACCAAATCTGATAGTTTTTCATTTAAACTTGTTTTGTCTGCCATTTTAGTATTTTCTTTTTCATTAATGATTTGAGCAACAGAAAAATCAAATTCATTGGTATTTTTTTTAATATTATAATCAAAGCCCAATGTAGCACTAACACCCGTCTCATAATTATTTGGGTTATCAATTCTATTTAAATCAAAAGCGTTAATCGCAGTTAATCTAGAGCCGCTATTTTCTTTTCTCATACTACCAGGTGAAAAACGAAGAAGCATTTTTGGTGTAAGCAAGTGTGAAGAATTAGTCGTACTTTTTTGTAAATTTAGTTCAGATAATAAACCTAAAGAACCATAGAACTCACTTGTTGGATTATCTTTATACTCATCAATATTTTTTGCTTCGTAATTTATATTTTTAAAATTTGCCAAAATATTACTTTTTAAACCCGAATTAAAGTAAATGTCTTTTGAACTCCAATCTAAATCATTAACAATAAAATTTGAAACTTTATTTGTATCGTAATTATGAATTTTAAGGTTTGTCTGTAGATCTAAATTTCCAAACTTATCGTCATTGAATAAAGTTTTATCTATAATTAACTCAGGTAGGATATATTCATATTTATCATTGTAACTACTTTTAAGAGTTTCATAAATACTTGCATTCATTCCAAAAAACATATCTTCATCTTCTCGAGTAAAATCAATCGAACTTTCTAATGTATCTTTATTATAGTCTACAAGATTAGATTTAATTTTATAAAGTTTTAGATATTTATCGTTAGAAACATTTTGAACTGATAAATTAAATGTATTATTTGATCCATCTTTTCCTTTGAAATTTTTTACAAATTTAGAAAAAATATGTGATCTACTACCTGCTTTTTTGGTATCACTTGTTTTCTTATAACCCTCAGTAAATCCAAAATCTGCTAAAAAATTTGAATTTTTAAAAGCTTGATGATATTCGCCAAAAAAAAGTGGATTTTCTGAAACAAATAATCTGCTCGTTAATGTGAAATTTTTATCTTTTGCAAAGTCAAAAAAATAAGGGATAGATATTCCTTCACCTAAATTTTTAGTATCATAAACTGAAGGAGGTAAAAATCCTGACCTTCGTTCAACCGAGGGGTCTGGATGCGATAACCTAGGAAAATAAAAAATTGGAACATTGTATACTTTAATTAGTGCGTTATCGTAATAAATGGTTTTTTTAATATTATCATGGAGCATTTTTGAGGACTGAATAGTCCATGGAGGACATTTATCATTTTTTCTAAACTCACACAGCGTAAAAATACTTTTATTAAAAGAACTTTTTTGGTCATTAATTTTTACAGAATTAGCAAATATACGAGGATCGTTTTTTTTATTAATTTTAAAATTTTGATTATTTAAAAAGGCTTTAATATCTGTACCTAAAATTTCTTTTTTTTTAGTATCTATGTAAATTTGTGAAAACTCATATTCATTCATCATTTTATCTTTTATTTTTATCAAACCTATTGATTTGAATATATTTGTTTCTGAACTATATTCAAAATTATCCAAATAAATTTGATTTCCCTCTTGATCTGTTATTGTTGATGATTTTACTGAACTAATTATTTTATTTTTATTATTTAATAATATATCTTCACTTTTAATTTTATATTTTTCCCTTGTGTTTAAAATAGTTGAGCCTTTACTTTTAAATATTTCAGTATTTTCATCATACTCTGCGTAATTAGTCTTAATAGTATTATTGTTTTTATCATTTACCTGAATATTTTTTTTAATTATTAAAAAACCTTTTTCTCTGTCATACTCAACAAATTCACTTTCAATTATAATATCATCTTTCGTTTTTACTCTTACCTTATTTTCAAAAATTGTTTTATTGTTTTTTTTGTCTAAAGTTATATTTTTAGCGTTGATTTGTAAATTTTCGGCTTTCACTAAAGCATTACAGAAGAGGGTGAAAAAAATAATGAAAAATTTATTTTTCATTGATTTGCAAGACCCCTATAAAAGAAAATAAACTTAAAGCGATAACAGGAGCCCATACTGCTAGTATTAAGGGTATTCTGTCTGTTTGGCCTAATGCCAAAGAAAGATCCTTAAAATAAAACACTAAAACACTTGTTGTTAGACCAATTATGATAAATTTTAAATTATCAGATTTTTTTAATGTGTTCATCGTCATAATCGATGCAATCGCAGTCATCATTAATAGAAAAAAAGGCAAAGAAAGAAGGGTATGTAAATTTTGATTTAAAAACCGTTTATCATAACCATCGTTAATCAATGATTTATAATTAACCAATAAATCTAAAAAAGACATCGTATCAAAGTTTTTGAATAAGCTAGTAATTTTTTCAAAATTATAAATTGAATTAATTTCATATTTATCATAATAATTTCTATCAAAAACTCCATCTTTCTCTCTAAAAATTTCTACATCGTATAAAACCCAGTCATTATTTTTAATATTTACTTCTTTTGAAAAGATTTTCTCAATTAAATTATAGTTTTCGTCTAAATGAAAAATAGTAACATCAATTAAGTTAGTTTGCTCAGGTCTATCTGCTGTAATAATTCTCCTTCCATCGCTTAGATTTTCTTTTATCCATAGACCATTATTATTAAATGTAACTAAATGATCTATATCTCGCGCATAATTCGATTTGGTTTTTTCATAATATTTTGTCATTGATGATGTTACTGGATTTGCTACAAGCAAAGTTAACCAGCCAAGCATAAATGATGTGATTGCAAGAATTAAAAAAATTTTAAGATTTGAATAACCAAAAACTTTCATAGCAAGAAGATCTCTATTATTTCTAATTTTAATCATGAACCACATACTAGAGATAAAAATTATAAACGGTAATAATTGGATAATCATACTGGGTATAAAGATACTAGTAAGTATTAAAGGAGTGATAAAACTGACCTCAATATTTTTGAAGAACTCTATTTCTTCAAACAAATTAAGTATAACACCAAAACAATAAAATATACAAATCCACATTAATACAGTCTTTAAAAAATTTTTTATAATATAACTTAAAATAATCTTATTCATTTTATAAAAGTTTCTTTAGAAAATTTTAAAATTAAAAAATAATAAATTGCTAAAAATAAAACCAGGGGCATAAATATAAAAACAATTTTCATGATTTCATTGAGACCAGTATATTTCACACCTATCTCAGTAAATAAAAGTAATACAAAGCTATAAATAAAGATACTTATTTTGTGAAAATATGTTTTTTTAGAATTAATTAATAATAGAGAACATATTAGAGATATTACAGGTATATAAAAAGGCAAGGTGAGTCTTCTATTGAGAGCTGGTATCATTTCTTTTTTAGCTTTGTCATTACAATATCTATCGTTTGAATTATTTGATAAAACACAACTAAGTAAATCAAAAGTTGATGTTTCTTGAATTTTTGGTTTTTTAATTGTTGTTGTGCTCAAATCGCTTAAGTCAATATTCAATTGCTCAAATTTAATAATTTCATTTTCGGTGCTATTTCTTTTAGAAGAAATTATTTGTCCACTAAATAAATAAAATCTTTTTTTATCTATTATTCCATTTTTTGCAATAATAGTTGTGCTATTTATATCTTTAATATTTGAAGATAAGTTTTTAAGGTTATTGCCTTTGTCATACAAAAAAATATTTTTAACTTCGTTATTAATTTTTTTTTCAACGATAAAAGTAAATCCCTTGAATGTATCACTAAATTTTTGAATTTTCACTGTCGGCAGAAAAGAATTAAATTGCTCTTTACTTAACAACAATCTCGATTTATGAAGAGAATAAGGAGTAAAAAAAGTTGATAGAGATAAATATAAAAATAAAATTATTAATGATATTAAAAAAAATAAATTTACAAGCTGTAACTTTTTAACTCCAGCGGTCCATAAAATCACAAATTCACTATCCTGAATATGTTTGATGATAAAAATTGTAAGAGCTAATAAAAATGAAAATGGGATAAATTTTGGAGCTATGCCAAATAGATTGAGGAGAGAATATTTGAAATAAATGCTTACTGGGTAACCACTTTCAACAATTAGATCTAAAAAACTAACAGCCCTAACTGTTAAGGCAATCAAAGATAGGCCAAATAAAATAACAAAAAAAGTTTTTATTATTTCAATTAAAAAATTACGATAAATTTTGTTTTGTACCATTAGAATATATTGTATATAAATAATGCATCCATTAACTAAATTCAACTTTTGGTTTAAATATGATCAAATTTTCATTGAAAACATATATATTTGCACTTATATACCTTAAAACTTATATAGTCTTTTTATAAAATATGTCTGTAAAAATTAATTATTCAAAAAAAGATAATGGTAAAACATCAACGAATTTGGTTTTATTTTCTAATGATAAATTTGATGTTACTATTTTAAAAAAATACCTTTCTAATTCTGAGTATATTTATATTAGTGACTTATTAAAATCGAGTGACTTTAAGAAAAAATTATTTGTTTTCGAGGTTAACTCTAAAAAAAAAATAGTTTTAATATCAATAAAAAAAAATTTAAAGATATCTGACATAGAAAACTTAGGAGCAGAATTATACGGACGTATAAATAATGGAAAGAATAGTGATTACAATATTATTTCTGACAGTATTAAATCCAACCATAAAGATTTTTTGGGGTATTTCTTACATGGGTTAAAATTAAAATCATATGAATTCAAAAAATATAAAACTAAAAAAGAAACAAGAATAATTTCTCTACACGTTATTGGTAAAAAAAATAAACCTTCTGTCAAAAGCCAATTAAAATTTAAGGCGTTAGAAGAAGGAACCTTTTATGCTAGAGACCTTGTTTCTGAGCCAGGTAATGTTTTACATCCAGATGAATATGCTAAACGCTTAAAGTCTCTTAAAAAAGATGGTTTGAAAATAAATATTTATGATGAAAAAAAATTAAAAAAACTTGGAATGCACGCTTTGCTTGGTGTAGGGCAAGGTAGTATTAGAGGATCTTATCTTGTTACTATGGAATGGAAGGGAACAAAAAACAACTCAAAACCTCTAGCATTCGTTGGAAAAGGGGTGTGCTTTGACACTGGAGGATATTCCTTGAAACCTGCAAAATTTATGGAAGATATGACCTATGATATGGCAGGTTCAGCGACAGTAGTTGGGTTAATGAGAAGCTTAGCTATAAGAAAAGCTAAAATTAATGCAGTTGGTGTCGTTGGACTTGTAGAGAATATGGTAAGTGGTAATGCTCAACGCCCAGGTGATATAGTAAAATCTTACAGCGGAAAAACTATTGAAATACTTAACACAGACGCAGAAGGTAGACTAGTTTTAGCAGATGCTTTAACTTTTACTGAAAAAAAATTTAAACCTAAGTTTGTAATTGATTTAGCAACTTTAACTGGCGCAATCATAGTTTGTTTAGGTTCTGAATATGCAGGTTTATTTTCAAATGATGATGCTTTATCTAAACAAATATTCAATGCAGGCGAAACTGTTGAAGAAAAAGTATGGAGAATGCCTTTACATAAAAATTACGATAAACTTATGAATTCTAAAAATGCAGATGTTCAAAATATTAATTATGTTGGAGGAGCAGGATCGACTACTGCAGCTCAATTTTTACAAAGATTTATATTAAATAATACTCCATGGGCTCATTTAGATATTGCAGGCATGGCTTTTTCAAAATACGGAGGAGCTTTAAATTCAGGAGGTGCTACTGGATTTGGTGTAAGACTTCTAAATCAACTTATCGAAGATAATTATGAGTAAAAAAGAGCAGACACTTTCAATCATAAAACCGGATGCAGTAGAGAGAAATCTTACCGAGGAAATAAAAGGTATTTTTAAAAAAAATAATTTAATAGTTAAAGATAGTAAAAAAATACATGTTACAAAAGACGAAGCCGCAGAATTTTATAAAGTGCACCAATCAAAGCCATTTTACAGTGATTTGTGTTCTTATTTAGCATCCGGACCTATTGTTGTTATGATACTCGAAGGTGAAAATGCAATTTTAGAAAATCGAAAAATTATGGGGGCAACCGACCCCAAAAACGCTGAAAATAATACAATCAGGAAACTTTATGGAATTTCAATAGATAAAAATTCTGTTCATGGTTCTGACTCTGTAGAAAATGCAAAAAAAGAAATTGATTTTTTCTTCAAAGGTTAACTTTTTCTAAATATTTTTATTATAGCTTCTGGAAACGCTAAATATTCAAGTTTTTGAGTTTTTACTTTTAAAGTTTCAATATTATCAGAAGTTTCTATAAAAAAACATTTTTTAATTATTACATTTCCACCATCTAATTTCTCATTCACATAGTGTACTGTACATCCAGTTTTAACTTCTCGATTTTTCAAAACTCTATTGAAGGTATTTAACCCTTTGAATTTAGGTAATAAAGAAGGATGGACATTTACAATGGATTTTCCAAATCTACCGATAAATTTTTTTGAAATGATCTTCATATAACCTGCAAGACAAATTAAAGAAATCTTATGCTTTTTTAATTCATTTATAAGGTGATTTTCATAATTTCTTGAGTTTGTATTAATTATTATATGAGGGATACAGTTTTTTCGTGCATGGATTAATCCTTCAGCATTCAAATTATTGCATACAACAAGTTTTATTGAAATAGGAAAGTTATAATCTCTTGTTTTCAAAATTAAATTTTTTAAATTAGTCCCTCTTCCTGAAATAAAAATACATGCGTTTTTTTTTACCATTTAATAGTATTTAACAGATTAATTTTTTTTTTACTTTTAGAAACAAATCCTATCTCATAAGGCTTATAATTATTTTCAAAATTTCTTTTTATCATTTCAATATTTCTCTTTGGTGCCATAATACAAAAGCCGACTCCACAATTGAAAGTTTTCAACATTTCATTGTCAGATATATTTTTGCTTTTCAGCCATTTGAAAATTCTTTTTGTTTTTATTTTTGAAAGATCAATGTGAATAGATAAATAATTTGGTATAGATCTAGACAAATTTTCAACCAATCCACCACCTGTGATATGAGCAGCAGAGCTTATTAAGTTTTTATTTACTAGACGCAAGATTTCCTCAGAATAAATCTTTGTTGGTCTTAATAGATCTTTTATTAATTTTTTTGGAATTTTGTGTTTTTTTAAAATTGTCCTAACTAAAGAATAACCATTAGAATGAATACCACTCGATGGAACAGCTAAAATGACATCTTCATCTTTTACGTTGTATTTATTCAAAATTTTTTTTTTAGATACAATACCTACGCTAAAGCCTGCTAAATCAAAATTATCTTTAGAATAAATTCCAGGCATTTCGGCTGTCTCACCTCCAATAAGTTTGCACTTTGATATTTTACAACCCTTAATTATTCCAGAAAGAATTCTTTTCGTTTTTAATAAGTTTAATTTTCCAACAGCTAAATAATCTAGGAAAAAAAGCGGCTTTGCTCCTTGAACGATTAAATCATTTATACACATTGCAACTAAATCTATACCTATGGTATCAAATTTTTTAAACTTATTTGCTAAATCTATTTTAGTTCCAACTCCATCAGTGCAAGATACAATTACAGGATCTTTAATCTTTTCTTTACTTATGTCAAATAAAGATCCAAAGTTTCCAATATTTTCATCATCAAAAGACTTTTTCCCTTTTTTGACATCTTTTTTTGATATTCTTGAAATATGATTAACAAATTTATTTGCCAATGAAATATTTACACCGCTTTTTCTGTAACTATTTTTTATTTTTTTCATCAATAAAAGTGATATTTATTTTCTATGAAAAGTTTTAAGTTAATATTTGTCATTCTAGTTATTTTTTTTAAAACTGGAAATGTTTTATCTGAAAAAAACTTATTTAATGTTAATAATATTGAAGTAGAAAAAAAAACTTCACAAAAAAATGAAAAATTGGCAGAACAAGCAATTAAACTAGGCTTTCTTGAACTTATTGATAGAATACTGCTTAAAGACGATGCAAATCAACTACGAAATTTAAGTTATTCTCAAGTAAAAGATTTAGTTTCTTATTATCAAGTAACATCTAATAAAGAGGGTAGTAATGATGAAAAAATTTTTTTTAATATTTTTTTTGATAAAGACAAATTACACAATTTGTTTTTTAAAACGGGTATTTCTTATTCAGATTTAATTAATGACGAGCTCTATTTGTTACCTGTCTTAAAAAAAGAAAACATTTATCATATTTTTTCTAGAAACTTTTTTTATGATAATTGGAATAAAGTAAGTAAAAATAAATTAGTAGAATTTATTTTGCCGTTGGAAAATATTGAAACTATCCAAAAAATAAACCTAAATAAAAACAATATTTTTGAACTAGATATAAGAGATATCTTCATTGAGTATGGTGGAAAAAATTTAGCTTTAATATTTATAGATAGATCTAATGCTAAAGAAGATAAGATCTTCTTAAAGACAATAATTAATGGAAAATTAATAAATAAAACATTCAGACTCAAAAATTCGAATTTGAGCATAGAAAAATACAATGAAAAAATAATTCTAAAAACTGCGGGTGAAATTATAAATTTAGTTAAATTACAAAATTTAATTGATATAAGAACTCCTTCATTCATTAATATAAAATTTAAATTAAAAAAAGATAATGATTTAGTTGAATTAAACAAAAGAATGAAAAAAATAGATTTAATTGAGAATATTTACGTACAGGAATTCAATAAAGATTATATTTTATTAAAAATTAAATATTTAGGTAAGGTAAAAAAAATGATTAATCAGCTTAAGAAGAATAAAATAATATTACAATTAAAAAATGATCAATGGAGAATTGAACTCATATAATGGATCAGTTAATTTTTAAATTTCCATTTAAGGCAAAATATTTTGAGCAGGATTTTTATGTCTCTAGTAATAACTTCTCAGCCTACAAACTTATTGAAGATTGGCCAAATTGGTCAAGTAAATGGCTTAATGTTTTTGGAGCGCCAGGTTCGGGGAAAACACATTTGTCAAAAATACTTGAAAAGAAAATTACAAAAGTTAAAATTTTAAATAGTAATACAATTGATAATAAAATTTTAGCAAACTTAGAAGATATAAATTGTTTAATAATTGATAATTTTAAAAATGATATTGACCAAAAATTGTTTTATTCTTTACTCAATCAATCAAAACAATTAGAGAGTTATATACTAATAAATAGTGTGGAGCCTATTAAAAATTACAAATTTTCTCTTCAAGATTTACAATCTCGAATATCTAGTTTCTTGTATATAGGCATTGAACCGCCAACAGATGATCTATTACAAGTAATAATAAGTAAATCTTTTTCTGATAAACAGATAGAACTAGATCCTAAAATTTCTGCTTTTATAATAAAAAATGTTGAACGATCTTACGATAAAATATTCAAATTTCTTAGAGAAATTGATGATTTATCATTATCATCTGGAAAATCAATAAATATTAATTTAATAAAAAAAGTGATACGCGAGAATGAATAAGTATAGAACACATAATTGCTCAGAGTTAAATGAAAATCATATTGATAAAAAGATTACTTTATCCGGATGGCTTCATAGGAAAAGAGACCACGGAAATTTATTATTTCTTGATATAAGAGATCATTTTGGGATCACTCAATGTGTTATTGAAAATAAAAATAAGTATTTTAAAATTTTAGAAAAAACTAGACCCGAGTCAGTCCTTAAAATTATAGGTATAGTTATTAAACGTGCAGACGGTACAGAAAATTTAGAGCTAAAAACGGGAAAAATAGAAGTTAGTATTATATCAGTCGAAATATTATCGGACGCAAAAGAGTTACCTATTCCAGTTTTTGGGGAACAGGACTACCCAGAGGATTTAAGACTTAAATATAGATTTTTAGATTTAAGAAGAGAGGAAATGCATAATAACATTATTTTAAGATCAAACGTAATCTCATTTATAAGAGACGAAATGTTAAAATTAGGTTTTCTAGAATATCAAACGCCAATTTTAACTTCATCTAGTCCAGAGGGAGCAAGAGATTTTTTAGTTCCGAGTAGGCTTAACCCGGGAAAATTTTATGCTTTACCTCAAGCACCTCAACAATTTAAACAATTAATAATGGTATCAGGATTTGATAAATATTTTCAAATTGCACCTTGTTTTAGAGACGAAGACGCGAGAGCAGATAGAAGCCCAGGTGAATTTTATCAGTTAGATTTAGAGATGTCATTTGTAGAACAAGAGGATGTTTTTAAAGTAGTTGAAAAACTTATGTTGAGTCTATTTAAAAAATTTTCAACAAAAAAAATTTTATCAGAAAAATTCCCTAAAATTCCATACTCAGAAGCGATGCAAAAGTATTGTACAGATAAACCAGATTTAAGAAATCCATTAATAATTGAGGACTTAACTAATATTTTTTCAAGAGAAGATGTAAAATTTGATATTTTTAAAAAGATGGTAAAAAACGGATCAAAAGTAAAAGCTATAATTACTAAAAATACTATCAATAAACCTAGAAGTTTTTTTGATGGTATTGATAATTGGGCAAAAGCTCAAGGAGCATCGGGATTAGCATATTTTACCTTAGAAAAAGATAAGAACTTAAAAGGCAAAGGCCCTGTAGGTAAATTTTTTAGCGAAGCAGCTTTAAAAGAAATAATGAAAACTTGTAATGCTAATATAGGAGATAGTATTTTTTTAGCTTGTGGTAAACAATTTGAAATAGAAAAGATATTGTCTTTAGCAAGGACTAAAATTGCAAATGATTTAAATTTAATCAAAGATAATGAGTTTGCTTTCTGTTGGATAGTTGATTACCCGATGTTTGAATTAGATCAAACAACGAAAAAAATTAAATTTAGCCATAATCCTTTTTCAATGCCACAAGGTGAAATTAAAAATTTAAATTTTGATAAACCCTTAGAATTGAAAGCTTATCAGTATGACATT
>MDTD01143208.1_pt1 | contig 18057 bp, 18 predicted proteins | sample 811221 | NCBI WGS metagenome assembly MDTD01 (sample SAMN05326646, study PRJNA326480) | marine metagenome | isolation source: seawater | place: Pacific Ocean: South West | collected 2011 | reverse complement strand
CAAACCTTGCCTGCACGTGGGCATCAAGCACTACAGGCTTTTCTACACTTAATTGACGCATTAGATCATGACACACAAACATTATCATTATCTGAAGTATGCGCCCATATCAGCGAACACTCAGGCTTGATTGAAGCCATGCAAAAAGACCGCAGTCATCGTGGAGAATCTAAAGTCGACAATTTGCATGAACTGGCTCATGCAACACGTCATTACACCCCTCAAAACACAGCCCTACCACCTCTAGTTGATTTCCTAGCTAACATTTCCTTGGATCAAGGCGATTTAAATGAAAATAACACTCAATCATCTGTTCAACTGATGACACTACACGCGTCTAAAGGGCTTGAATTCTCAACAGTATTTTTGGTTGGATTAGAAGAAGGTTTATTTCCTCATCAAATGTGCTTGCAAGACCCTAAACAACTCGAAGAAGAGCGCCGATTATGCTATGTTGGCATTACACGTGCGATGCGCTCATTACATCTTTCTCAAGCAGAGTGCCGCCGTCTCCATGGACAAGAAACCTTTCAACGCCCTTCTCGATTTATTTCAGAAATTCCAGACAACTTACTCGATGTTGTTCGTATGTCTCATCAAACCCCAACTCTTTCCAACTCATCCAGTGCCTTCAACCAACACCCTCATCACCTCCCTCAATCCGTTGAACTTAATAGACCTTATCCCCTTGGATCACAGATTCAACATACTTATTTTGGAAACGGTACGGTACTCAATTATGAAGGCCAAGATGCTCATACGCGCATTCAAGTGGCTTTTGATCAAGTTGGCATCAAGTGGCTTATGCTCAATCAAGCCCCCATTCAATGTGCTTCACGATGATCTTTGTGCGCCAACAAATACCCCCATAATATCATCAGCACAGCATAAGCAGACGCCAACCACATGGGCAACGTTAATCCCAAAAACTTAAAGGTTACCGTATGACACACACCATCTCCTTGCATCAGCTGTGCCCAAACCGTTGACCACGGCAACCAAGTGAGCATTACCCTCAAACTGGGCAAACAATGGGTAGCTATTTCACCTAAGGGCTGATATTGCAAATAAATATGTCGGATTGCCAAACCCAATCCAATCAAAATCCACACCCCCATGACAGCACTGATGATTAAAAAAAGACGTCGCTTGAGATAGGTCAAACGCATCATCAAACTTGTCACACATAAGATGCACACAACACATCGCTGAAGCTGACACAAGACACAAGGCACCAAATGAAATAAGTACTCCAATGCAAAACTAGATATCAGCAAAGCAACACATAAACAACACTGAAGGGTTAACCAGGTTTTAAGGGTATTGAATAGACGCATAGCTCACCTAACACTTAAGTAAAAATAGTACACTTTGATGATGATATAATGCAATTTAAAAGCACGCTTTATCGTATTGGCTCTGATTTTTGAAACCATGTAAATTGAGTCTCCCCCTGTTTTGGTGGTACTGCCTCTATACTTAAAGGGGCTTCACACATGGACAAATATTCAAAGCATCTAAGACACGACCCCGGATTCATCACGTAATGTAGAGTCCCCCACACTCCAAAAACCAAGATCAAACCGTATCCCCATGTTAGAAGATTCATCTCCATGATTTGAGTCAAAAGATCACCGATGCCATTCACTTCCTTAAGATGAGATAACACCTGGATTGACATAGACACACATCCCCCTGAAATCATTAATTTCAAATACTTGAAGGCCTCTAGACAATAATACGATTTAACATAGCCTTTCAAATCAATAAAACTTTTATGAATAATCTCATCCTGTACATCAAACTCAAGATTAAAGCCCAATGCTTGAATTTCAGTATTCATGGCATCACACCCATTGGAACGATTCGTAATAATTTCATGAGGGCCGATGCTTGTAATGGCTTGGATTGTCTTGATGAGAACGGCTTGATGCATGGGATGTTGAGATTCAAACGGCACCTTGAGGTCTCCATGAATCTTCCATAGATTTATGGATTTTTCTGATTCACTTTCAATACGAATAATGATGCCAAATGATTCACTCGGTATAGCACATGCAACCTCGATCGGTCTATTCCTCATAGCCACAATAGAATCATCTACCCGACTGAAAGCGGTGCGCATATTAACTAAATACTTGTTGTGTTGTAGCTCCAACACGAGCCAATATAATGCATCTAATGTCTTTTGGTTCATTGTCATCATGATATACTTTTTAATTAAATGAATATCATTTTAACTAAAATTCAAAAAAATTGAAGTTTATTCTGTGACTGATCTTATGATGATGATCATACACTCAATTGAACTGTTAAAATCATCTCTAGATCATTGAATCAACGGAACAAGGTTTAAGACAATATACTTGCATGATTCTATTTCATCGATATCATCCATTCAATTTAAATCAGCAAGCCCCCTTCATTCAAACAAAGCATTTCAGCTTAGACTCACTGCACAAGCTTGACCAAGGTTTTAAATACTCCCTACCTGTCTTAAAATACGCTCACATCCATAAAAAAGGCTGAATTGAATCTGATTTAAAACCTCATATATTTTTCACAATTAAAACTATCCAGCACGCTAAATGATCTGATCAAAACACTTAAACTTATGATTAAAAACCCTTGATTCAGTGTAAGAAAGATTTAAAAAAGCAATATTAAATCACATCGACTCAAAGATCACATCCTCAACCTTAAGTTCAAACCACGATACTCAGGACTCAATTTACAGCCGATCAATTAAAAGATGATCTCTCCATCATCAACGGGTTTTAATCAACTGAAACAAAATCAACTCAAATCAGTTGAACCCTATTTGAATCATATGTTAAAAATACTAGACTGATCTTTAAAATAGTTAGGATTTAGACCATGACTCAAAATACCCCGCCTATTGATGAAATGCCTTCATCTGAATCGCTCAACCCACAGACCACATCAGCGGATGACTTGAATCCCAATCCCTCTCAGGCCCATACAGACTCATCAGCCGAAATCAATGCGCTTCAAGCAGAAAATCAAACACTGACCCAAGAAATTGAACGCCTCAAAACCCTGTGTGCACGCAGCCAAGCAGATGCTGATAATGCTCGAAAACGTGCAGAACAAGAGATTGCCAATATTCGCCAATTCAGCAACCAAAACTTAATTAAATCACTCCTACCTGTACTCGACAGTTTAGAAAAAGGCATTGAAAATTGCCCAGATAGCACCCGTACACATGAAGTAGCTGGCCCAATTGTAGAAGGTTTACAACTGACACTTACCCTCTTTCTTGAAACATTAGAAAAGTCAGGCGTCTACCCCATTCAACCACTGAACCAACCTTTTGACCCTCATTTCCATGAAGCCATTGGAACGGATGCCAACAGTGATCAACCCAGTAAAACCGTTACTCAAGTGTTGCAAACAGGGTATCGACTGAAAGACCGTGCGATTCGTCCCGCTTTAGTGATGGTGGCTCAATGATGCCAAAACTCCAGGCCTCTTAAAGCCTTTCAATTGATTTGACTTGTTTTATTTAAAAATGCCCCCATCTTAATATTTAACGGTCAAAGACCCTGCTTCATTTGTACAACATTAAAGGAGAAGATTATGTCAACTTCAACAACGATCGGCATCGATCTTGGAACCACTAACTCATGCGTCGCCGTGATGGAAGGTGGAAAACCTCGTATTATTGAAAATCAATCAGGACAACGTACCACCCGCTCATTTGTTGCATTTGGTGACGAAGACACGTTAATGGTTGGAACGGCTGCTTACAACCAAGCGGCGACTAACCCAGAGCAAACATTTTACGCAACTAAGCGATTCATGGGGCATTTATATCAAGATAAAGTCGTCCAAGACTGTAAAGTATCCTATAAGATTAAAGCCGGCAAAAAAGGCGACGTTCGCTTTATCGTCAACCACAAAGGCAAAGAAGAAGAATGGTCACCTGAACAATTTGGAGCCGTAATTCTTAAAAACATGAAAGAATCTGCAGAAGCTTACTTAGGACATGAAGTGACCGATGCTGTTGTGACAGTCCCTGCTTACTTTAATGACACTCAGCGTCAAGCCACCAAAGATGCCGGCCGTATTGCAGGACTTGATGTTAAACGCATCATTAACGAACCTACAGCTGCCGCACTGGCTTATGGCATGGATAAGCAGCGAGGTGATCGAAAAATTGCTGTGTATGACCTTGGAGGGGGTACATTTGACATCTCAATCATCGAGATCGCAGATGTTGATGGTGAGCATCAATTTGAAGTTTTAGCCACCAATGGAGACACTTTCTTAGGTGGTGAAGATTTTGACCATTGTTTAATTGATCATTTTGTCTCTGAATTCAAGAAAGAACAAGGCATTGATTTATCAAAAGATCCTTTAGCCATGCAACGCCTCAAAGAAGCTGCTGAAAAAGCCAAAATTGACCTATCATCTACAGCGCAAACAGATGTCAACCTACCTTATATCACAGCTGATAGCTCAGGTCCTAAACACCTTAAAATGAAAGTCACACGCGCTAAACTTGAAGCGTTAGTTGAGCACCTTATTCAACGCAGTATTGAACCTTGTAAAGTGGCTATTAAAGATGCTGGCATTAAATTGTCAGAAATCAATAATGTCATTCTTGTAGGTGGCCAAACACGTATGCCAAAAGTTCAGGAAGCCGTGGGTCAGTTTTTTGGAAAAGACCCTAAACGTGATGTCAATCCTGATGAAGCGGTTGCTTTAGGTGCCGCCATTCAGGCAGGCGTATTATCCGGTGATGTTAAAGACATTTTATTGCTCGATGTCACTCCCCTCTCATTGGGTATTGAAACCATGGGCGGTGTGATGACTTCATTGATTAAAAAGAATACCACTATTCCAACAAAAACATCACAAGTCTTTTCAACCGCTGAGAACAACCAAACAGCTGTAACTGTACACGTCTTACAAGGTGAACGTGAACGTGCGGATGCTAATAAATCGTTAGGACGATTTGATTTAAATGACATTCCACCTGCACCACGTGGCATGCCTCAAATTGAAGTAACTTTTGATATTGACGCGAACGGCATCTTACATGTCTCTGCAAAAGATAAAGCAACAAATAAGGAACAATCAATCTCCATTCAATCATCTGGAAAGTTATCTGATGAAGAAATTGAAAAAATGATCAAAGATGCTGAAGAGAATGCAGAAAGTGACCGTCAATTTCATGAACTGACCACCAAGCGTAATGAAGCGGATGCACTCATTCATGCCACTGAAAAAGCCATGAAAGATTTAGGCGATCAAGTCAAAGAAGATGAGAAAGCTTCAGTAGATGCTGCAATTGAAGCTCTTAAAGAAGCCACAAAAGCAGAGGACACTTCAGACATTGATGCTAAAATTCAAGCACTTTCAGAGGCTTCTTCTCCCATCATGGAACGCGCTTATGCTCAAAAATCCAATACAGATGAATCAGCTGAATCTAATACAGAAGAAACATCTCAAAATGAAGAGACAGTTGATGCGGAGTTTGAAGAAGTCGACGATTCAAAAGACAAGTAAGCATCCCACAACAAAGGCTTGTAGTGATTGACTGCAAGCCTTTGTTCGATATTCAATAGCACGATATCAATGACCAGGAATTTAACATGACGGCTAAACAAGATTATTACGAAACGTTGAATGTATCCCGCAATGCGACACAAGATGAAATTAAAAAAGCGTTTAGGCGACTTGCAATGAAGCATCATCCTGATCGGAATCCTGGTGATCAAGATGCTGAAAATAAATTCAAAGCGGCTAAAGAAGCTTATGAAACCCTATCCAATGAACAACAGCGCGCACACTATGACCAATTTGGCCATAGTGCAGCACATATGGGGGGATCAGGTGGTCCTGGGCCAGACTTCTCAGCTGATTTAGGTGATATTTTCGGCGATATTTTTGGTGATATTTTTGGCGGTGGCCGTGCTCAAAGCCAAGCCCAGCGCACTCAGCGCGGCAATGACTTAATGTATACGTTAGAAATTGAACTGAGTGAAGCCGTTCATGGGACAGAAAAAAGAATTGAAATCAGCACCCTAGAGCACTGTGAATCCTGTAGTGGCAGCGGATGCAAACCAGGCACCTCACCGACTCAATGTCAGCGCTGTCAAGGTTCAGGCCAAATACATTTACAACAAGGCTTTCTGACCTTGCAGCAAACTTGCCCCAATTGCTATGGACGTGGCTCAAGCATTGAGCAACCTTGTGAGGGTTGCGGAGGTGCAGGCCGTTCAGAAAAACGGAAAACACTCGCTATTAAAATTCCTGTTGGCATTGATCATGGCGAGAAAATGCGATTAACAGGAAAAGGCGAAGCAGGCGCTAACCAAGGCCCTCATGGTGATTTATTTATTCAAATTCGTATTAAACCGCACCCTATTTTCAAACGTGAAGGCCAACATCTGACATCTGAAGTGCCCATTGATTTTGTCACAGCAAGTTTGGGTGGAGAGATAGAAGTGCCTACTTTAAATAGAAAGGTCAAGCTTAAAATTCCAGCTGAAACACAATCTGGCAGTGTATTTAGATTGGGTGGAAAAGGGTTTCCTAAAACACGAAAGGCACATGCTGGCGATCTATTATGTCGAGTGAATGTTGAAACGCCTGTTAAGTTAAATGCTGTTCAAAAACAACATCTAAGAGATTTTCAAGCTTTGTTAAAAGATGACCGCACTCATCACACCCCAAAATCTAAGCGGTGGTTTGAACACATGACTCAATTTTTCAAGCCAACGCCTCCCACTCAATGAAGTGTGAATGATGGCATTATTAACCATTCAATCAGGTATAAAATGGCTCAAATCAATCTTTTATTTTTATCTTGTAAGCCTTATACAATCCGCTATACTCTTTTTTTATCAACCTGAATGAATCATCACAGGAGATCCTTTTGAACACTTTACAACGTATTCCGATCACTCCCAACGGCATAACCGCTTTACGTGAACAACTCAATCAACTCAAACACACTGAGCGCCCAGCCATTGCCGATGCCATCGCACGTGCTCGTGCACTTGGAGATCTTAAAGAAAACGCAGAATATCACGCAGCAAAAGATCAACAAGGTTTAATTGAAGCTAAAATTTCAAAACTTGAAGACACCATTGGCCGAGCTCAGGTCATTGACGTCACAAAAATGAAAAATGAAGGCAAAGTTATCTTTGGAAGTACTGTAACGTTAGAAAACATTAACACTGATGAAGAAAAAATTTTCACCATTGTGGGTGAATCAGAAGCCGATGTTAATGAGGGGAAAATTTCTGTCACATCTCCGATTGCACGTGCAGTTGTTGGAAAATGGATTGATGAAGTGGTTACAGTGAATGCACCTTCCGGCCCTATCGAATATACGATATTATCAGTTCGTTATGGCACGCAAGACCCTATCAATACTTAGAACACCTTGGTGTCAATCACTCTGAGGCATGGCTGATATATACTTTAACTATTTTCCAAACGAATGGGCTTCTTGTTGAGCGTCTGCTATAACTTGATCACAGGCACTGATCCCTTGAGTCGTGAGCTCATCATTACCCAACGAGCTGATTTTACAGCTTCATACTCAGTGTATTGAGGATCATCTGAAAGATTCATTTAAGCTTTCATGTTGAATGTGAGTACTATACTGCTGCACCGAGTGTCTTTTAACTTTTCTGACTCTAAAAATATTTAACCTTAAATCACAATATTCAATTGATGTAACACCCCACACGCTATTTGAACATTTTGATTCAAATACACTCAATGATAACGTTTATCTTGAAACACCTGACGACTTGAGCCTCCACCGTCAATCACTTAGTAAACATTCACGCGCTTCCATCAGCACACTCACGAATATCATTTGTACTTTTTAAATCATTGGTTAATGACAGCATGATTGTGCATTGAAAGCACTGGGAATATTATCTCTAAATCATCGATACAATAGAGCATTTGATCTAATCAATGCATTCAATTTAAAAAAGATCTATCATAACCCAGCACGAACATCGAGCGTTCAAACTGAAAGTAAAACCCTAATCTTAGACTGACCGATAAGACCATTCATCTGATCTAAATATAACATTAATCAATATATTTTCATATCGATGACCCAAGCACTGATGAATCATTAAAAGCAGCCTCAAAAGATTGATTTAAATATAAACATTCATCCGCCCCAATGAATCAAAGGCTCATTAAACTCTGTATTCGTTCATGTTAACGCTCTAAACATGAGCCAATAGATCCGCTTATACGCTCTCAGTCAATACTCGATTAAGAAGATTCAGTTACTGCTCTCCATTTGATATTGCACCCTATGCTTGGATATTGATCAGTATCTAGCACCTGGCCTTCCAATAACTGATCGATTGCTGTGCATAAATCAATACCCGTCACTGAGACCTCATTGTGAGGTGTTGATGCATCAAAACGACCTCGATATACACATCGATCATTTGCATCAAATAAGTAAAAATCTGGCGTGCAGGCGGCTTGGTAAGCACGTGCAATATTTTGTGAAGCGTCATATAAATAGGGGAAAGGATAAGCATGCGTTTGAGCCCAAACTTTCATCGCTTGGGGTCCATCTTCTGGAAACTGACCGGCATCATTTGAACTGATAGCAATGACCCCAATCCCTTGATCAATATAATATTGAGCCCGCTGGATCACAACACTTTGAATATGGCGAACAAATGGGCAGTGATTACACCAAAACATTATCCAGGTACCTTGTTCTCCTTTGAGGTCTTGGAATGATTGTATCCCTGATAAAAGGTGCATATCAGGTAATTCAAAATCAGGTGCAAGGGTTCCTAGCGGCAGCATGGTTGATTGAACTTGCATCTAAAACCTTAAGCTGATTGAGGTTGAGTGGATGCATAAGTCGGTCGAGCCATCTGTTGAGCCATGCTGCGATCAGGCACATGTGGCCTTGAGATACAACGGATTGAATGTAACTGATACTGTGCATCAATGCGCCCCTGAATCTCTAAAATTGTTCCTAAAGGCACTGTAACTTGGCAGGTTTTTGGCAATGATTTGACTTGCCAATGACCTGCATGCTGCTCTACAAATACTAAACCATCTAATATTGAGACAGCATGCAATGCTGGAATATGCTCTCCAGCAGGCACATCTACATTAGACTTTGAAGCCAACTGCAATTGTATATGCCCAACCTGCTTAACACGACGTTCCTTCATCGGTAATCGCTCAGTCGGTGCTGTATCAACGGTTAAATGATTAAAAATAACTGCAACAGGTTGATCTGCAACAGATTGTATGGTCTCTGAAGCATATCCTAGGCTGGATAAGCCTAATATTAAACCATAATACAAAGCTTTCATAAGCCCCCTCACTGAATGTTCACCGAACCTATAGTATGAAAGTCGATGATCCACTTGTAAACCATTATCTCATATATCATATCTCTCATAAGACCATGAAGGCTTAACGATTCAAATTAAAATGGATCGATCTTAATCATACACTGATTTGAAAAGCTCACCCGAAAGAACCCATCACTGATACCTTGAACATCATCCTCACATATCAATTTTATCGACGCTGCATCAATTGAAAAACAGGCTCTATTGAGAGGATTAGACAGCCCAAGTCACTTTCAACCAATCTGATAATTGATCTAACAAACGTTGCTGCTCTTTTGAAGATTGATCATAACAAGTTTGAATCTGTGTTCGTACCATTTGAGCGGTTCTTGCAATCCGCCCAGTGTAATCAACGCGTTCATTTGATGCGTGACCTTTTAAACCTGCAAGGTATTGATTAAGTGTTGGAGAACTCCATCCTGTTTCTAAAGCTTCTGGGCGACGCCATAATAACCGCTCTGCACATTGACGCGCATGCTCAGGAAATCCAGATATTAAAACAGAGGCTTCTGAAAAAGAATATTTCCAAAATTCATGATATTGAAGGATTAAAGCCTGGTCCGGAAAATCAACTTGATACAATGCAGCGCTGGCATCGCAGTCAGGAACATTGGGGTACGTCAAACCTGTACAATATTCAGCAATAGACTGAATAGGCGCTATAGCCTGCGCACACCATTTAAGATTATCTTGAATCAGTTGTCGTCGCTCATCGTCCCAATAGGATTCAAAACGATTCAAGGGCGCTACGATTGACTCTGAAATTTTTTTGCGAAGCATACACGCTTGAATTTCATTCAAGTCAGTGTAATCCAATGTAGATAATCGCTTACGATCTAAGCGCAACATGACACATTGATTGCGATAAACTTGATGCATCCCTAAAATCAATACAGGTGCGTGAAATTGGTTCAATGCCCCCAAAGCGCCCTCAACACACACTCCAACCTGACCTTTTGAAAAACCTTCAACCTGAGGCAAATCACTCAAACGCTTGAGCGCTGTTTGTTTATCAAAATAGCCAAGCAAATACGACCACATTGCTTGATCTTGGTAAAGCTTTTGTGCCAGCGCCAGAGTGGCTTCCACATCAGCTAAAGCTGTATGCGCACGACCTGAAGCCAATTGATTTTCAGAATTTAAGGCTTCTAGCTTCATTGAAACCCCTTGTTCAGTTCGAGGCCACTTAAGCTGATTGGGTCTAAATAAATAATACATCAACACCATGGGGTATAAATCTGCACGACCACAACCTTGAGCGTACTGATGTGTATAAGGGGTTAATAAATGCCTAAAAAATGAAAACCTGAGAAATTCGTCATCAAATCCTAATGTATTATACCCTAAGCTGATCGTGCCGGGTTGATTCATTAAACGATGAATGAAGCGGATGGCATCCGATTCGACTTGACCATTGGCACATGCTTGAGGGGTTAAATGATGTACCAATACTGCATGCGGATCAGGTAAGGTGTCTCGAGAGACCTGAACAAGACACTCATGGGTTTCAATAGGATTAAGCGCTGCATCTGTTCGAATAGCAGCAAATTCAAGCACTTGATCAAATGCTTTATTTAAACCGCTGGTTTCAATGTCATAAAATAAAAAAGTTTTAGTGGTCATGATGATGGTACAACCAATCCAATGGCCTTTGTCACAACATGAAGGGTTTCATAGGCTCGAGCATTGGCACGCTCAGCACCTATTTTCATCCATGTTAATAACTGCCCTTGATCATTCATCAACTCATTAAATCGTCTTTGAATCGGTTCAAATTCCGCAATCACTAAATCAGCCAAATCAGCTTTGAATACACCATAACCCTGACCTTGGTATTGATGCTCAATGCTTTCAGTAGATTGCCCTGAAAAAGCAGAATAGAGCTCCACCAGATTTGAAATGCCGGGACGATTAGGGTCTGATGCAACTGAAGCTTCAGTATCGGTCACCGCTCGCTTAATTTTCTTTGAAATTCGATGAGGTGGATCTAGTAGCGCAATAAAACTATTTTGGTTTTCATCAGATTTTGACATTTTTTTATTAGGGTTCTGTAAACTCATGATACGAGCCCCTACTGGCATAATGTAAGGCTCAGGCACTTCTAAAATAGGCCCAAATCGATGATTAAATCGTTGTGCTAAATCTCGCGCTAACTCTAAATGTTGTTTTTGATCTTCTCCGACCGGAACAAGGTTCGTACGATACAATAAAATATCAGCTGCCATTAAAGTCGGGTAAGCAAATAAACCCACATTAATATTATTTGCATGACGCAAAGATTTATCTTTAAATTGAGTCATACGGTTTAATTCTCCCATCCCTGTCATGGTTTGAAGTATCCAAGCCAATTGAGTATGGGCTAAAATATGAGATTGAATGAAAATCGTGTGCTGATCATGATTTAATCCACAAGCAAGGTATTGAGCAAATAACTCAAGACTCGATGCCTTTAATGCTTCAGGCTCTGGAGATACCGTCAATGCATGCAAATCAACCACTGAAAACAAACAATCATAATTTGATTGTAATGTTTTCCAATGTCGAATCGCTCCAACGTAATTACCTAGCCCCAAAGGCCCTGAGGGTTGAATTCCACTAAATACTGTTTGAGTCATATCAAATCCTTGAACTTGTTGATGCTGTTACTCAAATGATCAGTATACCTGTGTCACTGAATTGACACAATCTCAAACCGAACGCCCTGAACAGTCTTTTAAATAGGATCCATTATAATAAAAAAGATTGCCTTATCGGATAAATTCTGATATAAAGTGTTTTTTTGAATGAATGGACAAAGGTGCGCTCATGAGTAATGTATGTGCAATTACACACAAAAAATGTACCGTTGGCAATAATGTTTCTCATGCCAACAATCGAACAAAACGTACCTTTAAACCTAATTTACATACTAAACGATTCAAACGAGCCAATGGCACAACCATTAAATTAACTGTTTCAGCAAAAGGCTTAAGAATCATTGATAAAATTGGAATTGATGAAGCGTTAAAACGCTCAGCACAAGATCATTAAGAGGATTAATTATTATGGCCAGTAAAAACAGAATACTGATTCGCTTAGAATCTAGCGCAGACACCGGTGTATTTTATACCACAGCCATCAATCCTAAGAATCTTGAGAATGGAAAGCTCAAGCCTCAACGAAAATATGATTGGAAAATCAGAAAAACAGTTGAATTTGTTCAGACCAAAATCACAAAAAAGAAGAAAAAATAGTAGTTAAATTTTTAAACTGGATTCAACTAAGCGCGCCTGACCCCATACCAACTTTGGAATCAACATTGAGTCGTGTTGACGACCCGTGATGACATCTCAGCGAATCGATAAACTGTTTGCAATGTAATAAGGTCACCCTATCAAGCGATAGCCTTTGTGTTAAGCATAAGCCTCCCACAAAGCATCATACACATTGAGTTTAAAGTCCGCCCCGCTTTATTTCACATCAAAACATCATATAGCGGTCACAATAAAACTTCTAATCACGATGCATCTTGTTTAAAAATAAAGCCCTCTATTCCAGCATCAGATCAAGCATCAACACACTTAAAGATGTCATACCCCTTAAGATTGAACGATAGAATCGCTATTACCCGCTTCTTGATTCAATCAACACTGACTCAGGGATTATTACAAGAGAGCCAAAGGATTAAAACATAAACATAATAAACACATTACTCAGAAAACATGAGTCATCCATCCAATCATCTTTGGAGCACATCAAACTCTCGCAATATTATTCTCATGATGAATGCAACATCAATCCCTTTAAATCACTCAAATAGCCCGCATTAAAGAACCCCTCTGAACCTCACTTCAATCAAAAACCAGCTTCACACCCATGCATCATTCACTGATTTAATCATCCAAATGACTCCATTGAAAACACAACACCGCGTATACTGACACCTATAACACTATACATCATCACACTTTAAGCCCGCTGTTTAATAAATAGCGCTATTGACATTCAATCGAATCACTCTAACACTCACATTAAGATAAATGGTTTAAATCCATTAACTTTAATTAAGCCAGTGTCTTTTAATACTCGATTATAGAAGCAAAAAGTCGAACCTAGTGTTTACATTAGATCCGACTTGATACTATTTAGACTTGATACATCAGTTAGCTTGAGACTGAAGACGAAACCTCCTGAGATTGAGGCAAATAGTCCCTTACCCAATCAGAAAAAGAAGCCAAAGCATGAATCCCTGTTGCTTGAGCATCATCACACCAGGCAATCAAATCTTCAATAAAATCTTTAGTACGGTGATCTCGATGACAGATCGATACTAAACGTTGTTTAAACTCATAGACAATATTCAAATCATTATACTCGGACAGCACATGCTCAAGGATTTTCTGTTTTCGATCAGAGATCACAACACGGTCTTGAATAAAAGAAATACATCTCAGCGGCAGCGCTCCAAGTCCTTTAGCTTTATGATTACGCTGCTCTTTTGAGAAAACGGGACGTATCACCCGCTTCATATACTGGCTCATGAAGCTCCAACGTGCTTTCAATAACGAATGCATCAACTCAGAACGTGTCAGGTCAACTAAATCTGAAGATTCAGGCATTTTAGGAAAAGTCTGGCGCACATGAGCAAGCCCTAATGAAGACAAAACACAAATATAGAACCATCCAATGTCAAACTCCCAAGGTTTAACAGAGAATTTCGCAGAAGCACCAAAGGCATGGTGATTATTATGTAGCTCTTCTCCACCGATCCAAAAAGCCCAAGGAATAATGTTACGAGCAGTGTCTCGAGTCTCAAAATTTCGATACCCCCACCAATGCGCCACACCATTGATGACACCTGCCGCCCACAAGGGAATCCAAAGTAACTGAATACCCCAAATAACAAAAGCAGGCAGACCAAATAAACACAATTCAATGCCTAACATTATAAAGTAACCCAGTGAAGTATGTTTAGAATACACATTGCGCTCAACCCAATCATCCGGCGTACCTTGTCCAAACTTCTCGATGATTGAATCATCTCGGCAAGCTTTTCTATAGTAGGACAGTCCTTTGAAAAATATTTCTTTAATTCCATATACTTTTGGGCTATGCGGATCTTTCTCTTGATCGCTATGAGTATGATGTGCACGATGAACAGCAACCCATTCTCGTGTCACCATACCTGTTGTAAACCACAACCAGAATCTGAAAAAATGATTCAATGCAGGGTGAAATTTAACCCCCCCGTGGGCTTGAGAGCGATGCAAATATAGTGTCACTGAGGCGATTGTGATTTGAGTCAGCACCAATGTGACTCCACATAAACTCCCAACTGACCAGTCTAGTAGACCTGTCCAAATCATAGGGCACTCCATTCATAAAATTAATGATCTAAATTTTAACAAAAAAATGTTTAAATGTCTAGCTTGCTCAAGATGATTCTGAACGCTGCTCTTCCATCAATCGATGGTATTTTTCCCATAATTCTCGTTGAGTTTCTGAGTATTTTGGATTTAAAGGAATACAATCAACCGGACATACTTCTTGACATTGAGGCACACCTGTATGCCCTACACACTCCGTACACTTCATCGGGTCTATTTCATAAATCTCAGGCCCCATCTTAATCGCATCATTGGGGCACTCCGGTTCACACACATCGCAATTAATACATGCTTCTGTAATCATCAGCGCCATTGGACTGCTTCCACAAATGGCACCACAGCTTTAGGAAGAAAAGCTTCGACCTTCCCTTGGCGAACTAAAATTTGCCGCACCAATGTTGATGAAATAGTCGATACCTCAGGAGAAGACATCAAAAAGAGGGTTTCAACTGTATGACCTGAAAGGGTTTGATTCATCATCGCCATTCGATATTCATATTGAAAATCATCGCCACTGCGCAAACCACGCACCAAGGTATTGACCCCCAACTCCTGAGCAAAATCAACCAACAAACCCGAAAAAGGCATCACTTGAACCGTTTCTAATGCAACACATGCAGACTGAATCGCCTGCACACGCATGTCCACTGGCATGATATTTGCAGCTGAATCAGACAATACTGCTACAATCAATCGATCAAATTGCACAGCAGCACGTGATATAATATCTAAATGACCACGTGTCATTGGGTCAAATCGCCCCGAAAAGATAGCTTGATGGCTCATTAAAAACTCCTATTATGGCCCGACCAACTCTCCTGATAAAAAATACCCATCATCCAAAACAGGCTGATTCGTCTGTATTGCAATCGACGCTGATACACGTTGAGACAGACTCTGATCATGATAACACACTTGCTGCCATGGCTTTAAGACAAATAAACGGTCCCAACACCCCGAATGGGGCAATGTTAATTGGGTTGAGTTCAAAATACAACCTTCCCACCAAATAAGGTCTAAATCCAATGGCCGAGCATTCCAACGCGGCCCCTCTAACATGCGACCCGCACGCTGCTCATAAGATTTAAATAGATCCAATAACTGCATCGGCTGCATCTCTACTTTGAGGTGGCATACTGCATTTAAATAGTCAGGCTGAACAGGCCCCATGGCTACATTATGATATACTTTTGAAGCGCTCACCCATTGAATCTGAGGATGTGCTCGAATCCATTGAACAGCTTCAACCAGCCGCAACCACGGTTGATTTAAATTGCTGCCCAATGCTACATAAACTGAACGCATCGCCCTATCGATCTCCTGAACACTTGAGAAAAAAGATAACCCTACGAAATATGCGACATTTAATCTTGAACCCAAGGCTCAATACGACTTTGATCAAGGTCACCCACCACTCCACGCAAAATTAAAAAATGATGTGCTGCACGAAACTTTGGATGCCGATATAAGTGAGCACTTTGTTCTGGATGTGTAAGACTCATTAGGTGTTGTAATTCCCAAATGGCAATCACAGTTTCGCAGCACCGATTCGTGAGTACTAACATAATATTGGATCGATCTAAAAAATTACGCATGGGTTTACGTAGAGAAGCTTTGCGCCCCAATCTCAGAGTACGTCGATGCCGCTTCCAAGGGAACCAATACAATACCGCAAACAGAAACCCTACACTTAAATGTTGATTTGAATGAAATCTTTGATCTGCATCTGACAGCGCCTGTAGCACAAACTGACGGACTTTACGCCCCTGCCGACCTTCTAAGCATTGCTGCAATGTGTTAAGAATAATCGGCAATATTTCATATTCCAATAGCAATTCCCATACCAAAACACCCGCTCCAGTATAGAATAACTTCACCACTTCCAATGTGAGCCTTTCTGGACTGACTTGAGCCAATAAGTGTCGCTGCTCACATAAAGCTTTAAGGGCTTGTGCTTCAATTGTAAATTTTAATTTTGAAGCCAGTCGAATGGCTCTCAGCATTCGAATAGGGTCTTCTTCAAAGCGAACTGAAGGCGTTCCGATCACACGAATCAATCGAGCTTCAATATCTTTTAGGCCCTCACAATAATCAATCACAACCTGCTGTTTTACATCAAATAATAAAGCATTAATTGTGAAATCTCTACGCCAAACATCCGTACTACAAGTTCCATAGTAATTATTGTGGCTGACTGAACGATACCAACGCGCCATCAGCCCCCGCCCTTCTGCCCGAAAAGTTGAAACTTCAATAAATTCATCACGTTTGCGGCCATAACGCACATGAACCAATGGGAATCGACGCCCAATCAGTCGGCTATATTTAAACAAAGCATGGATTTGCTCAGGCCTTGCATCTGTTGCTACATCAAAATCTTTAGGCCGTACTGAAGCTAATAAATCTCTAACCCCACCCCCGACAACATAAGCTTCAAAACCTGCATCTGTCAAAGTATTCAAAATTTCAACCACTTCTGGCATAATCTTTAAAGAATGATGACAATAGGTTGGAGTAAAATCTGAGCGCATCCATCGTGCACAAAGCTTGTGCCACCCATGATGAATCACTAAAAATAGCTTTAGTGTGGATCGAATAAACATGGTGTTCTGAAACTGATAAACCAATATTAAAACCTATGATAACATCAGTTTAAACAATTACCATGGCTTAGTTTAAAGAACTTTCGAAACACCCATCGCACGCATCACCACTCAACCGTTTAGCACTTCTAAAGCATTACACTTAAAACCTTTTAACCCTCAACACTTGATCTCAACTCAGGACCTAACATCATCTTGATCAATCAAACACTCAATCAGTAATACACAATCTTTCAACACTGAAGACAGTATCCAAATAAATAACATGGCATTAAAGGTTTGAACAACACCCCAAAACAGACTCTATCATCGAGCCTATTTCATATTAAGGTTAACGCCATAAGGGGCTTTTTTGATTAAAACAATTAATCTCTATCAAATTAAAACCCCGTGCTTTTTGAACCCCCTCTTTCAGAAATATTCATCTCAAGCATTGCCTTCTCTGATACAGATCCAACAACAGATTGAGGCTGTTCTTTAGATATGCTGTTTGATGCTGCAGCTGTTTGACCTCTAGAAGCCACAGGTTGACCTTGTTCTTGAGTCGCACTTTGCTTTGAATTAAAACAGCATCTCATTCCAGAAAAAATCGCCCGCCCCACATAAAGGCTTAGTACAGCACACAGACCTAATCCAATCACCCCCCCCCATAGCCATCACCAGCGATGATGCAAATTCACCTAAACCTAATCT
>MDTD01112116.1_pt1 | contig 18069 bp, 15 predicted proteins | sample 811221 | NCBI WGS metagenome assembly MDTD01 (sample SAMN05326646, study PRJNA326480) | marine metagenome | isolation source: seawater | place: Pacific Ocean: South West | collected 2011 | reverse complement strand
GATGGAGATAAATTTAGAAAAAAACGAAAAAAAAATAAGTTTAATAGAAAGGAAATTACTAAAAATAATTATGAAATAATTAAGTTTGTTAAAAAAAATTTTAAAAAATATAATTACATAATTGTATCAGTTATTTCACCTTTAAAAATTACAAGAAAATATTCAAAAAAAATTTTTAAAAATAATTATTACGAAATATATTTATATTGTAGCAAATCAAAATTGTTTCAAAGAGATCCAAAAGGATTATATCTTGAGGCAAAAAAGGGAATTATTAAAAACCTAATAGGTTATAATTCTGAAATCAAATATGAAAAGACAAATTATAAAAAATTGAAACTTAATACAGGTCTAGTGAGTAAAAAAAAATGTTTAAATAGAATTATTAAGTATATTCAGACTTAATTAAAAAAGAAAATTTTCACTTTTTGTTTTTTTATATTTGTTGAATGCATCTATGCATTCTTTTAAAAATTTAATAGTTAGAACAGGATTTTTTCCTATTGCAGTTTCTGCAGCTAATACCAATCCTTTCGCTCCATCATATAAAGAATTATAAATATCATTGCTTTCTGCTCTAGTTGGCTCTTTTGAGTTTATCATTGACTCTAGAAGATTTGTAGCAACGTATGTTGGTTTTCTCATCCTATTTGATGTTTCAATAATCTTTTTTTGAGCTATGGGTATTTTTGATACATTTATGTATCTAGATAAATCGCCTCTATCAATTAAGATTGCGTTTGACTCTCTAATTATACCCTCTCTATTTAAGTATCCGTATTTGGTCTCTATTTTAGATATTATAAATTTATTATTTCCAACTAATTTTCTCAGATCCTTAACACCTTTACTGTCATTAGCGAAGGACAGAGCAAAATATTTAATTTTATATTTTTTTGCAATTTGAATAGCTTGTTTATCTTTTTCAGTTAGAGGCTCTAATTTAATTTTGTTGCTAAAATGTACTCCTTTATTTGAGTCCAAGTACCCACTTTGTAAAACTTTTCCAAAAATATTTCCCTTTTTTTTTATTATTTTTAACTTCAAACCTTCAAAACCTACATCCATTAAAGTATTATTTAATAAATAATTAGAGTCAAATTTTGGATATAAATTTATAATTTTTGAGGATGACTTATTTTTATTAAAACTAATTTTTACAATTTTATTTTTTTTTAAAGATATTTTTTTTTTTACAGTAGTAGTTCTAACTTGAGCACCTTCCGTATCAACACATATTGGTGTTAAATTATTTTTAACAAAAAATTTAATAATTTTTTCAAAATTATTTATTTTTGTATGAGATAAATTTATTCGAAATAAATTAATAAAGTTTAATTTTTTAATTTTTGATAAATTTTTTTTTTTTAAGGTAGAAGGTCCAACCGTAATAATAATTTTTTGCATAATTAAATTAAGCTAAAGTTAAGTTTTTTTAAAATTTTTCTTAAACCAAAAAAGGATTTAATTAATATATAAATTCTCAGTAAATACAATAAAACTCCAACTTCTATTAATGCAAAAAAATATATGATTATTTTAGACATGAAGTAGGATATTTTATTCAAAATATTTGAGTGATTAAAATATAAATTTTTTCTAAAAATATTTTTTTTTATTAAAAATTTATTTCTATATGCCCACTTGTGCTTGTACATTGAATTAAAATAATAATTTTTAACGTTTTTTTTATTAAAACACTCCTTCAAAATACAATTTGTATATTTAATAAAAGTAATCGGATTTATCAAAATTAAAAGCCTTTTAATACCAAATTTGGTTGGTAAAAAAATTAATATAAAAAAAATTAGATAATTTACTAAGCTTTCACTTTTAATTAAGTGATTATATTTAAATTTTTTATAAAATGAATTAAACAAAAAACCCAATACAAATTTTTCATGAAAAAAAAATTTTTTACTATTCACTTTATCTTGATTTAAGGACTTAGAGCCTTGGTATATTTTATCGCTATTCCAAAGTTCACCATTAGCTGTAGGTATTACCATTTTTCTTTCAAACTTAACTCCAATTTTCTTAGACAATTTCTTTAAGGAATTAGTTAAATTTTTTTTAAAATTATCATATTTAAAAATTATTTTTTTTCTTTTTTTGAAATCTTCGTCCATCCAATTTAAATCTAAAGTAGTAAAATTTTTTAAATTGTTAATATATGCGTGATTTTCAAGATAAAACTGATCAGTGCAATCAAACCTTACTTTTTCTAAATTTGAATGTGCATATATTCTTCTCCAAAAATTTTCAATTGGTTCTCTTATACAGATCAATAAAATCACTTTTTTTGAATATTTTTTGTAATATTTTGCAAAAAACTCAAATTCATGAATATGAAATAAGACAAATTTATTTTTAATATTTTTATTTTGTGTTTTAAAGTAACTTAAATGAATTGCATTAATTAAATCATATTCATTTATTTTCTTTTTGTCTTTTAAATTTTTAATTAAATTTTTTTTAAAACTTCTCTCATTTATCTTTAAACATTTATTTTGTTTTTTCCCTAACGAAGTTAATCCATTGAAACCTTTAATTTTAGAACTATCTACTAATGATTTGTGTTGTTTAAGTATTAAATTAACTAAATTTTTATGAGTAAGGTTTTTGTATTTTTTTTTCCAAACTTCATAATTTGAAAATAAATAAATTAAAGGATACCCAGGAATTGAAAGAATATTTTTTGTATCGCTTAAATATGCTTGTAAAGCCTTAGTTCCTACACCTCCAAATATCTTATAAAGAACGATTGAATTTTTCATTAAATTGTTGATATTGCAGAATTTAATAATTAACAATAAAAAAACTATCTTTATTCATGATTACACTATCTATCTACCCAAGCACCCATTTGGGAACTCATGATGTTAATTTATCTTTAGTTCAAGATTTCAATATTCTCTATTCTTATGAAGAACAAAAATTATCAAGAACCCTGAATAAAGAAGCAAAATATTTTCCGGATAGGGCATTGTTGAATAGTTTTTATACCACTGGAATAAAACCAAGTGATGTAGACGTATTATGTATTGTAGGACCATGCAAAGTAGATAAAAATTATTTAAATTCAATTAGAAACATAAAAAAATATTATGGAATTGATGCCAAAATTGAATTTTGTCCACATCATAAAGCTCATTCTTATTATTCTGTATTGACCTCACCATTTAAGGAGACATTGTTTTGGACACTGGATGCTGGTGGAGAAGATAATTTATTTGGAGAGTTTGGTTTTTTTAAAAATAAAAAATTTTATTTATTGGATGAAAATAAAAGTCCAAGTTTACCTACATTCTATTATCATTTAACAGCAGCAGCTGGATTTGCTGATTTTGAAGAAGGAAAGGTAATGGGGTTAAGTGCCTATGGTTCAGTTGCACCATCAATGTATAATAAATTTTTAAGTTTATTCAAATGGAATAAAGAATGTAATTTTAATTACAATTTTAATAATAATAAAATAAAAAATATTTTAGATTTTTCATCTTATACTCCAGATAAACATAGGCCTCATAAAATTTTTAAATATATGAATAGAAATTTGAATTTTAGGATGAAAAAATTTACCACAGGTTACTTTCAGGCTGAAATTTCAAAAACAGGTCAAAAGTTTTGTGAGGATTTCTCTATTGAAATATTAAAAAAAAAAATTTCAAAAAAAAATTTAGATATAAAAAATATTTGTCTATCAGGAGGGTTTTTTCAAAATATATTAATTAATGAAAGGATTAAAACAGAACTTGATCTAAAAGTATACATACCACCTGGGCCTAGTGATTTTACTTTAGCTGCAGGAGGAGGTTTATATTGTAATTTTAGAAAAATTAAAAAATTTAGACCAAAAAGTTACCTTTCACCTTATTTAGGTCCATCTTACAATAATAAATTTATTCTAAATGAAATTAAAAAGTATGCTTTATCCTATAAAGGTCTTTCAAATAAAAAATTAGTTGAAAAAGCATCAGAAGATATTTTGAATGGTAGAATAATTGGTTGGTTTCAAGGGAAAGCCGAGGTTGGTGCTAGAGCATTAGGTGCCAGAAGTGTACTTGCTGATCCAAAAAATTTAAAAAGTAAATCTAAGATAAATCAAATTTTAAAAAGAAGAGATTGGTTTATGCCTTTTGCACCATCTGTTTTACCAAATGATGCAAAAAAAATTTTTGAGAATTATCAATTTTCACCCTACATGAATATATCTTTTAGAGTTAAAGAAAAATTTAAAAAGTTAATTCCCTCAGCCATTCACGTAGATAATTCGCTTAGACCTCAAATAGTTAAAGAAAAAGGACTTTACAAAAATTTACTTCTAGAAATTAAAAAAAAAAGAGGAATTGGGTGTGTACTAAATACAAGTTTTAATGTTCACGGATTACCAATAGTAAGTTCACCTGAAAACGCGATCAATTTGTATTTAAAAGGTATGGTAGATGTACTGTACATTGGAAATTACAGATTAGACAAAAGAACAAAGCGTTATAGTGCCAAAAAGCTGTTATCAGAAAAAAATTTAAAGATAAATATGAATCGAAAGTATCTCAACACACTAAAACAAAACAAAGAATTTAATAATATAAAATTAATTAAAATTAATTATAAAAAAAATAAATTAAGAGCTGAGAATGATTAAGGCTTTTTTATTTTTTTTAAAATTTATTAACAACCACTCACCATTTCATTTTAAATTATTTATTTTTTTATCTTCGTTAACTTCTATAATACAGTCTGTTGGGATTGTAAGTATTTTACCTTTAATAACATTAATTACAGAGCCAAATTTAATTATAAAAAATCAATATTTTTTGGAATATTATTTTTTGAATTATTCTGATATTTCTGAATTAACATTTCAGTTAACAAGTATATTTATTATTTTAAATGTACTCGGTGTTTTACTTTTTTTTAGTTCAGAAATACTTGGTGAATATGTTTCTAGAAATACAATAGCAAAAGTAAGAATTGACCTTTATCGAAAACTATTAAATAGCAATATTACTTCAGTGAATATAAGAAGTTCTTTTTTAAATTATATCTTACATGAAATGGCTAAATTTAATGTAGTAATAGTAAGTGTAAATAATTTTTTTCAAGTCACAATAACAATTGTTATTTTTTTATTTGCATCAATATTAATTTACTTCAATTTAATATTTATAGCTGTTTTAATTGCAATTTTATATTTTAGTATTTTTACTATTGTAAAAAAACCTCTTAATTATATTTCAAAATACACATCTGCAATCAGCAAAAAAATGAATCAATTTAATATTTACTTTAATTTAGGTATCAAAGATTTACTTGCTTTGAAAATTGGAAAAAAAATATTTAACATGTATAGTCATTATGAAAAGATTCAAATAATAAACACTTTGAAAACAAGATTTTATTCTGTTTTCCCCAAATATATATTTGAAATTATACTCTATGTGGTAATAGGTTTTTTAATCATCCATACCTTGAATTCAGATATTATGAGAGAAAATATTCCTATATTTACAGTAATGGCAATATTTGCGTGGAGGTCAATACCTTTATATTTTAGACTTTTTAGAATAATGGCAAGTATTCAAGAAAATATAACAGCTTACATAAATTATCAAAAACTGGGAAGTTTGCATAATTACAAGCAACATACTCTTAAGCAAATATCTGATTTTAAAAATAATATCGAATTAAAAAAAATAAAGTTTTCTTATGATAAAAAAAATCAGTTTGAATTTAATTTTAAAATTAAAAAGGGTGATAAAATTCTTATCAAAGGTGACTCAGGTTCTGGTAAAACTACATTGCTTAATTTATTAACTGGTCTTTTGCCTCCACAAAGTGGAGATATATTTTTTGATAAGAAAAAAGTAGATTACCAAAAATTTACTACAAGTATTTTTGGGTATGTAACACAGGATCCACTTTTATTTAGTGGTTCAATTTTTGAGAATATATGTATTACTGGTAAAAAAACCAAAAATAATAATTTCATGAAGAAAATTAAGCTAATTTATAAAATATGTGAACTTAACAAAATATGCAGTAAGTTTGATGATATCTTTACAAAAAAAATTGAAATTGATTCCCCTGAACTTAGTGGAGGTCAGAAACAAAGGATTAGTATTGCTAGAGTATTGTTGTTAAATCCAAAAATTCTTATTTTAGATGAAGCTACTAGTGCCTTAGATAGAAAGTCCGAAAAAACTATTTTCAACAATATTATTAACAATTATAAAAAAATCACACTTATTGCAGTTTCACACAGACCTTTTAAAGGTATGTTTAACAAAAAAATTAATTTAACTTAAACTGGTAAATTAAAATAATTATAAATTATTAAAAACAAGCAATATATGGAAAAATTTAATAAAAGAATTCCAATTATAATTCTTGCTGGAGGAAAGGGAGAAAGATTTGTTAGTAAAGAAAATTTTCCTAAACAATTAGCAAAAGTATCCAATCATCCAATTATAATTGAAATTATTTTATACTATTATAAGAACGGTTTTAATTTTTTTATTTTACCACTTGGATATAAAAAAAAATTATTTACTCAATTTTTTTTAGACAAAAAAAATATAAATAAATATAATTTTAATATACTAAGGCAAGAAAAATTATTACTTAATAATTCAAAAATAAATATTCTATTTTTTGATGCAGGTATAAAATCAAACAAATTAGAAAGAATTTATAAGTCAATAAAATTTTGCAAATTATCAGATAAACTTATTGGAATATGTTACGGGGATATTTTTGCCAATATTTCATTTGATAAACAGCTAAAGTTACTAAACGACAAAAGCAATCAAGGTGTTTTAGTTGGTTACAATGAATATTCACCTTATGGTCATTTAAAATTATTTAAAAAAAAAATTTTAGGATTTAGAGAAAAACCAGTTTTAAAAGATCCTATTAATATTGGCTTTTATTTCTTTAATAAAAAAATTTTATCTAAAATAAGATTAAATAAAAAAAAAGATTTTGAAACAGATTTTCTACCCAAACTTGCCAAAAATAAAAAATTAGTTTGCTATATGCATAAAGGTTATCACTTTACAGTAAATACCCAAAAAGATTTGGTTAATGTAAAAAAAATGTATAGAAATAATAAAAATCTTTTTAAAAAATTATGAGAAAAAATATTTTAATTACAGGTGGATTTGGCTTATTAGGAAGTAATTTATATAAATTTTTAAATAAAAAAAAATATAATGTTTATCTTCTTGATAAAAAAAAAAATTTCTTAAGAAAAAATTATCTTAATATTGATAAAAAAAAAGTATTTCTTGGAGATTACTTAGATAAAAAATTAGTAAAAAAAATTATTATAAATAAAAAAATAAACGTTATTTTTCATACTGGGGCTGTAACTCAAGTTTTAGAAGCTCTTGAAAATCCTGAACATACATATCTGAATAATATATTTGGAACATTAAATTTTTTGGAAATCATAAAATCAATAAAAAAAAAAATTATTTTCATATACAGTTCATCTGATAAAGCTTATGGAGAAGTTGGAAAAAAAAGCTATAAAGAAGAAACATGTCTGAATTCTATATTTCCTTATGATGTTTCTAAATCATGTGCTGATCTTATATGTCAATCTTATTCAAAAACATATAATATGAAGATTGGTATATTGCGATGTGGAAATCTATATGGTCCAGGTGATTTTAACAAAAATAGATTAATAAATGGTTTTATAATTTCAATTATTAAAAATAAAATTTTTAAAATAAGATCAAATGGTAAATTAGTCAGAGATTATTTATATGTTGATGATGCTGTAAATGCTTATTATCTCACAATGCTTTCACTAATTAAAAAAAATGAAAATTTAAAAATATATAATGTTGGGTCTAAGCACAATATGAATGTTTTTCATATGATTAAAAAAATATCTAAACTAAATAAAAATACAAAAATAAAAATAAAAATTTTGAATTCATCAAAAAACGAAATTTCTAAACAAAAACTAAATTTTGATAAAATTTCAAGTGAATTAAAATGGAAACAAAAAACTAATTTATATGTTGGTTTAAAAAAAACATTTGAATGGTACAAAAACAACATTAAATTTTTTAAAGATTACTGAGCCAGCTATAGAAATAGTTATTCGAGATTTATATAAATGAAAAATTTGGTTTTAGGATCAGCTTGTTGGAGTAAAAAAGACAACTCCTATAATTTTATCAAATCTCTCAGACGTTGTTATTCAGATGATATTTTTTTAATTGTTAATAAAAATCTAGATTCAGAGGCTAATAAATTTTTTGATAAATATAAAGTAAATAGAATAATTACCAAAATCGAAGGTAAGAAAATTCAAAAAGAAAGATTTAGGATTTTTCTTGATTTTTTAACAGATAATACTTTTGATAGAGTACTTATATCAGATACAAGAGATGTTGTTTTCCAGAAGAATCCTTTTCAAAATAATACATATGATAAATTAAATTTTTTTTTTGAGGATAATATAATTGAAAAATGTGTGCATAATTCAAGGTGGATAAAAAAGATTTATGGAAAAAAAATATATGAGGAAATAAAACATAACTGGATATCATGTAGTGGGACTACTTTTGGAAACAGTGATGAAATAATTAAATATTTAAATCGTATGGTTTATCATATGGATAACTATAAATATTTTTCTTTTTTTAGATTTCCTCATGATCAAGGTTGGCATAATTTCATAATACATAAGGAGAGTTTTCTTAAATTTAAAAAATTTTTCAATCGAGATGGACTGATTGCAACTTTATCTCAGTCAAATACTGATGATTTTATTTTTTCTGATTTTTTAAAAACTAAAGATGGCAAAACATATGATATTATACATCAATACGACAGAACAAATTTTTTTAATTTAATGCCCGATATATTAAAAAATTTAGTAAAGTAATATCTATTTATAAATATTTATTTAGTATTTTTAAACATGCTGATATTGAAAGTTGTAAAATTCTCTTTTTAATAAATGAATAATATTCTAATATTTATGCCAAATATAGAAAATGGGGGTATAGAAAAAAATTTAATCCTTTTGTCGTCTTATTTATCAAACAAATCGAATATCACTGTGGTTTGTTCTGAAATATCAGAAAATATTAAAAAAAGTTTAGATGGAAAAATTAAGCTTTTTATTGCTAAACAATATTTCAAAACCTCATATATTCCAAAAAGAATTCTAAATACAGTAAATGCTTTTTTTGGAGTAATTTTAAACAGGAAAAAGATAGTAAATAATGAAACAATTATTTTATCATTACAAAATCACCCATTTCCAATAATATTATCCAAAATTCTAAATAAAAAAATTATAATAAGAATAGCAAACCATCCTTATACTTCATTAAAATACTTTAATAGTAAAATAAGTTTTCTAATTAAAATTTTTATTAAAATATTTTTTTATAAGTTAGCAGATGGTATAATTTGTAATTCAGACTCAAGTAGAGATTATTTAAAAAAATATATAAAAAGAAAATCTATTGTAACTATTTTAAATCCAATAAATTTAAAAAGAGAATTTTCTTTTAATCGAAAAAGAAAAAATCTTGTTTCAGTGGGAAGATTAGAGAACCAGAAAAATATGGGTGGAATAATTTTAGCTCTAAAAAAAGTTATCAATTATTTTCCTTCAATTAAGTTAATAATTATAGGAAGTGGATCAGAAAAAAAAAAACTAGAAAAATTAGTTAATGACAATAATCTGAATGAACATGTAATTTTTAAAGGATATGTAAATCCATTAGATGATTTATTATCTTGTAAAATTTTAATATTAAATTCTTTTTTTGAGGGTTTACCCAATATTTTAATAGAAGGTCTTTCTTGTAAAATACCTATTATTTCAACAAATTGTGAAAGTGGACCAAAAGAAATCTTAGAAAATGAAAAATATGGCTCCCTAGTAGAAGTAAATAATCACGAAGAGCTTTCAAATAAAATTCTAGACGTTTTAAATAATTATGATGAAGCAATCATCAAAGCTGAAAATGGCTTTAAGAGTTTGGATAGATTTGAATATTCTAATCAATTAAGAAAAGTAGAGGATTATATTTTTAGTTTTAAAAATTAAACTTTGTTAGCTGTAAAAAAATAACCTATAGGATAATGAATAACATAGCCTTTATTTACAAAAAAAAATAATTTATCCAATAATAAGCTAAGAGTAATAAGAAAAATATTTAATAGAGGTATTTTTTTTGTGTAATCAAAAATGAAAGAATAAAAATTAGAAAACACCCCATATCCCATTGGTTTAATCATTATATTTTTAAAACCAAAAGTTTCCAACTCCTCAAATATTAACTGGCTTGAAAATCTAAAATAATCGTTTGGGCTATGATGTATTTTAAACATATAAGGTACAGATCCGATTAGTAGTCCATTTTGATTTAAAGAAACTTTACATAAATTAATCACATTTTTATAGTTTTTAATATGCTCCAAAATATTCATAATGCATACAACATTATATTTTTGACTTAAGTCAGCATCTATTTCTAAATCAACTTTTATAGTATTTTCATCTTTTGGAAACTTGTCGGCGTATTGGATTTCATATTTTCCATTAAAAAAATTACTTATATTATGAGAAAAATTATTTCCTCCTAGATCAAGTATTTTACCTTCAATATTTAAATTAGAAGCTTCATAAATTTGTAATATTCTTAAAAAACTATAATTACGAAATGTGTATTTTATGCTAAAGAATAAAAAATTTATAAATGAAAACATTAGATAGAAATGAATTCGTAGCAAGAAAATTAGGTAAACTCAACAAACAAATTATATTAGATGTAGGTTGCAGGGATCAGTCTTTCAAAAAGTATTTAGAAGGTGATTTTGAATACTTGGGAATTGATTTCGATCCTGAAATTCAAAATACAGAATTTATTAATTGTAATCTTGAAAATGGATTACCAAAAAATCTGGGAAAAATTAATATAATTAATGCACTTGATGTGCTTGAGCATGTTGAAAATATTCATGAATTATATAAGTCTTTTTTCGAGGTTGCTGATAATAAAATCACTATAGCATTACCAAATATGTCCTACTATGGTTTTAGATTAAGATTTTTTTTCATGGGCACAATAAGTGGAAAATATATTTTTCATTCAAAAAAAGTTATTGATAGGCATCGTTGGTTTCCTACATATTACGAAAATATTAAATTTATTGAGGAAAATACACCTAAAAACTGGAAAGTAAAACATTTCAATTTTATTTTTCAAAGAAAAAGAAACTTTATACTGTATTTTTTAGAATTTATTTTATCAAAAATGTTTCCTAAAGTTTTTGCTTATGAAAATATTTTTATAATTGAAAAAACTAATTAATTATATCATTAATTTTTTTTGAAAAATTATACATAGAATACTTTTTGACTAATTTTTTCATATTTAATTTAATATTAAATTCTTTCTCAATATTATTTTCTAGTATTTTTAGAATTATCTCCTTAAGATTTTCATGATCATTCATTCTAAACTTAATTGAATTTTCTTTATCTTTTAAAATTTCTTTAGGACCATTAGGACAATCACTAGAAATAATTATCTTATTTAAATAGCCAGCCTCTAAAATAGCGTGACCAGGTTCTTCCCATAAAGAACTAGATATATAATAATTTGATTTTCTCAAATATGGGTATGGGTTTTTTTTAAAACCTAGCAAGAATATATTTTCAATATTATATTTTTTAATTTCATTTTTTAGAAAGTTGTGCTCTTCACCAGATCCTATTATCAATATATTAAATTTTGAGTGAAGATTTCTGGGAATTAGATTTACTGCATTGATAATATTTATAAAGTTTTTTTGTTTTGTTAATCTTCCAACTGCAATGAAAGTAATTTTATTGAAATATTTCTTATCATTTTCATCAATCATTTTATTTGATAAGATTCTTATATTTCTATTTATAATTGGGTTTTCAACCTTAAATATATTTCCTTTAAAATTTATATTTTCTAATATCTTTTTTTTCGTAAGTTCTGTCATTGTAAAAATATAATCCGCCTTATTGTAAAAAATTTTCCACAAAATTCTTCTCAAAAAATTAAATTTGGGTAATCCTTGAATGCTATTAATTATTTTTACTCTAGGATAAATAATTTTTAAAATATTAGGTAAATAGCCAACCAAATTACAGTATAATATTTCTGGATTATATTTTTTATAAAATAATATTAATTTATAAAGAGATATTATTGTAAATAAATAAATAATAATTTTAGAAATTAATCCAGTCTGTGGCCAATTCCTAAATTTAAATATATTTAAAGTTTTATAATTTTTATTGTTTTGTAAATAATCAAATTCACCAAAAACATTAATTAGATAAATATCTAAATTGGAATATTTTTTTAGTGACTCAGCTGATTTTTCAACAGCTTTTATAGTTCCAACATGACTTAATATAGGAGACCAAAAAAAAATTTTTTTATTTAAATTCATAAAAAATAATCTATCAATATTTTAAGTAATCTTATAAAAATAACAAATTTTTTATATGAAAAATACACTAGCTATCATAGTTTTAACATGGAATGATTACAATAATACAGTTGAATGTATTAAATCTATATCACCACATTTGGACAAAAAAACCAAACTATTTTTAATTGACAATAATAGTAATTTTAAAATTTATAAAAAATTATTAAGATGGATTAGTAAAAATTTTAAAAAAAATTATCTAAATTTAAATTTAAAAAAAAATATTAAAAAAAATTTAGTTAAAATTGACCAAAATATTTTTTCTTTTCAGAACAATAAAAATTTAGGGTGTGGTCTTGGTCATAATATTGGATATAAAATTGCATTGAATAATAATTTTAAATTCATTGCAAGAATTGATAACGACATGGTGATAAAAAATAAATTATTTTTTAAAAAAATTTTAAAAAGTTTTAATAATTCAAGAGTTCAGTGTGTGAGTCCAAAAATAATGTATTTCAATCAACCTAATAATATTTGGTGGAGAGGGACATCTATAGGAAATAGTTTAAAATTTCAAACTCATATGAGAGATTATAAATATGGGGAAATAGATAATGAAAAGATCAGAGGTGTTATCAATACAGATGCAGTTGCAGGATGTGCATCAGTAATGCGAGGTTCTGCACTAAAAAAAAGTGGGCTATCAGATCCTGATTTTTTCTATGGACCTGAAGATGTTGAATTTTCTCGAAGAATAAAAAATAAAACTAAAGGTTTATTGAAAGTGGACTTAAACTTAAAAATTTATCATAAAGTTACTCAAAGCTTTAGATCAAATTCTTTCAGAAGAATATATTTTGAATACAAATATAGACTTTTGCTTATAAAAAAAATTGGAAATATTTATGATAAATTATTTGGATATTCTGTGAGTATAATAAAATATATCGTTTATTGTATGTTTTTTTTAAGTAATAAACATAACAATAAAATAGAACCCGTCGGTAAAGCATTAATTGATTATTTTATTTTTAATAGATTGGGCAAATTTGATAGGAAACAAAACAATAAATAATTAAATTTATATTTTAAATATTTTACCATTCATGTTTTTTTTTGAATTAATAATTAAATTGAAAAATTTAAAGTAATTTTTTGGATGAAAAAATTTTGATGTTTGTTTTTTTCTTAAAAATTTTTTTGGGTTATTTAATTTAATTTTTTCCCAATAACTATTTTTAAATAATAAGGGCCCTGGCAGTATTAAACATGTTTCAAAATTAATTGATTTAAAAAATTTTTTTTGTGTTTTGTAGTAAGCTAATTGGGCAGTTTTGGCAACAACATATGAGGGTTTTGCTTTTAAATGTTTCACAGAGTCTGAGCAAATAGATATAATTTTAATTTTTTTCCCCGAATAGTTTTTTACCAACATATTGTTAAATTTTGTTTGAAAATATAAATTTATAAATAACAAACGTTTTAATTTTGATTGTCTTATCTGATATTCTGTTTCATTGAAGGAGTCCCCTATAGCATAAATTACATAATCAATATTTTTAATTTTTTGAATTAAGTGATTTAAATTTTTATTTTTCAAAATATCAAATTTTATAAACTTGATTTTTTTTTTATTTTTTTTATTTTTTTTTTTCCCTATACAATAACAAATAAATTTTTTTTTAATTAGATGATCTGCAATATAACTCCCAAAACCTGAAGTACCTCCAAATATTAGAACATTTTTATTCATCTCTTTTTATTTAAACTATATTAATTAATAAAAAAATTATTTTTTTTTATAAAACTTTTAGAAATTGTTCCTTTCCCTTCATAACAGGGTATTTTTTTATTAATTATTTTCTCTCTTGCCTTAACTTTTTTTTTATTTTTGAGGTTTTTTAACATGTCAAAACATCCATTTAAAATATCATTGCTAGTATTATTTAATACTTTGTAAGATGAATTAGGAAAAGAAAATAAAATATTTTTATTTAAAATTTCATTTAAAGTTAGTTTTTTATTTTTTTTTGAAATAATTTTAGGAATTGTAATATCATTATTATTGTAAGGAATTATGTTACCAAATGGAAATAGATTTGTAATTAAGCATGGAACTTTAAAAGCTTGACATAAATTTTTTGGACCAAAATTAGTTGTTATAAAAAAATAACTTGATTTAAGAATAAAAATTTCCATTTGATTTTGTATACTTCCAAAATTTAAATCCTCAATAAATAAAATTTTTTTTCTTAAATAATTAGAAAATATTTTTTTTGGTAAAAATGATATGATTATATAATTTTTCTTTACAAGATAATTTAGACATTTAAAATATGTTTTAACTTCAACGTTCCTGTGAGATTTAAAATCACTATAGAAATCTCCAAGCCTTAAATTGATAGTTATAATTTTTCTTTTTCTGTTTTTATTTATTTTTTCAAAAAGAATTTTGTTGTATCTTTTTTCTTCATTTTTATTAAAAAATTTAAAAGTATTTTTTTTTTTATTTAATTTATATGTTATTGAATTTCTTGAGTGCTCATCTAAATTTAAAATATCTTCCGATGAATACTTTGAGTGAAAAAACGGAAACAAAATTAAACATAAAATCAAGTTTTCTACCACGATTAAATTTCTCTTCACAAACAAACTAATAGTAACATTAGATGCTTGTCCGCGAGGAAGGTATAAAATAAATTTTTTACTTTTTCCTTCGAGATTTTGTTTTAATTTTAGAAAATATGAATGTTGAATAAATGTTCCAAATTGCCAATAATTAATTCTCACAAATCTTAAATTTGTAAAAGATACGATTAAAATTAAAGGAGCATAAAGTATTTTCACTAAATCAATTAAAATATGCTTAAATAAATTTAAAAGGTAAAAAAAAGAAATTTTTTCCAATTTAATAAAAGATATGGATATTAATTTTACTCTTGATACATAACCAAAAGGTCTGACTGGTTCTTTAGTTCTTATATCAACATCTATTGGATTTAAAGGCTTAATTATAGAGTTTAGAATTTTTTTTAACATTTAAAATTTTAATGACAATGTAAGTAATTAAAATAAAATTATATATAAGATACTTAAATATTTTTAATAGAAATTAAATTTTCTTTCAATTATAAATAATTCAATTTAATATTGACCTTAAACATATATAAGTATCAAAAAATTATAAATTTTCTATGTCAACAGAAAAAATAAAAAAAATACTCCAATCAAAAAAACGAAGTGGAAAAAAAATTGGTATGATTCATGGTGTATTCGATATTATTCACGCTGGCCACATATTTCATATAAATGATGCAAGTAAGAAAGTAGATTTTCTCATTGCATCAGTCACTGAGGATAGATTTATAAATAAAGCACCTGGAAAACCTTTTTTTAAATTTGAAAATAGAAAAGAAGTTCTTAATAATATTAAGGGTATAGATTTAGTAATTAAAAGTAGTTCAAAGACTGCAGATACAAACATCAAATTAATTAAACCTGACATTTATTTTAAAGGAATTGAATATAAAAAAGATGATATTACTGGAAATATTATTAAAGAAAAAAAATTAGTTGAAAAATTTGGTGGGGTTATAAAATATACAGAAGGAAAAGTTTTTTCTTCAAGTAAAATTATTAATGAAAAATTTAATTACTTAGATTCAGATGTAAAAAAATTTATTAAAAAAATAAATCTTATTAATTTTAAAAAAAAAATTTACACATTTAAAAAATTAAATAAAAAAATTCTTGTCATAGGTGATCCAATAATAGATATTTACAGATTTGTTGATCCATCTGGAAAATCAAATAAGGCATCTATTATTTCAACTCTCCTAAAATACAGTAAATATTATGGTGGGGGTGCGTTATTAGTCAGTAATTTTCTATCAGATTTTTGTGAAAGTATAGATTTATTAAATTTAGTCAGACCAAACACTATTAAAAAATTTTTAAACAAAAATATAAAATTAATTAATATAGATACAGTTGCGAAACCGATAAAAAAAATAAGATATATAGATAATTACTCGGGTGTAAAATTATTTCAAACAACAAATAATGAACAAACAAAACTAACAGATAAAAATAAAAAAATTTTATATAAGAAAACTTTAAATTTAATAAAAAAATATGATAAAATTTTTATATTTGATTTTGGTTATTTTTCTTTACCAAGTGAGATCCTGAGTCTAATAAATAAGCATAAATCTAAATTTATTATAAATTGTCAAAGTAATTCATACAATTTTGGATTTAATCTTGCCACTAAATATAATAAAGCAGATATTATTGCTATGGATGAAACTGAATTTAGGCTTTGTCTCCATGATAGAGATACTCCTTTAAAAAATTTAATTTTAAAAAGTAAAAAAATTTTTAGAAATTTTAAAAATGTAATTGTTACTAGTGGAAAAAATGGTTCTTATTTAATAAAAAATAACAAGATTATCTTTTGTCCATCAATATTTAAAAATTTAAAAGATACAACTGGAAGTGGAGATATTTTCCTATCGATGTATGGGATTATAAAAACTGCGATGAATTTTGATGACGAAGAAATTTTATTATTATCTCATTTAGCCGCAGGTTTGCATGGTAAATATTATGGAAATTTAATTCAATATAGTCAAAAAAAAATATTTAGAGTTGCTGAAAATATATTTAAATAATGAAATATTGTTTAGTAATAGGAAGTAATTCGTTCTCCGGAGCAAATTTTGTAAATTTTATCTTAAATAAAAAAATAAAAGTTATTGGAGTTTCTAGATCTAAAGAATTAAATAAAGTATTTTTACCTTATAAATATAGTTCACATATTAAAAATTTTAAGTTTTATAAAATTAATATTAATAAACACAAAGAATTAAAAAATCTTATTAAAATTATAAAAAGGAATAATATTAAACATATTATAAATTTTTCAAGTCAGGGAATGGTAGGTGAAAGTTGGATAACACCTCTAGATTGGTATCAAACAAATTCGTTTTCCCAAATAAAACTTTTTGAGTATTTAAAAAATTTAAATCTAAAAAGATACATGCATGTTACAACTCCAGAAGTATATGGAAATAATAGAGATATTTTATATGAAAATACCCCTTTTAATCCATCAACTCCTTATGCTATTTCAAGAAGCGCTAGTGATTTTCATTTAAAAGCTTTATATAAAAACTATAAATTTCCTGTAATTTTCTCAAGGGCTGCTAATGTTTATGGACCAGGTCAACAGTTATACAGAATTATACCTAAACTAATTATGTCTTGTAAAAAAAATATAAAAATTGATATTCATGGAGGTGGCCACTCAAAGAGATCTTTTGTTTATATTGATGATGTTAACGATGGCTATTACAAAATTTTTACAAAAGGTAAGTTAGGCAATGTTTATCACCTGTCATCTAAAAAATTTATTTCTATAAAAAATTTAAGTAAAAAAGTTATTAAATTATTTAATAAAAAAGAAAAAGATATTCTGAAATTAGAAAAAAAAGATAGGAAAGGAAAAGATTATGCATATTTTTTAAATTCTAATAAGATTAGGAGAGAATTAAAATGGAAAGATAAAATTGATCTTGATTTAGGTTTATTGAAAACTATTCAATGGAT
>MDTD01179532.1_pt1 | contig 18072 bp, 16 predicted proteins | sample 811221 | NCBI WGS metagenome assembly MDTD01 (sample SAMN05326646, study PRJNA326480) | marine metagenome | isolation source: seawater | place: Pacific Ocean: South West | collected 2011 | reverse complement strand
CAACTCAAAAAAGATGGAAAAAAATTAATTATAAAATATTTGATAAAGAATTGACTCAACAAAAAAATTTTTTTTTAAAAAATCAATTTAAAAATAAAGAATACGGAAAAAAACCAATTTTTGGACTGATGCCAGATTGGAATCCAGTTGAAATGATTGGTAATTTCCCAAGTCCATTATCTTATTCTCTTTATAGTGAATTGATTACAAACGAAAGTTGGGCAATAGCAAGAAAGGAAATGAAATATAAGATTGTAAAATCAAACCTAATGTTTTTATTTTCTGGAAGGCCATTTATAGATGCAAGATTAAGTTTTTATTCTTTACTTCCAGAAAAATTAAAAAAAACTCTAACTATCAAATTAGTTAATTTTTGGGTAAATTATCTTAAATCAAATCCATTTTTTCATGACAAAGTTGAATTTGAAGTTGTCGACAGTTGCTTTGATTTCTCATTAGAAAAAAAAGTTAAAACTCAATATAAATTTTTAAAATCTCAAGAAAAAAAATATTATATAGATTGTTTAAAAAAACATACTGAAAATATTATCAAAAATTATAAAAATGACTTTAATGATTATTTCTTTGATTTAAAAAAACTTGAGGAAAATAGGGTAAAATTAATTCAAAATATAGATTTAAATAATAAGAAGAATTTAAAAAAAAATATAGTTGAAACAATATCTGTACTAAAAAAACTTGGTATTATACCATTTTCTAAATTTGCTAGGCATGCATTTATAGGAAAAAAAATTCTTAATGATATTTTAAAAAAAAAATTAATTACAAATAAAGATTATAATAACTTATTGAAATCTTTATCAACAATTACATCTTTATATTCTAAGTTTATGAAAGATTCTAAAAAAGATAAAGCATTGAATAAAAAATTTAGAAATATGTTTTATCATCTAAGAGCAGGTACTTATGATATAGAAACAAAAAGATATATCACTGGTTTAAAAAAAAATGAATTACATAATATTGAATTGATATTAAATTTTGATGAAAATGTATCAAAAATATTAGCTAAAAATAAATTGAAAAAAATTAATAAATATTTTGCTAAACATAAATTTGATGTAGATGCATTAGATTTCATTAAATATTCTTTAATATCAATGAAATTGAGAGAAAATTCAAAATTTATATTTACAAGAACTTTAAGTGATTTATTAGAAATAATTTCTTTTTATGGAAGAAAATACGGTTTAAATAAAAAACAATTATCTAATCTTGAACTTAAACAAATAATTCATTTAGATAAATATTCCAAAGTTAAAAGAAAAAAATTATTATCAGCCAAAATTAAAAATGACAAATTAATCCAACTACCTTTTATAATTTCAAGTCCAGATGATATATTTGTGTGTTCAATTAGACATGTTAAACCAAATTTTATCACAGACAAAATTGTTAAATCGGAAATTATAGAGCTAAATAAAAAGAATATGCGCATCAACCTAAAAAACAAGTTAGTGTTAATTGAAAACGCAGATCCTGGTTACGATTGGATTTTTGGCTACAAAATTAAAGGCTTAATAACAAAACATGGAGGTGTTAATTCACATATGGCCATTAGGTGCCAAGAGTTAAATATTCCAGCAGTCATAGGAGTAGGAGAAAACAACTATCATTTGATCTCAAAAAGTAATAAAATTTCTCTAGACTGCAAAAACAGTAGAATAAATATACCAAATTAAATGTTTGTAGCCATTTCATCAAATGTAAAAAAACACTTTAAAAATTATTGTGACTTTTTGGACTATCATTGGCTAAATTTTTTTATTAAGAAAAAATATAAATTTTTGATTTTACCTAATTCATTATTAGCTACAAAATATCTCTTAGAAACAAATTCAAAAAAAATTAAATTGGTAATCCTTCCAGGAGGGAATGATATTAATGATAAAATTAATGTTGTAAAAAAAAGAAATAAAGTAGAAAAATCAATAATTAAATTTTCAATTAAAAATAAGATCCCCCTTCTAGGAGTTTGTCGAGGTATGCAATTGGTGAACATTTATTTTGGTGGGAATATAAGATTAAAAAAAAATCATATGAGAACTAATCATCTAGTTTTTTTTAATAAAAATTCAATTTTCAAAAAGAGAAAAAAAATCGTAAATAGCTTTCATAATTTCTGTATAGAAAAAAAAGATCTTGGTAGAAATTTAGAAATTATTGCAGAATGTAAAGATCAAACAATAGAATTTTTTAAACATAAAAAATACAAAATATATGGGGTTATGTGGCACCCTGAAAGATATAAAAATTACATTCAATTAGAAAATATAATTAATAGAATTAAATGAAAGTAATTATTCTTTGCGCAGGTTATGGTAGAAGAATTGGGCTTGAAAAACCAAAATGTTTATTAAAAATCAGAAATAAAACCTTACTCGACAGAACATTATCTTTATTGAAAAGAAACAAGATTAAGAAAAAAGATATAAAACTTGCTTTAGGTTTTAAGAGTGATTTAATTTTAAAACATACAAAAAGAAATTTTGATTATTTTATAAATAAGAAATTTAAAAAAACAAATATGGTTTATTCATTTTTTAAATGTTTGAATAAAACAAATTATAATAATAATATATTAGTCTTGTATGGTGATATTTTCTATTCAAATGAAATAATTAAAAAAATTATCAATGCAAAAGGCGGTATAGTAACTGCAGTAGATAAAAATTGGAAAAAAATGTGGAAAATAAAGAATGATTTAAAAGAAGATTTAGAAACTTTAAAAATAAAAAAAAATAGGATTATTAATTTGGGTAAAAAAACTAATTTTCATAAAAATATAGATGCAAGATTTATTGGTGCAACTAAATTTAGTGGTTATGTTTTAGAATTTTTTATTAAATTTTATTCAAAAAAAATTAATGAAATAAATAATTCTAAGTATTTAAGACTAGATATGACAAATTTATTAATGGAATTAATCAAAAAAGGTTTTGATCTAAAATATACGAATAATAAGGATTTATGGTTTGAGTTTGATAATCAGAAAGACGTACAGCTATTCAAAAAATATGCAGGACATAATTTCATCAAAAAATATAAATAAATTTAAAATTATTATTTTTTTAGTAATCAATTTTTTAGTTTAATTATGAAAGTTTGTTATATATTTCCCTCAGCTCTTCCCTCTAAAAATGCTAGTTCTTTACAAACAGCTAAAATGGCAGATGCTTTGAGTAATTTTTGCGATTTATCTATTTTTCTTCCTAATACTGGAATAAAAAATATTTCAGTCAAAAAATTTTATAATCTAAGCAATAAATTAAAAATTATAAGGTTAAAAAATTTTACAACATTTCCAATTGGGTTAAATCATTATCTTTTTTCTTTTATGTCGGTAATTAAATCATTTAGGTTGAAGCCTGATTTTTATATTACCAGAATGTTCATGGCGTCAGCTTTTTTGACTTTTTTTAAAAAGAAACATATTTTAGAAATTCATAATGACATGTATTTAGAGGGTAGAGTTGTAAGAACATTATTTAAATATTTAAATCTTTTTAACTCTAAATATGTATTGAAAATAGTTACAACAACCAACACTCTAAAAAAACATTATTCATTAAATTATAGAATTAAAAATGAAAAATTTATAATTCTTCCCAATGGATCAAGTTTCGTAAGAATTAAAGAAAGAATAAAAAAAAAAATTAAAAATGTTGGATATTTTGGATCATTAAATAAATCTAGAGGCCTTGATAGGATACTATTTCTTTCAAGAAAATTTAAAGATTTGAATTTTTTTGTATATGGGGGAGAAAAAAAAGATATACAAAAATTGAATCAAAAATATAGACAAAAAAATTTATTTTTTAATGAGTATGTAGATCAATTTAAAATTGAGAGTAAAATCAAAAAAATGGATTTACTATTGTTACCTTATACTGAAAAAATTACAGTTGCTGGTGATGTAGGGAATATGTTTGATTATACCTCACCATTAAAAATGTTTGATTATTTGGCTGCTGGAAAAATTATTATTAGTTCGGATATTCACGTTCTTAATGAAATACTTAAAGATAAATATAATTGTTTTTTTGTAAAAAATTATCTCAACAATTACGCATGGACATCAAAGTTCAATCAAGTTTTGTCATATAACAGTAAAAATTTTATCGTTTCATTAAATGCTTTAAAAGATTCAAAATTATATACCACTTCAGTTAGAGCAAAAAAAATTCTATCAATTTTTAAATATTAATTCTTTATATTTTCTAGAATGATCCTTCTTATGAAATCTATTTATAAAACTTTTTAAATTTTGAATTTTTCTTGAATTATTCTTATTCTTATAAAATTTTATTAATGACATTTTAAAACTATTAAAATCATTAGTTTTAAATAGATATCCATTTTTATTTTTGTTAAGTATTTCTTTAGGACCACTTTTACAATTAGAGCTTATTATTATTTTATTTAATGCACCACTTTCAATAAGAACATTTGGATAACCTTCATAAAATGAACTTAATATTAAACCATCTGAGTTACTGATATAAGGATAAGGATTATATTGATAATTCAAAATCTTTACATAGTCATTAAGCTCATATTTCTTTATCAAATTTTTCAAGAATTTTTCCAAATAACCATTACCTAAAATTAAAAGATTGAATTTATATTTACTCTCCATCTTGCTTAATGATTCAATTAAAAATTGATGGTTTTTGTTACTATCTAATCTCCCAATAGAAATAAAAGTTTTATTTCTTTTATTTTTGAAAAATCTAAAATTAATTTTTTTTTTAGAAAGTTTTTTTATTTCTTTTATATCTATTTCATTTCTGATTAAATTTGATTTAAGATTAAATTCTTTTCTGAGAACATTTTGAATTTCTTTTGAGTTAACAATTACACCATCAGCTTTTTTGTAAAAAAAATTTAAAAATATTTTTTTAAAGGAACTCTTTATAAAATTATCAGGATACGAATTAAATCTAATAAAAATTTTACAACCTATTATCTTTGCTGCAATTATTGCTACTATATTTCCTTGGAATGATAAGATCGGAACTTTTTCTTTATTTGTAAATATTACAAAAAAAAAACAAGCTATATGTTTTAGTTTTAAACTAAGAAAATCTAAATCAATTAAATTTAAATTATTCTTAAAATTAATATTTTTTTTTATCTTATTATTAGAACATGAAATTAAAGATATAATTACATTGTTTTTGTGAAGATTATTTGCTGTTGAAAAAAAATTTTTTTCATTTCCACCATTATTCACTGAAGGTAGGAACATTATTAATTTATTCATTAATATTTTTTAGTTTTAAGTATTTTTAAAATAAAACATTCTATGATTAATATCATTTGATTAAATTTACATAATAATTAAATTAGCACTTGTAAAGAGTATTATGAAAAAAAATATATATTATTGGTCACCAAGCCTTAATCCAGTTGGAACTATTAAATCAACTTTAAATTCAGCGATCGCACTTTCAAAATTCAATAAAAATTACAAAATCAATATCATTAATGTTTGTGGTGAATGGGATGGGTACGAAAATGTTTTCAAAGCTAACTCGGTAAACTTGATTAATCTATCATTTAGCTACATAAGATTTTTACCAAAAAATGGTTTTTTAAAAAGTAGATTATCTTATGTAATCATTATTTTTTTATCTTTTTTTCCACTTTTAAAATTACTTAAAAAAAATGGACCAGATATTTTAGTAATTCATTTACTAACATCTTTACCAATGTTTTTATTATATATTTTTAAATTTAGAGCAAAAATTATTTTAAGAATATCAGGTAATCCTAAATTGAATGTTGTTAGAAAATTTTTTTGGTCTTTAATTTCAAGAAAAATATTTAGGGTAACTTGTCCCTCAGAGGAACTAAAAAATAAACTTCATAGATTGGCTTTATTTTCTCAAGATAAAATCTTTTTTCTTCCAGATGCAATTATTGATATTGAAGATTATAAAAATAAAATAAAAGATAAAAATTTAGATTTGCCATTCAACAAAAATAAAAAAATAATTTTAGCTGTTGGAAGACTTACAAAACAAAAAAATTTTATCTACTTAATAAGTGAATTTCAAAAATTCTGTTTAAAAAATGATAATTTCGTTTTGATAATTTTAGGCGATGGGGAAGAAAAACAAAAACTCAATAATGAGATTATTAAATACAATTTATCAAATAGAATATTCCTTTTAGGACATGTGGATAATGTCTATAAATACATGAAAATTTCTGATGTTTTTGTATTAAGCTCGCTTTGGGAAGAGGTAGGGTTTGTAATAGTAGAGGCCGCATTAAGTAATTTATTTGTGATTTCAAGTAATTGCCCAAATGGACCAATTGAATTTTTAGACTCTGGTAAAAATGGAAAATTATTTATTTCAAATAAAAATGATGAATTATTGAGTTCACTTAATCAATTTGTAGTGGATGATGAAATTTTAAAAAAGAAAATTAAAGCTAAAAAGAGCTGTTTAAAATACACAAGATTTAGACACTATAAAAAATTTGAAAAGATTTTAGATTTTAATTAATTTTTCAATAGTTATCTTAATTTTTTATTAATTAAATTGATTAGAAAATTTGTTCCATAAGAAATATATAAACTTAAAGTCAATAATGTTGGCACAAAATATCTTGTGTATCCTACCCAACTTGAAACAGCAAATAGACTCAGACCAATTAAAAAAAATATGTGCGGTAAAATAATCTTTTGTCTAATACTTTGAACAAAACCTATTAAAACTAAAATATATATTATTAGGGTATATATTATTCTATATTTGATTGTTTCTTTATGTAATATACTTTTATAATAGTCTTTTCCTTTTATTCTATTAAATAAAATCTCTGTAGGATTAAGTAACATTGAATAAATTGAGGATTTTAATATTACTTCAAAGGCCCTCACTTTATTATCTATAATATAGTCCACAGCCTCTTTTTTTTGCCAATCATATAATACAAACCGGTCTTTTTCATTTTCTAATTCAAGTTTTTTTATTTTAATAAAATTTTCTTTTTTTAAATTTAAAATTTGATGAGCATCATTTTCACTTATTTTTTCTGTAGATCCCATAATTTTTGGTATTAAGTAAACATATAAATTATGTTTTGTTGAAGTTGGTAAAAAATAAAATATTCCAACTCTATTAAAATTCATAAAACCGAGAAACATGAAGACAAGTATATATGAAGTTAATAAGTAAATTATCTTAATAATTGGTTTTTTTGTTACTTTAAAAAAAATAACAAAAATAGGAATAACGATTATTAACATTGCGACTGATCTTTGTAAGTAACAAATACCTAACAGTAAGCCGAAAAAAAAATAGTTAATATTCTTTTTTGGTAAATCAATTAATATTGAAAAAATAATTAAAATTATAGAAAAAAAAATTGTTTCTCCAAATATAGTGTAATTAAATTGATTAATTGTTGGCTCAAATAAAAGAAAGAAAACACATATATTTACAACTTTTCTATCAATTCCGATTTTTAATAATTTAATATAAAATAGTATTACTGAAAAAAAATAAAAAATTAATTGAGTAAGAAAAAAATAATTTATTCCCTCTATATCAATTTTATTATTTTTATCAAAAAAATTTATATTAAATATTTTTCCTACAAAACCTAAATTTAATGAGGGAAGAAGATGATATTTGAATTCATTATCTTTTATAATTTTAAGATTTGTATCATTTTTGAATTTATAAGCCTCCTTCCACATTCTAACTTCAGGTGGAGACCTAAGAATCCCGTGATATGAACTACCATCATTATTTAAAAGATATTTTCCAAAAAAATTTGTTTGTATATTAAAATTTACTAAAGAAATTATAAAGCTTGATATTAAAAATATTAATAGTAGTTTATTTTCTCTGTATATTTTGAAAAATCTTAATTGCATATTTCTAATTTATTAATTGAGATATAAAATGAAAACAAGTTTAAACATTATTTGGACAGAAATTTTATTAAAAATTTTTAGATTTTAAGCAAAATGGAACTTGTTAGTGTTATTATTCCTTATTATAAAAAAAAAAAATATATCAAACTAACTTTAGACTCAGTTTTAAAACAATCGTACACTAAAATTGAAGTTATCATTATTTATGATGATAATTCAATGACAGATTTGAAGTTTATAAAGCAAATTATAAAAAAAGATAAAAGGGTACATATTATTCTAAACAAAAAAAACTTAGGTGCAGGAAAATCAAGAAACATTGGGATTGAGGCTGCTAAAGGGAAATACATATGTTTTATAGATGCTGACGATAAGTGGAAAAAAAATAAAATTAAAAAACAACTTTTATTCATGAAAACAAATAAATATTTAGTCTCCCATACTAATTATGAAATAGTTAACCAAAATGATGAAGTGATTGGTTATCGTGTTGCAAGAGATTTCTTTAAAGTAGAGACTTTGTTGAAATCTTGCGACATAGGCCTATCAACAGTGATGATTGAAAAAAAAGTTCTCACAAGAAATACTCGTTTTGCAGAATTTAAAACTAAAGAAGATTTTATATTATGGTTAAAAATATTAAAAAAAGGAAAACTAAATATATATGGATTAAGATTACCGTTGACACAGTGGAGAAAATTAAAAGACTCATTATCTTCCTCAAGTATTCAAAAATTAAAAGATGGTTTTAGAGTTTATAATTTATATATGAAATTTAATATAATTAAGTCGCTATATTTTCTGTTAATTTTAAGTTTTAATTTTTTAAAGAAATCGTTTTTAAAATGATAATATATTTATTAATTTATCTTATTTCTATTTTTTTTATAAATGAAACGTTTATAAAAAAAAAAAAATTACTTAATAATACAGGTTTTAATCACCAAACGCTTGTAAATGAATCAGTTCCATTGACCGGTGGAATATTTTTATTGATACCAGCATTTTATTTTTTTTTACCAAATCATCCATATTCAGCATGTGCGTATTTTTTGCTTTTTTTAATAGGTTTGTTATCAGATTTAAAAATTTTTGTTTCCGCTAAAAAAAGATTCCTTTCACAGTTATTAGTGACATTGTTGTTTGTAATCACTATAAAATTAGAGGTTACACCTACAAAAATAATTTTTTTTGATGAATTATTAAGTAACGTTTATTGGAGTTATATTTTTACTGTTTTTTGTTTAATGATACTAATAAATGGATCAAATTTTATTGATGGTTTAAATGGACTATTGTTAGGATATTTTGGTTTAATTATTTTAATACTTTTTCAACAAGAGCTACTACACTTAACTGATTTTTCTGAAAAAAAACTTTTTTATTTTATTTATGTAATTTTTTTCGTTTTAATTTTAAATTTTTTCAATAAACTTTTTTTAGGTGATGGTGGTGCATACTCATTAAGTTTTTTAATAGGTCTATTATTAATTAAAATTTATAATTTTAACCAAAATGTATCCCCTTATTTTATAATTTTATTACTATGGTACCCTTGTTTTGAAAATTTATTTTCAATTGTAAGAAAAATTATGATCAAAGCAAATCCTCTTGATCCAGACACAGGACATATTCATCAAAAATTATTTATCGTATTTAAGAAAAGATTTAATATGAATAATTTCAAATCTAATACCTTGTCTAGTATTTTGATATTAATGACTAATTTTGTAATTTTCTTTATTGCGTCTTTTGAGATATCGCACACATTTTTTCAAATTTGTTTGTTAGGCCTCAGCGTTCTATTGTATTTAATTGTTTATAAATTATTAGATAAATTAAACAAATTTTAATTTTCTAGTTTTTAAAAAATAATTTGATCATTCCAAAAAGAATTTTTAATCCATCTTTAAATGCATTAACCTTTTTTTTTCCACCAATTCTAGCCCTTTCATTAGATTTTGATGTATTTAAGATAAATTTATTTTGTTTAGCTTTTATTGGTAATTCAACGCAAAAAACAAAATCTTTAGATTGTAAATTTAATTTTTTTACTTTTTCAGTTTTACCAATTACATAAGTATATAGAATATCGGTAATGTTTAATTTAAAAAATATTTTACCTAAAGTTGTAAAAAAAAAATTTCCAATTAAAGTTATAAATGTATCATCTTCACTCGAACAATTTTTTTCGTATCTGCTTGCAAAAACTAAATCTGAATTATTTTGTTTTAAAATATTCAGCATATTTGTGATTTCTATTGGATTAAAAGATCCATCAGCATTAAAAATACAAAATAATTCACTATTTATATAATTTATTCCATGAATTAAAGCATCTCCATAACCAAAATTCTTTTGATATAAAATTTCACAATTTTTATCTTTAATAGTCTCAATAGTTTCATAATCCTCTTTTTCTAGAACTACTATTATCTTAAAGTCATAAGGTTTTAGTTCGTCAAGTACTTTTGAGAGAGATTCTTTCTCTTTTTTAGCTGGTATAATTAAAGTTAAATTATTCATTTAAGTTTTATACATTAGTTGTTAAAAAATAAAATCAAATTAGATTATAATAATATAATTTTTTAAATGACTAATTCAAACTTTGTAACATTTCTACTTGCTTACTTATTTATAACATTGTCTGTTTTAGGATATGGTTTAATTATTGAAAAAATATACTTAAAAAGAAATGTTGGAAAAAACTTAGGATTTACAGGACTAGTTGGAATATTTATTTTAATAATTTATTCTTATATATCTCACTATTTTACTGCTCATACCATTACCCATAATTTTATTATTTTATTTTTAGGTTTAATCTTTTTTATTTTTTTTTTTAAAAAGATAGAAAATAAAACATTCTTAATTATATTATTTTTACTTTTATTTATTTCATTCATTTCTTTATTGATTCATAAAAATCATGATGATTTTCATTATTATCATTTTCCATATAGTTATTATTTAACTCAATTCCCTGTTTTTTTTGGTGTAGGTCAATTCAATCATGGTTTTAGGACACCTTCATCAATTTTTTATTTGAATTCATTGTTTTACTTACCCTTTGTAAAATATTTTACCTTCAATATTTCTGCGGTACTTTTTCTAATTTTTTCAAATTTAATATTATTGTTTGAAATTATTCAGAGATTTAAAAATAAAAACGTAAATTACATTTCTTATTTGTGTTTGTTGTTTTTTATTTTTATAAATATTTTTTTTTATAGAATTCAAGAGCATGGTGCTGATAGATCAGCTCAAATTTTAGTTTTAATATTATTTTTATACCTAATATTATTTATTAATTTTGAAAAAGGATTTGAAAAAAACATAAGTAAAATGTTTGTCATATCAGGTCTAATTATATCCTTAAAAGCATTATATTTATTATATTTAGCTCTCTCTATTCCTATAATTTATATTTTGTTTAAAGAAAAAAAATTTTTCTTATTTTCAAAAATTTTTAAGAATAAATTTTTTTGGTTATTTTTAATATTATTAGCAAACATTTTAATTGTTTATTTCATAAATACTGGTTGTTTAGTTTACCCCGCACAAGTAACTTGTTTTGATAATTTTAGTTGGTCATTGGGTTCCGCTGAAGCTATTAAAATGAATATTCATTATGAAGCTTGGTCAAAAGGTGGAAAAAATCCGATCTTTAATGTTGAAAATCCAACCGAACATATAAAAAATTTTAATTGGTTACCTCTATGGATAAATATTTATTTTTTTAATAAAGTTTCCGATTTTATATTAGGTTTGATCGTAATTATGATCGTAACAACAATAGTTTTTTTTAAAAAAAATAAAACTTTATCAAATATAAATGTGAATAATTACTTAATAATTGGAACAATTTTTTTATTTTTATTTGAATGGTTCTATAATCATCCATCCTTAAGATATGGTGGATATTGCTTGATTGTAATTTTAGTTTTTTTCCAATTTTCAATATTTTTAAGTAAGTATGATAATTCATTAGAAGAAAAAAAAATAAAGTTTATTTTTATAATTTGTTTAGTACTCTTAATTTTTGTAGGGAGAAATTTTTTAAGAATTAATGATGAAATGAAAAAATATTCATTTAAACCAATTTCAGAGACTTATTATAAGGTAGAAAAAATTCACTTAAGAATTGATAAAAGATTTACAGAATTAATGAATAATAAAATAAAATGTGAAAATAAAGAAACAGATTGTAATCTAGATTTAAAGCCCGAAATGAAAAAAGTTTTTAAAAACAGATACATATTTATAAAAGAATGATCAAATTTTTTACTCTAAAAATTTTAAAGTATTTTGATTTATATTATCAAATTAAACTTTTTAATTTTTTAAAAAAAAAAAATTTAACTAATTTTGATATTTTTTTTGATATTGGAGCACATTATGGTGAATCAATAATTTTGTTTTCAAAGAATTTTAATATAAAAAGAATATTTTCTTTTGAACCAAGCCCAATTAATTTTAAGAAATTGTTAAAAAATAAAGAAAATATTCAATCACGATTTAAAAAATTAGAATTAAATTTAGAAAATTATGCTCTAGGCACAGATACAAAAACAATATTAATGAATCAGCTTTCAGAGAGCTCGTCATCAACTATCAATAAAATTGATAGTAGTTCTAAATATTTTAAAAAAAAAAATTTTTTTCTAAATTTAATGAGTAGTACAAATTTTATGGAAAAAGTTCAAATCAACCAAATTAAATTGTCTGATTATTTAGAAGAAAAAAAAATTTCTAAAATTGATTTTATGAAAATAGATACTGAAGGTTATGAATTAAATGTGTTATTAGGTTTAGGAAAATATCTTCAAAAAGTATCTTTAATCATGTTTGAACATCATTTTCATGATATGATAGTAAAGAATTATTCTTTTGGAGAAATCCATAATTTACTTAAAAAAAATCACTTTGAACAAATTTATAAGTATAAAATGCCCTTTAGGAAAACCTTCGAATATGTTTATAAAAAAATTGATTAATGGATAATTGAAATAAACAACTATTATGATTAATGTTAACTAATTAAAATGAAAAAAAAAAATGCTTTAATATTCGGCATAACTGGCCAAGATGGATCTTATCTTGCAGAACTTTTATTAAAGAAAAAGTACATAGTGCATGGAGTAAAAAGGAGATCTTCTAGTATTAATACGTCACGTGTTGATCATATATATCAAGATCCACACGAAAAAAATTATAAATTTAGACTTCATTATGGTGACGTGACTGACTCTCTATCAGTTTCTAATATTATAAAAAAAATAAAGCCTGATGAAATTTATAATTTAGCAGCACAATCACATGTAGCTGTTTCTTTTGAGGTGCCAGAGTATACTGCAAATGCTGATGCATTAGGTGCGTTAAGAATATTAGAAGCTATTAAATTTCATAAACTTGAAAAAAAAACAAAATTTTATCAAGCAGGCACTTCAGAAATGTATGGACGCGTTCAAAGTATTCCACAAAATGAAAAAACAAATTTTTATCCATTGAGCCCTTATGGTGTCGCCAAATTATATGCCCATTGGATAACAAAAAATTATAGAGAAGCTTACAATATTTATGCTTGTAATGGCATATTATTTAATCACGAAAGTCCCAGAAGAGGTGAAACTTTTGTAACAAAGAAAATAATTTCAGCGTTATGTAAAATTAAAGAGGGTAAACAAAAAAAATTATTTTTAGGTAATTTAAATGCAAAAAGAGACTGGGGTCATGCTAGAGATTATTGTTTAGCTATGTGGAAGATTCTTCAACAAAAAAAACCAGATGATTATGTAATTGCTACAGGTGTTCAATATTCTATTAAACAATTCATTGATCTTACTGCTAAAAAATTAAAAATGAAAATAACTTGGAAAGGTACTGGGCTTAAAGAAAAAGGATTTAATGAGAAAGGAGTTGCCATCATAGAATGTGATAAATCATATTTGAGACCTTTAGATGTAAACACTTTAATTGGAGATGCAAAAAAAGCCAGAAGAAAACTTAAATGGAAGCCAATAGAAAATATAAATACTTTAATAGATGAAATGATAAATTCTGAATATCAACTTTTAAATGATAATATCTAAGAAAAGTAAAGTCTATTTAGCTGGTCATAGGGGTATGGTCGGCTCTGCAATTTACAAAAAACTTATAGCCAAAGGTTATAAAAATATAATCACTCAAACTAGAAAAAAATTGAATTTATTGGATCAGAATAAAACTTTCAAATTTTTAAAAAAACACAAACCTCATTTAGTCATTATAGCAGCAGCAAAAGTTGGTGGTATCATTTCTAATATAAGATCAAAAGATAAATTTCTTTATGAAAATGTTCAAATACAAAACAATTTGATTCATGGTTCTTTTACGTCTGGAGTAAAAAATTTAATTTTACTAGGATCAAGTTGTATTTACCCAAAAAATTGCAAACAGCCAATGAAAGAAGAATACTTGTTAAGTGGTCCCCTAGAAGAAACGAATGATGGATATTCAATCGCTAAAATTGCAGGTTTAAAAATGTGCGAATATTACAGTAATAAGTATAAGTTAAATTATAAAAGCTTCATGCCACCAAATTTATATGGCCCTAATGATAATTATGATTTGTTAGAATCTCATTTTTATCCAGCTCTGATTAATAAAATTTATCAGGCTAAAAAAAATAAAGAAAAGGAATTAATCATTTGGGGAAGTGGTAAAGCAAGAAGAGAATTAATGTTCGTAGAAGATTTTGCTGATGCCTTAGTTTTTTTTATGAATAAAAAGATTAAACAATCTTTTTTGAATATTGGAATTGGTAAAGATTTTTCTATTAAATGGTATGCAAATTTTTTAATGAAAAAAATGAATGTCAAATTAAAGATCAAATATGATAAATCAAAACCGGATGGTATGCCTAAAAAGTGCTTAGATATAAGCTTAGCAAAAAAATATGGATGGAAACCAAAAAGTAATTTTGATTTAGCATTTGAAAAAACTTATAACGATTTTTTAAAAAAAAATAAAAGATGAATTCAAAAAAAAAATTTTTATTTAAAGTTCTTTTACCTAAAAAACGTAATTACTTTTATCCATTGTTAGATAATGGATTAAGTAAAGAAGATTTAAAAGCGGGTATCAATGTTTTGAAGTCTGGAAGAATTACAATGGGGAATAAAACTCAATTATTTGAAAAGAATTTTTCAAAAAAATTGAATTCAAAATACGCTTTAATGGTTAATTCTGGTTCATCAGCCAATTTGCTTGCTGTATTTGCATCATGTAACCCATTGAGAAAGAATAGATTTAAACAAGGTGATCATGCCTTAATTCAAGCATTATGTTGGCCAACCTCTCTTTGGCCTTTAGTTCAAGCAGGATTAAAGATAAATTTTGTGGACATAAATCCTAGTTCATTAAATGTTAATGCAGAAGATATTATAAAAAAAACTACAAAAAAAACTAAAGTTATTTTAATAATAAATGTCTTGGGACTTTCTCCTGACATTAAAAAAATAAGGAATTTTTGTAAAAAGAAAAAAATAATCTTAATTGAGGACAATTGTGAGTCTTTAGGAGCTAAATTTGAGAGACAATATTTAGGAACTTATGGAGATTTTGGTACTTTTTCTTTTTTTTATTCACATCAAATTACTTCTGGCGAGGGAGGAATGATACTTTGTAAAAGTAAAGATGATTATGAAATTCTGAAATCTCTGAGATCTCATGGCTGGTCGAGAGAGGAAAAAATAACAAAAAAATATCCAAAATTAGATCCCAGATATATTTTCATCAACTCAGGTTTTAATCTAAGACCAACTGATATCCAAGCATCAATTGGCATAAGTCAATTTCAAAGATTAGAGAAATTTAAAAGAATTCGTTATGAAAATAGACAAAAAATAATTAAAAGCTTAAAAAATAATCCAAAGTGGAAAAACCAATTTAGATTTATTGATGTTCCTAAAAAAGTTTCACCAAGTTACATGGTATTCCCCATAATTTTGAACTCAATTTATAAAAAAAAGAAAATAAAATTTATTAATTATATTGAATCAAAAGGATTAGAAACAAGACCAATTATAAGTGGTTCTTTTACAAATCAACCTTCATCAAAGTTATTTAAATTAAATCCTAAAAATTTGAAGTTTGAAGGTGCAGAAAAAGTTCAAAGTTTGGGTTTTGTAATTGGACTACATACCAAAAGAATTGATCAAAAAAGAATTAATTTTATCACCAAAACTTTACTTGGAATTGATAATATTTAGATATTTTGAAAAAAAATATTTAAGAATTTTAAAACCGTCTTTAAATGCTTTAACTTTTTTTTTATCAGCAAATCTTTTCCTTTCTATACATGGAAAGGTTGAATATTTCAGTTTAAATAATTTTGCTTTGAATGGAATTTCAATACAAAGACAATAATCATTAGAGTCAAGTTTCATATTTTTAAAACATTCTGTTTTTGCAAATATATAAGTGAACAATAAATCTGAAATATTTAAATTCATTAAAAAATTTCCAAGAAACGTGAAACCATAATTTCCTATTCTAGTAATTAAATCGTCATCAAAACTATGTGCGTTCTTTTCATATCTAGAGCCAAATATTAAATCTAAATTATTTGACTTTAGTTTTTCTAACATGCGCTCTACATAAATCGGGTCAGTTGATCCATCAGCATAAAATATACATGAATATTTTGTTTTACAGTGATTAATACCTTCTATAATTGCATTTCCATAACCTTTTTGAGTTTGAAACAAAATTTCACAATCGTAGTTTTTTATCGACTCATATGTGTGAGTATCACTTTCATGTATAATTATAATTATTTTAAAAAGTAAATTTTTTTTTTTTATCTCATCTAATACTATTGGAAGTGCATTAGGCTCTTCTTTTGCTGGTATTATTAATGTTATATTTTCCATTTAGAATTATTTTTACAGTAGTATTACAAATATGTTTCAACTTATAATTTATTTATAATAATATCCACAATTAATAATGTTGTAAAAACTATTTTTAATATGTTAAGAAGCATTTGATTCAGTAAAAACAAAATTAATTTTAAAACATAATTTTAAAATAGTTGTATACTCAATGAAAAATATATTAATTGTTACTGGTGGTGCTGGTTTTGTAGGGTTTAATTTAATTAAACATTTATTAAAAAAGACTAATCTAAAAATAATTAGTTTAGACAATTACTCATCTGGTTCTAAAAAAAACCACATTAAAAATAAAAGAGTAAGTTATATTAACTGTCATACTAAGGACATAAGTAAAATTTGTTACAAATATAGAAAAAAGATTAAAACAATTTTCCATTTTGGAGAGTTTGCAAGAATTTACCAAAGCTTTTTGCAAATGAATAGGTGTATTCAATCGAATACAATTGGTACTAATGCTGTTTTTGATTTTTGTTTAAAATACAAGATAAGACTAATCTATTCTGCAACTTCAGCTTCATTAGGAAATAGGGGTGAAGATAAAAATTTATCTCCTTATGCTTTTACAAAAGCCAAAAATATTGAATTTTTAGAAAATTTGAAGAGATGGTTTAATTTTAAGTATGATGTAATTTTTTTTTATAATGTTTATGGACCTCGACAAATTTGCACAGGAAACATGGCTACGGTAATTGGTATATTTGAGAATTGTTACATAAAAAAAAGACCACTTCCCGTAGTGAGGCCTGGCTCACAATCAAGAAGATTTACTCATATTCAAGATACGATTGAAATTTGCTACAAGGCATGGAAAAATAATCAGTCAAGATACTATAGTATCTCTAATAAAAAGAGTTTTACCATTTTAGAAGTTGCAAAATTATTCAATTCAAAAATCAAATTTTTACCTCCTAGGAAGGGAGAAAGATTTGCTTCAGCTTTATCAAGCATGAGTTTAACGAATAAAGTTTATAAAAGTTTTGGTAAAATAGATCTTAGAAAATATGTCTTAGATTTTTTAAAAAAACATGAAAAATAAGATATAATTTATAATAAATTAAAGTTTACAATATTTTAAAATTAGATATAACTTGCTCGCCGGTGATTATAGCGAAAGGGTCATACCCGATCCCATTCCGAACTCGGAAGTCAAGCCTTTCTGCGCCAATGGTACTTTGTCTTAAGACATGGGAGAGTAGGACTTTGCCAGGCTTAAAT
>MDTD01053720.1_pt1 | contig 18072 bp, 14 predicted proteins | sample 811221 | NCBI WGS metagenome assembly MDTD01 (sample SAMN05326646, study PRJNA326480) | marine metagenome | isolation source: seawater | place: Pacific Ocean: South West | collected 2011 | reverse complement strand
TGTCCCTGGTTTTTCCGGATAATAATAGTTGTACTTTTTCACTAGATTCGCCATTTTTTCTTGGAATTCTGGGAACTTATCCACATATCCTTGAAACTCTTCGGATGAAAGCTTATCCATCCGGTTAAAATGGTCTGCACGAAAGAGATATCCTTGTTGAACACGAATGCTTCCTTCCAACGGGATCCCCATTTCTCTCATTGCGAACAGTTCAGATGTTAGAGCCGGTGTCTCTGTTTCTTTATACGCACCTTTTACTTTTTCAAGTGATTCTTGTGCTACCTTAAGCATATCTTGATACTTCGACCAATTTGTGTATTTGTTATCTTCCTCATAGAGGGGTTTTTCATCAACGTATCCAGGATAATAATAGTTGTTCTTGACACGACCGGTTGGTCCCCCGATTTCTCCACAACAAGAATAACACAAGCCACACTGGGAAGAGAAACACGAAGCAGAACTTTTTAGTGAAAAGTCCATCTTTAATTTTTTAAATTACTTTGAATAAAAAAACTTCAAATTTAAATAATTATTATTATCATTATTATCATTATTATCATTATCATACTAATCATATTTTTTACAAAGAACGATAATATCCTTGAATTACTCTTGCTGCATCAACTTCTTGAATTGTAGGATAACGGGCTTCATACCATGGGAGTTCAGGTCCATCGGGGATAATGCTTGTATCTTCATAACGATCAACAACATTATATCTTTGAATCCAACGGGGAGGTCTAGTTTCATCTCTCATAGGTATTCCATCTGGTCCCAAACTAGGCCATGCCCTAAGACGAAATTGCCCCCTTCTATTCTCTACTCTATCAAATAATTCAGCGAGATTACGACGAGGACTTGGGCTAGGAGATGGGCTCCGATCCATCCTAACATCCCGACCCTGTACATCTTCTTCTTCTATTTCATGAAAGTCTTCTCCATAAAATTCACGGTCTTCCTGAAGAGAAGATTCAACAACTGTATTGGTAAATGAAGAAGCAACAAACTCTTCTTTTTCATCTTCTGGAAAATCAATGTAGTCAAATGTTTCAGCAATTGCATCCCCTGTTTCTGTGAAACCTTTAACATCTTTGATCTTTTCAATAACCCATTGAACTTTCACGAGCTTACCCACCATTTCTTTTTTTTCCTTTTTCAATTCAGAAATCTCTTGTTCAGCATCATCCACTTCGTATTGCATACATTTCCGTTCCATAATCATCATTTCCTTCAGTTCTTTAATCTCTTTCTTCTGTTTTTTGATCATTTCATTCTGAAACTTGATTCTTTCAAGATGACTATTATTATCCAATTGTTTATCAACTTCCTTCTGTATTAACCCCTTTAGATCGACGGCCTTCTTGGGTTTGGTGTAATGCCAAACCCAATTTTCTTCCTTGAGGACAGCTACATATTCTGAGTTCTCGTTGATCCAGGCTGTGAAAAGGGCATTTGGAGGTATATTGATCTTGTTGAGGATCCTTGAATCTATCGTTTTGGGATCAACAACTGTGGCGGGTTTCATTTCGCCTGGTTTTGTATAGACCCATACTTGTTGTCCTGGACATGGGAGATTCCTTCCCCACACCTCTTCATATGATTTGGGTTCGGTGTAATACCATTGCCATTTTTCATCTTTGACGACAGAAATATATTCATCTGGTCCGTACTTGCTGTCATCTGGCCACTCCCTCAGCCTGCGTTCTTCTAGCGCATCCGCCTTATTGAAACGAGCCGTGAAAAGTGCATGTGGAGGTATAGTGATACTGTGGAGAATCCTTGAATCTATCATTTTAGGGTCAAGTACTGTGGCGAGTTTCCTCTCAACGCCTGGTTCTGTATAGATCCAGACTTGTGCATCTGGACCTGGTAGATCTTTTTTGTTCTCTTTTTTTTCTGAATCTCTGAGTGATGCTCGGTGAATCCCATTTGACATCATTAGTGTTAGACTTATCTTCCTTTAGTTTATTACTTATCATTAAAAAAAGAATCAAATTTATAATTATGATAATTATGATTAATTGGTATTTACAAGGATTGATTTCCCATTAAGGACAAGTTCTACTTCATTACTAAGGAAAGTCCCTATCAGTGGAATCCCATCACTTTGTGATATCGTGGGAAGTATTTTCGTGTTGTTGTAAGTCCACTGATAATTATGTTTGCTATGAAGACTTGGTTTTAGTTTTCCTGTATGGAAGCCACCTGATAGAGGATAATTAGAATCTTGGTATGGAAGACACGTACCCTTCACTACCAGGAACCAATTCTTTCCAAATTGAATCGCACATTCAACTTCTGCTTCAGAAGGTACATATCGATCGTGAAACCATGAAGTATCAAATCTCGCAGTTCCACTTTCTCCAGGTTTTCGAGGAATCTCACCTTTTGTATGGAAATGATTGAGAGAATATTTGGTTTTTTGGACTTCTTTCTTTGTGATAATTTTTGTAATATACCCAGGGTTCTTACCCCTTGGTTTAATCATTAGACGATGTTTTCCAGAAGACATATACACCATTAGATCATTCATAGTTTGAGGTAGATGACCTTTTTGAGAAAGATACTTCTTTTTCTTCTTTTCAACAGATTTATTTGCAAGATCCATAAAACTTTCGGATGAAGATCCATTTGGTTTGTCCCAAATATTAATCGGTGTATCTTGATCAAGATCATTCATAGTGGGTACGATAGAGACTATATTTTCTCCAAAGTATTCGTCCCACTCATCTTTATTTGCAATTGAACGCGATGCAGCTTTGGTTGACATGATAAGATCAGGATTTTCGACTTTTGTGAATTGATGGGTTGTAATATCCATAAAACAACCTGAATTCCTGTCAGCTGACCAAGTCCTTTCAAAGATAATATCTTCATTCCCTTCTTGATGGATAATTACAGTAAAAGGGATGTCTTTTCCGTTTGTGTATCTCGCGAAATTATTCACTTGTACAAGATAATTTCCATATGGGACACATGTAAAGTTTTCTGCAGGTTCATCAATCTTCTCTCCAGCATTTGCATCAAAATCAAGTCTTGTAGTAAATGTTTCACCCATGGGTGTCCTGATGTCTACTTTTGTTTGACGATAGTAGACTTTGTATTTTTGGTTATCAGGAGTAGTCCAAATTAGCTGAAGGTCAAGGTCATCCTTATGAATTTTTCCATCCCAAACAAGGGAAATCCTATATTTTGAAGAACAAGAATGTTTCATAAGATTCCTTTCAAGTTGTGATCGCATGTATGTAGCGGGATCTGAACGAGAATCCATCTCTCTAAGAATATCTTCAATTGATTCCATGGTTACAAAATCAACCAGGTTTGATGATTGACGAAAATCTTTATTGACATAGGTTGTCGTATCACAATCTATTCTTCCAGTAGTGATCGCAAATATACCAAGTTTGATTTTTTCGATTGGAGAAAGATATTCATACGGTTTTGTAAGATAAGATTGAATCTTTTCAATCCACTCGAATACAGGCACCCAATGATCTTTACGGGTAAGCTTTCCAAGATTATTCTTGATGATTCTCAGAGAATTTTGAGCTTCGGTATTAAAGAGATTTGAAAGTCGTGTTTGACAGACATTCACATTCTGATTGATGAAATCTTTATATCCCCAACTGAGATTTTCACTGATATTGTCGGGGAGAATCGTAATGTGTTCGAATGATTTATTTGTTTTTTCATCTTTCCCTTCTTCAACCGGAGGGAAAGAATTCCCTTCAACGAAGAAAATACTTGGATTCACAAGAGTCTTACTCTCCTTAACGACTTCTTGACGAATATTGAAAAGCGTACAACGAGTACATCCGTCTGTTGGATGAACAATATTTTCAAGGAATACTGGACCATCCTCTCCTATCAGTGAAAAGAATTTGTGTGTTCTCCTTGTACAGATTCTGCAACCTCCATGGGACATCATCATTTTTTTAACATTCTTTGACCCCTTACTATTCTTGATGAAGAAGTGTATCCCATTCACTTCAAATGTTTTTGAAACCTTTTCCCCACTCCGATAGTCTTCAACTACCTCTGTATAAGGTCTTCCAGGAGGGGCGGGTGCGGGCGAAGGAGCATCTGAAATTTCTACAATTTCAAAATCTTTCTCAGTCATTCTTATTGTTGAAGAATTATTTTTGTTTTTAAATCCTTAACAACAAAAGTCAAATTTATCAAAAAGATTGGATTCTTATCCTTTTAAATTTTAAGAAATGGTACTTCCTAAAATTTGAAATTTATTTGTTGAAAGAATACAAAATCAAAACACGATGACGGAATTCGTCAGTGCTGAAGAATACGGAATGGCGGTCTTCATGCGAGCGATGAGGACGGTGGCTGCGGCCAGGATTCAAAATACCTGGAGATCCTGTAAGGTGGAACAGATGGCAGAGGTAGAGAGGGCTCGGGCAAAGATGCATAAGATTGAGAACTCTTTTGGTATCTCCTGGAAAAATAAAGATTCTGATAAGATTGTGGATCTCTTGGAAGAGATGAAAGTCAAGAAAGAAGGTTCGGTGATCACATTCGGAAAGGAGAATCAAGCGATGATGAACAATGGTTCCACTTACAATGAAACCCTTGATGGAGAAGATGGTGAAGATAAAGGACAGACAAAGTTCACCCGAATGGTTCTCTCTTGGTTCAATTACCTTGGAGAAAGGAGAGATTTCTTCAATGGGACTGCGAAAATCTTGTCCGAAGATCCTTCTTCAGAAGATTGGATGGAGTATTTTAATAGGGTAATCCTACTTCTTGAGAATAAAGTTCCAGTGAAACTTTGGGCAGATCGCGGAGGGATCAAGAATCTTTATCCAAGAGATAAAAAAAAGATCACTGATCTCCGTGATTATTGGAAGCTCTATCTGTTGAAAAAAGAGATATCCATGTTGAAGGAGTTCAATGATTATAAACCAGTTATCGTTGAAAATGAAACACCTGTTTATTATGCTTATCATGTTTAAAAAGGAAAAGATCAAAAAAATAAAAAAAAGAAAGACAAAAAAAATTTTTTTAGTAAATTTGATTTTTATTTAGATGAAGATATCAAATACTAATTTATCATCAAAATACAATTATGTCGGGAGAACGAACTGGATTAAAGGTTATGGACTTGAAAGAATTTATCCATCACTATAGTTTGAATCTTGAAGAGTACTACGGAGAATACTTTGGTAGCGAAGTAAATGGGGAACTCTTTCAAAATCAACATCAAAAAGTTTTCATCTTTTGTCTTGTAGATATGAGTGAAAACCTTTTCTCAACATCAAAAAAACCTTCTCTGAGGCGGGGTGGGGTTACTCGTAGGAGGAAGATTAAACATCGTTATTCTTACGAAAATCCAATGAATCGTATCCATGGATATCTGATCGCAGAAAAATTAGAAAATCCCCTCATCCCAGAAAATAAAAAAATTATATCCCTTTCATTGATCTGTTCATCTATCTTTTCAGAAAAGAGAGGTATTGGATCTGATCTTATGGATATTCTTTTCGAGTTTTCAAAAAAATTAGGTCTAACGGATATTGTCTTAGAGGTGGCTAATGATTATGCCCATCGTGGATTTGAATATTGGGAACAAGCTGAGCAGTCAGAGGATGATGAAGAGGATGATGAAGAGGATGAGGAGCAGTCAGAGGATGAGGAGCAGCTAGAGGATGAGGATGAAGAGGAATGGTATCCATGTGATGATGCATTGGAAATAATTTCCCATGAACTTTGGAGAAAGATAATGAGAAAAGGAGAAGATAATATCCCATATTACAATGTTGACGGAGATTATATCTGGGAAAATCTCTACAACTATTTCTTTCCTGAAGAATATCACCAAGAAGAAAAACAAGAAAAATCTCCAATTATAATTGAAAACCCAAATGATCCCAAAGATTATGAGTATGGTGGTTTCTGGTTCAAAAAGGGTTATGAAAGTCAAATCGGACTTATTGAATTTTACAAAAAATTTGGATTTTACGATGAGCCAAAAGTTCATCTTGATTGGAATTGTTTTGAAAAAGAACCTTTCCCATCTATGATTTGTCCTTTGTAAAATGGGATCATAAATAAAAAAATTATTTTTTTAATAAGTTTAAAGGAAAGATATAAAAGTATATCAATATAACAAATGAGTAAAGGGCTCACAAATATAGGAAATACATGTTATATGAATTCAGCAATTCAATGCTTACTTCATTTACCCCATTTAAGTAGTGATAATCAAGATTTAGCAATTGATATAACTAAAAAATCTCCAAAAGCTAATTTTGAATTAATGAGACAATGGTTAAAATTGTATCAAGAAATGTGGACAGAAGATGGGGAAATGGTACTTAATACTCGTCCTATCTTTATGGAATTTTTAAGGAGATGTCAAAAAGAGAACATTTTTTTTGAATCATTTGCACAAAATGATGCTCAGGAATTTATTACGATTTTAATCGATTTTTTACATAATTCAATTAAAAGAAAAGTACGTATCGAAATATCAGGTGATCCTAAAAATGATTATGATAGGATGAAAATAGAAAGTATTCAGTCATGGAAACGGTTTTTTGAAAGTAATTACTCTTATATTATTAATAATTTTTATTCAAGGTTGTTATCAACAACTGCATGCCCTGAATGTGGATATGTAACAAGGAATTATGAACCAATCTCAACGATTACTTTAACATTAAATGAAAATTATCAAAATATATATGATTGTTTAAATGAATTTACAAGTGAAAATAGTTTAGATATCGATAATAGTTGGACATGTGATAAATGTAAAAAATCTGTTTGTCCTAATAAAAAGACAACTTTTTGGGATTTATCTACAGTATTGATTTTTTCAATTAAACAATTTAGAAAAGGGGTCAAAATAAATCATCATATCGACTTCCCAGAATACTTAAATATGGAAAATTATTGCATGAATATAAATAAAGAAAAATTACATTACCGTTTAAGTGGTATCTGTATTCATAGTGGTGGATTGCATGGAGGACATTATTATGCAATGTGTAAAAATTATAAAACAAATGAATGGAATATTCATAATGATAGTTCTGTATCATCCACAAATATTAAAAATGTATTAAAAGAAACACCTTACTGTTTATTCTATATACAACATTAAACATCGATTCTAACTTTAATCCAACGTTTTCCTTTTGTATATTTTTGATTTTCCCATAAATTACCATCTAATCCTTTCATCGTAACATTCAAGGGAGTACAATGGGCACAAAATCCTAAACCTTTTGGACTTGGTTCATCACCTTTGTAAAATCTTCCTGTATCACAATTACACGGTCTTTTTTTTTTAGAATAAATACGGGGTTTTTTAGACTTTTTTAATGTTTTACCTCTTTTTACTTTTGTCCGTTTATTAATAGAACGCTTATTACTTAAATTTTTTCTTCTAGTAGCCTTTTTACGACTTAAATTTTTTTTCCTTTTTGTTGTCTTGGTTTTATTTTTACTTTTTCTATTTTTTGATTTGGTTTTTTTACCACCTTGTAGTACTCGTGAAAAAGGTTCAATAATATTCCCCCCGCCTTGTACGAGTTTTAAAAATGTGCTTATAACCATAACCCTATATAAAAGAACAATATTTTATTTGACGATTAATAGAAAATTTCATATTCTAAAATATTTTCATTTTCTTCTTCTTCATTTTCATTTTCAAAGGATGTTTCATAAATTAAAGAATGATTAAAAATAAACTGAGATAGACAATCAGATGTACATTTTTTATTTTTTAATAAAGAAGTATTATAAGAGCTGCATATATTTTTCATTTCTATAAATAATTCAACTATATCTTCAGAATATTTCAAAGAAAAATATTCATCATTATTATTATTATTATTATTATTATTATTATTATTATTATTATTGAGTAAAAAATGAAAAAATTTTAATTTAAACTCATTCACATCAACAATTGGAATTATTTCTGGTCTTTGTAATATCCAATCAAGTAAAATTTTATATAAATGGTTTAATAAATCTATATATGTATCATCACCATATTTAGATATTTTTTTAAATAACATTATATTAAATATTTAATTTAATATTTATAAAAGAAAGTTTATTGAATTTTTAAACTCATTTTTAATGTTTCTTTCAATTGACTTTGTTCAATATTTGTATCTATATAAATCGTTTCCGATGGAAATTTTAATGTATCTGTTTCTGATTTATGAGACATATTTTTTATATGATCTTCATAATTTTCGGGATATAGTTTTTTTAATCTTTGAAGTCTAATTTCTTTTGGTGTAATTAAACATATTATTTTCCATCCATGTAAATGGTCCAATTCATTTTGAAATCTTAAATCATCGATTAAACAATGTTCTTTATGTTGAGTTTGTTTAATAATATATTTAGCCCATACATCTTCATCAATCTCCCTCATTTTATCTGCGATATTGATTAACAAACTTCTATTTTTCCCTTCCATATCAAATAATTCTGATGCTAAATCTTTTATTTTTTGTCCAAATGAATATATTTCATAACGATTGTCTAATTCTTGAATAATATTTGCAACAGTTGTTTTTCCTGAACACATTGGTCCATAGACAGCAATTTTCATAGTTTTATCTTTATTTTATCTTTTATTTTTCAAATTTAAAGCCCAAAAAATGAATCTGTATCTGCTCCGATATTAACTAATGTACCACCAACTATTAATACAATAATAAAGAAGAAAACTTTAAATAATTCACCTCCAACCGTATTAAATACTTCCATTCCAGAGGCTTCTTCCCACGATTGATATTCTTTCCCTGTACTTAGAGCAAATAAGAATAATAATGTTAACACCATAAGTAATAATACTGCAAGTTGCGCTTGATAAATAGATCTAGCAACACTATCTTTTTCAGCTTCTTCTTGATTTTTTAGATATAGAAATAAATTTGTAAAACAATTTAGAACAACTAAAATAACACCAATTAAAATTATCATTTGAATTGATGGATCTACTTCTGTATCGCCAGTACCTTTATTCATCCAATCAAACGCTCCTCCAAATTGAATAGGTTTTCTCCTTACTTTCATCGCCATGTACGATATGCAAAATGTATATGCAAGAATTACAATTGTAAAATAAACTAATATATTCATTACTTGCCACCATCCCTGTGTTTTTTCTTTTTCTCCAACAGTATTTAATTTTGTATTTCTGTTTGAAATAACTTTTACAATAATAATTATAATATATGAAAGTAATGCAAATACCCATATTGCTTTTGGTTTTGACGTCATTACACCTTTAATTTTATCGCTGGGAGGAATTCCTTTAATAACTTTCCCTGTAATGTATAACATTGTAAATAAAAATAATGTCCATTCAATCATCTTTGAAGCTGTACTCCAATCAAATTTAGAAACTTCACTTGATGTTGTTTCTGGTATTGAGGTATTGTTATTGTTATTGTTATTGTTATTATTATTGTTATTGGCATTGGTATTGTTATTGTTATTGTTATTGGTATTGTTATTGTTATTGTTATTGTTATTGGCGTTATTTCCCATTTAATATTAATATTAATATAGATTAGATAAAAATAATGTTAGTTAAATTATAATGAAAAAAACCAATCTAAGAATAAAGAATACTTTTATAATAGAAGAAAAAAAAGATTATTATCTTTCTTCAATTGATGATTATGAAGAATGGAGAGATATTGATGAAAAAGATCTTGAAAAATACAAAGAAGAAAAGATTACAGAACAATTAATATCTTTAATGAAAAAATATGATATTTATTCGAATGTTAATTTTTTTGATATAAATGATAAAAAAAAGACAGTTACACTTTCTCAAAAGGGAGGGTTATCCCATAAACCAAAGAATACAGAATTATCTGGCGGAGGATGAAATGTATCACCTCAAAGAGGCGGGGAGTGAGGGCTTAAAAAAATCTTTGAATAATAACTTAATATTTATCATATGACGGATCATTTTTAAAATAAAAAAATGATCTTGAAACGGATAATATTAAATTAAGTTAAAAATAAAATAAATTTGAAAATATTTAAAAAATTAAATTGTAAATAAACAAAAATGCATCTTAAAATTAAACCGGAATCAGAAGCAGTAAAACGTTTTTATGAAAATCATTCTTCATACCATGAAGGTGATAGTGGTTTGGACTTGTTTGTAACCGAAAGAATTACTATTCCTGGAAAATCTTTGTCTTTTAAAATAGATTCAGGTATTTCTTGCGAAGCATTTATTGATAAATCAAAACAAACAAATTTATCTTATTATTTGTATCCTCGTTCATCAATGGGTGCTAAAACGCCCCTTCGCCTTTCAAATTCTGTTGGTATTATTGATTCTGGATACAGAGGGAATATTATTGGCATTGTAGATAATTTATCTGATGAAGATTTTATAGTTGAACCGGGAACACGTTTATTCCAATTATGTTCCCCGATATTAGATCAAATTACTTTCCAGATTGTAAATTCTCTTTCTGATACATCGAGAGGGGGTGGTGGATTAGGGAGTACAGGTAATTAATTAATGTCTTCAACTTCAGGTTCTTCTTCTTCTTCTTCTACTTCTTCACCTTCTTCTTCTTCTTCAATAGATTCGTTATTTTCTTCATTTTTCATAACAGTATCGAATACATTTAATTCAATACTTTGTAAATCTCTAAAAATCATACCAATCGCCATTAATTCTTCGGGATTCCAGTTAAAACGATTGTTAATACTAATCAAATTATTGTGTAATGTCTTAATAAATCCATATTTGATGCGTACATCCATATCCATCATTTTTTGATTAATCTCTGGATTCTGCATTAGTTGTTGTTGTTCAGGTGTTGCCTGGAATGGCATTTGTTTTGGTTTATTTTCTTGTTCTTGTTCTTGTTCTTGTTCTTTTCTTATTTGTTCTTCTTTCTGTTCTTTAGCTAATTTTTCAAGCATTTTTTCTTCTTTTGTTTTTCTAGATCTCCTTTTTTTCTTTCCACTTGTTTCACTCATTTTATATTCTAGTTTTGATAAAAATTCTGAAGTTTAAACAAACAATTTTTTAAAATTGAATTATATAATGGATGAAAATTATTTAATCAATGATAATCGAATAGCTGAAAGTTTTAAAAAAAAAACTTTTTCTGGATTTAAAAAAAATGATATTATAAATGCAGTTTTAAAATCAATTGAATCAAAAAAAGTAGAAAATGCATGTTATTGGACATGTGAATGTATTGTATCTGGATATTCTCACACTTTATGGGAAAAATTAATTAATTTTTCTGGAAAAATCATACATATTAATAATCCAAAATTACCAAACTATCTTTATCTTAAAAATTGCGTATTTATGAATCAAATTGAAAGATTAAATACAAAATCAAAAGATCGTTTTTTATATTTAAGAAATAGTCAAATGGTAAGAAATTTATTTTTTGATGTTGTTAGTACATTAGCAACTTCTTCAAAAACAAAACGATACGATAAATATCCCAAAATTGATGATGGAGAAGATTTTAATTTTACAAATATTCAAAAACGATTGTGTGCAGGAATGAATATTTTACCGGCACATATTATTCATTTTAATGATCCTGAAGAATTAAGGATTATTATGAATGAAATTTATACTTTATTAAAAAATAAACAATTTGGTTATGATAAATGTTGTTACTGGATTTTGTGGTTGTTAAGATATGAAGCAATTCATAAAAAAAAGAAAAAAATATGGATTATTGATGAAAGGGAAATTGAAGGGATACATAAAAAATATCGAGGAAATATCGTGTGGGTTCTATGGGAAACGATTTTTGAAGAAATGAATTTTAGAAAAAATAAAAATATTATAAAACAAATAAAATCATTATTTGAATTGTTCAAATCAAATTATACAGTTGGAAAAAGAAATGCTAGAATTCCACTTATTTTTAATGCAATTGGTTATTTAACACATGATATTTCATTTAAAATACCAATACGTGAAAATTATAAACTTTTTATTCAAGTACAGGGTAATGTTAATAAGATGTTTAGAGAAAAGAAAAAAAATGAAGTTAAAAATACATCCTTCGATGATATAAAAAAAGAACCACCAAAAAAAGAAGATATACCAGTTGAAATAATTCAAGATAAAATAAGTTTATTCAATGAAATTGATCAAGTAATTGTTAATTTAAATTAAGCCGAACATGATTCACATACTTTTTCAGGTTCCACAGTAAATTGAAGGGCCTTTGAACTTGGACGGGTTCTTAAATAATACATACCTGTTTTTAATCCTTTTTTCCATCCATAAAAATGCATGGATGATAAAATTTTAAAATTAGGTGCTTCCACAAATAAATTTAAACTTTGAGACTGACAAATAAATTTACCTCTATCTGAAGCCATATCTAAAATATCTTTTTGTTTTGTTTCCCATGCAGTCTTATATCTTTCTTGAATAAATCGTGGAATTTCAGGAATACCTTGTACAGAACCATCATTTGTAATTATTTTATCTTTAATTTCAGGATTCCATTTATCTAGTAATAGTAAATCATTCACTAAATATTCATTAACAACCATAAACTCTCCCGCTAATACCCTTCTCGAATAAATATTCGAAATAACAGGTTCAATACATTCATAATTGCCCAGAATTTGTGAAGTTGAAGCAGTTGGCATTGGAGCTACCAATAAACTATTCCTTACTCCATATTTCTTTATTTCACCCCTTAGAGTATCCCAATTAAATAATGAATTGTCTACTTTTTCATCCCATAGATCAAATTGAAGGTCCCCATGATACAAAGGTGAATTAATATATGTTGAATATGTTCCTAGATATTCATCCCTTTCTAATTCACTTGGTAAGACCTTACCCAATTTTCTTACAATATCTTCATATTCTTCTTGAGTTACAAAATTTTGATAAATAGCAGCATCCTTACTCTGATTTTTCCATTCAATATATCTTTTCATGAGTACTTCTCTATCTTTTGCAATTTCTGCAGAAGCTTCTAATGAACCATAATAGATGCTTTCAAAAATATTTTTATTGATCTGTTTTGATTCTAAAGATCCAAATTCTATCTTCATTTCATAAAATACATTTGCCAATCCTTGGACACCTAATCCAATTGGGCGGTGTCTTTCATTTGATCTTTCTGTTTCGGGAATAGGGTAAAAATTATAATCAATAATTTTATTTAAATTATAAGTCAATACCTTTGCTAGATCTTTTAATTTATTGTAATTAAATGATGGTTTTAAATATTCAACTAATTCTGTATAACCACCAATCATTTGATTTTGATTGTAATATATTTTTGGAAAAGTAACACCAGTCTGTTTTTCGGTTGATATTGTAATATCTTTGTAATCTTTTTCAATATATTTGATATTCATAGAATCACAAAGTTTTTTTGCATAATCACAATAACAACATCCAGGTTTGGTGTAGATTGTTAAGGTTAAATCTGAAATATCTTTTTCTTCTAAACAACTCGGTAAAGAGATTGATGCTAAATTACAAACAGCGGTTTCTTCTTTATTTGAATATTCAATAATTTCTGTACATAGGTTTGATGATTTAATTGTCCCTAAATTTTTCTGGTTTGATTTTTTATTACATGCATCTTTGTATAGTAAATATGGTGTCCCTGTTTCAATCTGCGATGTTAAAATTGAAAACCAAAGTTTTTGAGCCTCGACGGTTTTTTTACCCTTTTTATCATTTTCATACTGTAAATAAAGATTTTCAAAATCTTCTCCATAACAATCACTTAAACCAGGGCATTCATCCGGACACATTAATGTCCATTTTCCACCACTTTCAACTCTTTTCATAAATAGATCGGGTATCCATAACCCATAAAATAAATCTCTTGCTCTTTCTAATTCATTGCCATGATTTTTCTTTAATTCAAGAAATTCAAAAATATCTGAATGCCACGGTTCTAGATAGATTGCAAAGGATCCATTTCTTTTTCCACCCCCCTGATCAATATATCTCGCCGTATCATTAAAAACACGGAGCATCGGTACAATTCCATTTGAATAACCATTTGTTCCATTGATAAAAGAATGATTTGCCCGAATATTGTGGACATGCAAACCAATTCCACCCGAATATTTGGATATTTTTGCACAATCTTTTAAAGTATCATAGATACCATCGACAGAATCTTCTTTCATCGCTAAAAGAAAACAAGAAGCTAGTTGTTCTCTTTTTGTACCCGCATTAAACAAAGTTGGAGTTGCATGGATAAAATCCTTATTTGACATATGTTCATAGGTTTCAAATGCTTTCTCAAGATTATCTCTATGAATACATAATGCTACTCTCATAAAAAGGTATTGTGGCCTTTCTACAATATTTCCATTAATTTTTAATAAATAACTTTTTTCAAGTGTTTTAAAACCAAAAAAATCCAAATCATAATCTTTATTATGATTTATTTTTTGATTAATAATATCCATATTTTCTTGAACCAAATCATAAAGATATTTTTGAATAATATTATTTTCGTACAATTCTTCAATTACAGTTGAAAAATTAGATAATGTTCTTTTATGATGATTTGAGACCACAATACGGCTTGCTAATATACCATATTCGGGGTTTTTAGAGTACATCGAAATGGCGATTTGTGAAGATAATTCATCTAATTGAGAAGTTTTTACATTTTCATATATTTCTGAACATACTTTTTGAGCAATAATTGTTGGATCAATATTTAATTGTTTATTAAATTCTTCACCGATACATAGTAATTGTATTCTTTTTAGAATCTTATCAAATGAAACATCTTCATAATCACCATTTCTTTTTTGAACTCTCATTAAATTATACATTTATATATACTAATTATTTTAAGTAATTTCTATTTATTTTTTACATATTTTTAAAGAATTTTTTTTATGTAATATATATATATATATATATAATGGCAGCATGTAATTCGGGGATGACGGAACGACGTATCAACACCCTCATCGAATCCGGCACCAACGTTAATGATGCGTTGAACATGACGCCCCCGCTCCACGTCCTCCTCCGCCTCGGCTTCAATCTCAACTGCACTAGTTGTGGCCACGGAGATATCTGTACATCATGCTACAAAGACCCGCTCTTTGGGGAAGCCCCCAGCCCGGTTCATCAAGCGCGAGAGGCGAACCAGTCAGTGTTATGGGACGCTGGTGATATTGGTTCGGGATATGATACTGCCGGGGGCGTCGCGAGGTTCGAGGACGTGTTGGACTGGCACGCGGCGGGGCAGTGCAAGTTGCCATGCACGGTAGACGACACATACGGCTGCATCCCACCCTGTAGAAAGGTGAAGCAAGCTGTGTTCGAGTCGGAGCACCACGGAGAGGGCGAGTGGTTAGAAATGGGAGGGGAGGTATGTGAGAGACGAGTGGGGTGTGAGGACCGCGGCCCGGTCTGGGACCAAGATCACGTGGCCGTTGGTTGTCGTAAATGTCCTGGAACGGGTGGCGACAGCGTCGCGGAGTGGGGACCGGAGGGGGGAATCTCTTCGCCGATTAGTATGTGGAGGCCGGACGATGTGCCCCTTGCGCAGGAGCAGGAGATGCTGGCGGAGCAGGGGTATCGCACCGCGATGATCGCCGAGGCTGGTGGGGACGACGTTGCATCCGGCAATAATCAGCTCCGCGATGCGCGAGCCAGGCTCAATACAATTAGTATGGTGGAAGTGAATGTAGATAGAAATTCAGTTGCTACTTGTAACCAAGATACCGGGGGTGCAGAAACATGTCAAGCGGGATATGGATTGGTTGGATTGCCTGGGATGCGCTGGTCATGGTGTGAATCATGCGCGGAAAAGCAGGACGCAACGTACGGCACGGGTACCCACTACTCTCAAGATAATGTTTGTCGTGTGTGTGATGGTATTTATGATAATTCGGTTGCTACTTGTAACCCAGTAAACGGTCTCGCACGCACATGTATGCCCGGATTTGGATTACTAAATGGTGAATGTGAATCATGTGCGGGAAAAGGTACCCCAGATACCCACTACTCTCTAAATAATGTTTGTGTTGTGTGTCCTGGTATTGATGATAATTCGGTTGCTACTTGTGATCCACAAACCGGTGACGCAGTAAGATGTATGCCCGGATTTGGATTTGTTGAGCAAAATGAAAATACTGGTAGCGCGGCACATTGTGAATCATGTGAGGGAAAGGAAAATAGTATTCACTATTCTCCGGGGGGTCGGGGGAGTTGTCTTTCTTGCACGAGTGTTATGGTGGATGGAACCGTCGTAGGGACTTGTAACAACTCAAATGGAAATGCAACTGAATGTAATACTGGATATATTGTCGATTACACAATGTCTCCCCATTCGTGCAAGATATGCGTGGCGCAAAGTGGGTGCTCTTCGGATCTGGGTGGCTCCCCCTCCACAGAGTGCATTGGGGTCAGTGGGGGGCAGGAGTACATGGACAAATTGAGGTGTAATGTTCCGGAACCCGGCTACTATGTGGGCACTAATGGGGTGGTGTCCCAGTGCCAAGAACAGCAGCTTTGCGAACGGCACGAGGAAACTTGTATCACACCCCACCCCGCCCGGCCGCCCGGGCTTTACAAGTGCACGAGAGCAAGTAAAGGCTACTATGTGGACGAGGATGGTGCGGTGACTCAATGCCAGCAAGCCGCCAGGCGCGGGGGGGGTGGGGTGGGGCCGGGAGGCGTCGTAGTCGAGCAGTGGGGCGAGGGAAATCCGGGTCTGGAGCAGCTCGTCATAGAAGAGTGGAGACCAGCTAATGATGAGGATAATGTGTGCATACCTTGCCAGCCCCAGCCCGGCTGTAAATATTCCTGGCCCATCTGCTCCACACAGGATGGGCATGAGCACCAATTGGTCTGCGCCTTTGATCTGTGGGAAGACTGGAGACTCTCGCATGGTCCGGCACTTGGCGACTACATCTCGCCCGACCCGGTCTCCTTGACCTCCGACGGCAGGTGGTCGGGCGCGGAGGTCGACATGAGCCTGGAGTATTTCCGTCACCTGAGGGAGAAGATGCCGAATTCGGGATATCACTCTCGCCGGGGGACGGGCTGGATTCTGAATAAGGATATCTATCATAAAATGCAGCCGCTGCTCGACTCCGCCCACAAGGCCGTGGGGGGAGGAACGTGGCCTCCGAGGGGTAACGCTCGCTGGCTTGGGGGCGACCTGCTGGCCAGCGTGCATACCCCCCTGGCCAGGAATGAGGCCAAGCGGCTGATCGACCGCGGCGGGATGGGGAACGGCGCGCCCGACGAGGAATGGGACACTGGGTTGCGGCGTGGCAATTTCGGGGAGCAGAGAGTGGAGCAGAGCGGACACAGTATACTGGTGGCGGAGGCGGGGCATAACGTGCCGCATCATGGGGGCGCTGCGAAGGCGGGCTACTACGTGGATATTTATGGTACGGCAAAGCAATGTCCTCCAGGCACGTACATCGGTGCTGACCACAGCGTCGTCTCCGAAGTGTGCGGCTCCGGATCCGACTGCCGTGGCCTCTGCTCCGTGAAAGACCACTGCGACATACCCGGCCTACCAGATGGCAACCTTCTCGATGGAGACTCCTGCTGCACCCACTCGCGGTGGGTGCAGCCTGTCTATGTGAAAAACGAACGCGGCGATTTGGGTTTTGCGTCGCCCAATTGCCACTCCATGTGGGATAGGACGCGAGTCAACGAGGGCGTCAGCCCATTCGCGACCGATCTCGCGCCGCAGCAAGTCAACGACACTTACGGCGCGCTCGCGACGGTGGGAGGGATCCGAACGGATTTTTGCTCAACACTCAATCACCCGTGCATGCCACATTCTACTACATGTCCTGAAGGAACAGCTGTATTCCAATCGAATAACGACCTAACTGACGGGGGAGAAGAGGGAACAATTTCTAATGATATAAACTGTGCACCTTGTCCTGTTGGGGAATTCTCTCTAGAAGGTGATATAAATTGTACTGAAATTAGTACTACATGTCCTGTTGGCGAAGGTGTATTACAAGCGGACGGCACAACTACAAACGGTGGGGTCGAGGGAACAGTTAATAATGACAGAGTGTGTGGTGCTTGTCCTAATA